>Ga0233422_10001412_pt1 | contig 10650 bp, 10 predicted proteins | sample Watercolumn_Mata_2_FD_182724 | JGI IMG/M metagenome (GOLD analysis project Ga0233422, IMG submission 182724) | Freshwater microbial communities from Lake Matano, South Sulawesi, Indonesia - Watercolumn_Matano_2014_110_MG | ecosystem: Environmental > Aquatic > Freshwater > Lake | place...
CGGAGTTCGACCCGGCATATTTCCCCGATTTGCCCCAGTCTGAGAGACTCTTTCTCAAGCCACTGATTATATTGGCGTCCCCAAGGGGGTTCGAACCCCTGTTGCCGCCGTGAGAGGGCGGAGTCCTAGGCCGCTAGACGATGGGGACATCAATCGAGAGCGCACAGTTTAGCCCGAACCCCTTGACCCGGCAACCTGGACTCCTGGCGCAATGCTACACGGTCCGGCAGGTCGCGGCGTGTGCGTGTTGGATAGGTAGGGAAGACATGACTAGATGCGCCGATTGGGTGAAGCTCACCATTTCGACATCCGCGTTCCGGTTACGGGCACTACGATGCATAAAGGTCACTTTGACGCCCCTCCCTATCGTTCACCTCGATACCGGTGAATTCGTTGGTGCACGGCGGTTAACCACTCGCATTGGTTGGCGGCTATTGCCAACCACCCAGGGAAGCGAGGGACTGCCGCCTCAAGAGGGGGTGTCGTAATAGACTTTGATCTTCTGGATGCGCCCGTTGTTTAGCCGTGATGAAATCATGGAAATCGATCGCCGATAGGTTTGCATCCCTCACACCACCCTCTCCCGCCTGGAAAAGGGCCTTTTGCGACACCCTCCAGGGGTGTGCGGAGTCGCCGGGGCGGCTCCATGAAACGATGCGCTGATCGCGGCGGGAGATATTCAGCGCGAGTTCCGCCGGCGTGGCTGGGGTTCATCGGGCAACACGATGTTCAACTCGAGCACCTCGCGGTTTTCGTCCTGCTCCATGTTCACGGTGATGGCGCTTTGATCGACGTGGACATATTTGCGGATCACGGCGAGCAGTTCGCGCTGCAAATCCGGCAGGTATTCGGGCTGGTGGCGGGCGGCGCGCCTCTCGTGAGCGACCAGTATCTGCAGTCGCTCCTTGGCGATCGTGGCCGATTTGGACCGCGAGGATCGGAAATAATCCATCAGGTTCATGATTTACCCCCAAACCAACGGCCAAACAGGCCTTTCTTCTCTTCCTCGACGAAACGGTGAGGTACTTCCTCGCCAAGATAGCGCGCCACGACATCCATGTAGGCCTGACCGGCGTCGCTTTTTTCATCCAGGACCACGGGATTGCCGGAATTGGAGGCGTTCAGCACGGCTTTGGATTCGGGAATCACTCCGAGCAAATGCAGCGAGAGGATTTCCTGCACGTCGTCGACGCTGAGCATTTCCCCCAACTTGACGCGCTGGGGCGAGTAGCGGGTGAGCAAGAGGTATTCGCGGATGGGTTCCTGGTTGTTTTCCGCACGGCGCGATTTGCTGGCCAGGATGCCGAGCATGCGGTCGGAATCGCGTACCGAGGAGACTTCCGGATTGGTGACGACTATCGCATCGTCGGCGAAGTACATGGCAAGGTGCGCGCCCCGCTCGATGCCGGCCGGTGAGTCGCAAATGATGTAATCATGGGTTTCGGATAGCTCATTGAGCACCCGCTCGACACCCTCCAGGGTTAGGGCATCCTTGTCGCGGGTCTGGGAGGCGGGGAGGATAAAGAGGTTTTCGCAGCGCTTGTCCTTGATGAGGGCCTGGTTGAGGTTGACCTCTTCGTTGATGACGTTGACGAAATCGTAGACCACCCGCCGCTCGCAGCCCATGATGAGATCCAGATTGCGCAGACCGATATCGAAATCGATAACGACGGTGCGATGCCCGCGTTGGGCGAGCCCCATGGCCATGGCCGCGCTGGTCGTGGTCTTGCCGACCCCACCCTTGCCTGACGTCACTACGATGATTCTTGCCACGAAATACTCCTGATGCTGAAAAGATTATGGTCTGAGCGGCTCGACAACCAGGCTCTCATCGCGCAGGAATACCTGCACGAGCTTGCCTTTCAGATGGTCGTCCTCGCTCTCGCTGGTTCGGTAATGTCCGCCGATGGCAATCAGTTGCGCCTGCAGGTCGGAACAGAAAATACGGGCCTCCAGGTTGCCCTGGACCCCGGCCAGGGCTCTGCCCTTCAGCGCCCCGTACACATGAATGTTGCCATCCGCCATGATTTCCGCGCCGGGACTGACTTGCGCCATCACGATGAGGTCGCCCCCCACCGCATAGATGCGCTGACCCGAACGCACCGGATGATCGATGATCCTGGTGGTTGCCATGACGGGTCGCGGTGGCGGGACGGAGCGGTTGGGTACCGGTTTGGGCTGGGCGGCCGGGGGACTCTCGGTGCGCACCTCGGCCAGCACCGGGATGTTCTCTGCCCGAGCCGCTTTCTGCTGCGCCGCATTGCCGCCTCGCAAGCCCACCGGAGCCAGCATGTGTATTTGCAGGATCTTCAGAAATCCCGAAAAATCCAGATGGGATTTCATGCCGTCCGGCATGTCGCCCAGATCGATGATGATGGGGGCGTGACGGAAGAATTCCGGCGCCGAGCCCAGTTTTTGCTGCAATTTGGTTTCGATCTCCGTCAGGTCTTCGGAATAAACCTTGAGTATCGGGAGCGTGATCGAGCCTGATTTGAGTTCCACGATGGTGGATGGGGAGGCATTCGGCGTAGGATTCGCGGGCATCTGGAAGAGGGGCGCCTGATCGGCAATGGATGATAGTCTTTATCATCATTCTAACATCCTGACCCAGCTTGAGAAAATGAACGAAATTCCCACCGGGAGGCCAGCAGCGATGGAAACGAACCGCGAAAACCCGGCGGTCGTGTTACCCGATTATGCCAATGGAAGCATCGTCAACCTGATGAGCTCCATTCTCCGGGCGTTTGACGGCCCCGATCTGGGTTACTCGTCATTTCGGGGGTTGCCGCCGGAGGAAATCCGTCAATACCGGCAGGTCGTGCTGATCGTACTGGACGGACTGGGCGACGATCTGCTGGCGCGGATCGGCGCCATGTCGAATCTGCGGCGCTATCGCCGGAGCCGACTGACCTCGGTATTTCCCTCGACGACCGCAACGGCCATCACCAGCTTTCTAACCGGAGAGGCGCCCCGGCAGCATGGCATGACCGGTTGGCACATGTACTTGCGCGAACTGGGAGCGGTACTCGCGATATTGCCGGGCCGGCCGAGGTACGGCGGCATGCCCCTCAAACAGGCGGGCCTGGACGTCAAGCAACTCCTGGGGCATCGTCCGCTTTTCGATCATTTACAGGCCAAATGCCTGATGGTCGCGCCCAGATTTATCGCCCGTTCCGATTACAACCAAGCGCATCTCGGCAAGGCGGGCTTGGTGGATTTTGGGGAGATCAATGAATTTTTTGGGTCGATCGCGCGGGCCTTGGCGGAAAACCATCACCGCCGCTTCATTTATGCCTATTGGTCGGAACTGGACCATGTCGCGCACGAATCGGGTAGCCTGAGCGCGGAGGCCGCGAATCATCTGACTGTTTGGGACACGGCATTTGGCCGTTTTCTCGATGAGGTGGCGGGAACCGATACCCTGGTTCTAGTGACCGCGGATCATGGCTTCGTCGATATCGATGAACATAAGGTGATTGAGCTGGCGGAGCACCCGGATCTGGAGACCTGTCTAAGCTTGCCGCTGTGCGGCGAGCCCCGGGCCGCCTATGCTTACGTCAAACCCCGCCGGGTGCGGGACTTCGAGTCTTATGTGTCGGGGTATCTGAACGAGTTCATGGAGTTACACCGCAGCGAAGATTTGATCGCGGGCGGCTGGTTCGGCGCCGGAGCCACACATCCGCGACTGGCGGACCGTATCGGCGATTACACGCTGGTGATGAAGGATTCCTTCGTCATTCATGACCGCTTGATGGGGGAAAAGCCATTTCATCTGCGCGGGGTTCATGGCGGCATCAGCCGGTCCGAAATGTGGGTGCCGCTTTCCGTCATCGGCGCTTGATGCCGCCGGCAAGCTTGGGATAGCCCTCACGCGTGACCCTTCCTGGATTTTCGGAGCCGCGGCTATACAACCCTACAGGTACTCATCATCCTAGATTCCTCTGTTGACCGCTTCTCAAATGGCATGAAGACTACGCGGCACTTGAGTATTTGCAGTATTACGGCCTCTCACCTTTTGGGTGAGAGTGCTACGCACCCGATGGCACGGCCAACAGAGGAATCTAGGATCATTCGCGAGTCCGGCAAGCGCTCCTTGACAGGCTCGTGACGCGATAGGTGGCTGGTCAGTGACTGACGGTCTTGGCCTCTGATTGCTCGGGAACGGCGGAAGAACCGGACCCGTTTGAATTCAGACCTTCCAGATCCAGGTCCATCTGTTTTTCCAGTTCCTCGTCCAACGGCGGGCTGCCGTCATGAATGACGTAGTTACGCTGCTGGAAATAGGCGTTACGGATGAATTCGTAACGATCCACCGAGGCCTCATCCATGATTTTTGAGGCACTGAGAAGATCGGCCCGCTGATCCGTCATGCGCAGCGCGCCGGAACCAAGGATGACCCAGTCGGTGGCATGCCAGCCACTGAGACTATAGCCAGCCATGGGGGTAATCCAGGTGATGGGGTTGGAGGCCGTGTCGCCGACGAGTCCGAAGATGCCGCGCGGCGTACTCGGGCCAAACAATGGCAACACCACATAGGGACCGGAGGGTATGCCCCAGTTGGCTAGGGTCTGGTCGAAGTCTTCGTTATGCTTCGGGAGGTCCATCTTGCTGGCGACGTCCACGAAACCCGCCAGCCCGATCGTCGAATTGACGAGTAACCGTCCAAGATCCTTGCCGGTCTGCAACATTTTGAATTGCAGCAGATCGTTGCCGATGACGGTCACATCCTCGACATTATTGTAGAAATTGGTGATGCCGAGATCGACAACCGATGGCGTGACCTTCTTGTAGCCGGTGGCCACCGGTTTCATGACATAGTCGTCCAGTTTATCGTTGAAGTTCTGCACGCCACGATTCCAGCCCTCTATCGGATCGCGCGCATCCTTGGATTTCGATGGACTCGAGGAACATCCAAGCAGCCAGAGAGCTGCGAGTATCAGTGAGGCAAACCGCCAGGGAGATTCTGAGGGGCTATGACTTGTCATGGTACTTCTGGATTGGGATGGATTCGACCGGGGCACTTCCGAGCGGGATTCGAAAAGCAACCGACCGATAACACACTGAGGGCCAATATAATAAGCTTCGCTTTCTCAGTCGAGCATAAATTACACACCAAAGCATGTCCTTACATGAATCGCCCCTCATGGCGCGTCGTTTTCGCGGCTATCTGCCGGTCATCGTCGATATCGAAACCTCGGGGTTCAATCCCAGGCAAAATGCCGTGCTCGAAATCGCGGCGGTCATCGTCAGGATGAACGGAAGCGGTCACCTGGAGATCGCGGAAACCCACGCCAGTCATGTCAATCCCTTTCCCGGCGCGAAACTGGAGGCATCGGCCCTCAATTTCAACAAGATCGATCCCTTCCACCCCTTTCGGCTGGCCCTCGACGAGAAGGATGCCCTGCAGAAGATCTTTCAACCGATTCGTCAGGCGGTCAGGGACAATGGTTGTACACGCGCCATTCTGGTTGGCCACAACCCCGCTTTCGACATCGGCTTTCTGAATGCGGCCGTGGAGAGAGCGGGCGTCAAGAAGAACCCGTTTCACCCCTTCAGCACGTTCGATACCGCGACCCTGGCCGGCTTGGCCTATGGTCAGACCGTTCTGGCCAAAGCGGTTCAAGCCGCGGGGTTGAATTGGGTCAACAGCGAAGCCCATTCGGCCATCTACGACGCCGAGCAGACAGCCAGGCTATTCTGCGGCATCGTCAATCGCTGGCGGGACCTGGAAACGATGGAGCCACGAACTCCGGTCGGTCCATGACGCCAGCCACTCAAGTCGGCGCGGATTGCGCTTTTTCCAGCAAGGTTTGCAGCTCGCCCTTCTGGAACATATCCATCATGATGTCGCAGCCTCCGACCAATTCACCGTTGATGTAGAGTTGCGGGAAGGTGGGCCAGTGGGAGTAGGTTTTGAGGCTCTCCCGCAGTTCCGGGTCCTCGAAGATGTTCACGTGGGCAAAGGGTACTCCGCAGTGTTGCAGAATTTGCACGGCGCGACCCGAAAACCCGCACTGTGGGAAGGCCGGCGTTCCCTTCATGTAAAGGATGACGGGATTTTCGGCCAATTGCGATTCGATGCGCTGGATCACGTCCATAAGTAGTCTCCATGCGGTGGGTAATGATTGAATACCCAGCAAATTTATCAGAAATTTTCCGGCGGCGAAAAGGGCTGGGACAGCGGAGCCTGCTCCGGCTGGCTCAAGTTACCGGGCGCGAATGGTGTGACAACCCGGCCACGCTTTAATTCTGGAGCATGGCTAGGCGATAATCCTAGAAACGGCAGTTGACCGCTTCATCCGATGCTTAAGTGCTTGCGATGACTAGTAGTGCCTTGTAATTGGAGCTCACCGGCTGGGTAAGGCCGCTGCGTGCCCGAGAGCACGGTTCCCGAGCCGCCTGGCGGCGTTGCTCCTCCTTGCAGGGGGCTGCCCTGCGCGTCGTCGCGCCTTGCCAGACAGATCGGGAACCGCACTCTCGAACACGCCCAACTGCCATTTCTAGGATAATCGATCCATCCCTCTCATAGTTCACCCTACAGGAGCAGCGCATGCATCAGATCACCCTCATTCCCGGCGATGGCATAGGACCTTCGATTGTCGAGGCAACCGTACAGGTCATCGAAGCCACCGGCGTCCAGATTGCCTGGGACCGGCAATTGGCGGGGATGGCGGCCGTGGACCGCCACAACAATCCACTGCCGGACGCGACGCTGGAATCGATCCGAACCCATCGCGTGTGCCTCAAGGGGCCGCTGACCACGCCGGTCGGCGGCGGCTATCGCAGCGTCAACGTCACCTTGCGCCAGACCTTCAACCTGTACGCCAACGTACGCCCGGCCGTTTCCTTCGAGGGTACGGATACTCTGTACCGGAACATCAACCTGATGACCGTGCGCGAGAACACCGAAGGGCTCTACGCGGGTATCGAACACTTCATCACGGTGGACGGCGAGAAAATCGCCGCCGAAAGCACCGCCATCGTGACCCGCAAAGGCTGCGAGCGCATCATCCGCTATGCCTTCGATTATGCGCGCCAAGCCCAACGCAGGAAAATCACCCTGGTCCACAAGGCCAATATCCTCAAATGCACCTCCGGCCTGTTCCTCGAAATCGGCCGAGACATCGCCAAGGAATACCCCGATATCGAGTTCGACGATCGCATCGTCGACGCCTGCTGCATGCAACTGGTGATGAACCCCCAAGCCTTCGACATCATTGTCACCACCAATCTGTTTGGCGACATTCTGTCGGACCTGGCCGCCGGGTTGATCGGCGGGCTGGGGCTGACGGCCGGCGCCAACATCGGCACCGATGCCGCCATCTTCGAACCCGTCCACGGCAGCGCGCCCGACATCGCGGACCGGGGCATCGCCAATCCGACGGCGATGATCCTCGCCGGGGCCATGATGCTGGAGCATCTTGGCGAGCTTCAGGCGGCCCGGAAAATAGAGCAGGCCGTGCGTGACGTGATTCGCGAGGGAAAGGCGGTCACGCCGGACCTGAGAAAGGATTCCCTCCATGGCACCCGCGACATCGCCGAAGCCATCGCCGCCAAGGTCAGGTGCTGAACCGGATGCCCTGGACTTTCCGCTCCGAAAGTCCAGGGCGGGTAGCGCGGTGGCCTTGCAACCCGAATGCTAGCCCACGTTCTGGGCCGCGACCATGAAGTACAGCATCGGGATGGAGAACATGGTGTTGAAGCGGCTGGTCAGCATGGCGACGCGGCCGGCGGCTTTCTTGTCGTCTGGGGTCGCATCGACGATGCCGAGCGCGATCTTCTGATTGGGCCAGATGATGTTCCAGACGTTGAAGGCCATGATCAGCCCCAACCACATGCCGATGCCGATGTAGACATCCTTGGCCGGGCCCTCGCCGACAAAGCCGAGGGTCATGGCCCGCACGATGTAGCCGTTCATGGCCGCCACGATCAGACCCGTCACCACGGTACCCAGGGCCGCGTAGCGGAACCAGTACAGCGCGGTTGGAGCGATGACCTTGCTGATCGCGGGCTTCTGGTCGTCGGGGATGTTCGGCATGGATGGAATCTGGACGAAATTGAAGTACCACAGCAGACCAATCCACATGATTCCGTTAATGACGTGGAGCCAGCGGAACACGAAGCTGAACCAGTTATGGTCCAACTTGACGGAGCCGGTGGCCACGGCCAGCACCACGACGAGGACGCCGCCAAATATCAGCGCCCGTTCCAACTTGTCGAGACCTGCCTTGGCCAGCGATTCGATCAGCAACAACATCACGTGTTTCATAGCGTTATCTCCGAGTTTTGCCTTGAGAAAAGCCCGACCGAGCATCGGGAGTCGCCAGATTATGCGCTTATGCCCATCGAATCAAACACTATGGACTCCTGAAGCGAAAGGCCTCTTAATCCAGTCCGCCGCCCGTTCCGCGATCATGATGACCGGGGCGTTGGTATAGCCGCCAACCCTCCGCGGTATGATCGAAGCTCAACGATCCGGGCCTACAACGACTACGCCTGGTATCACCAGCTCACGCAGCGCACGATCCGCTTCGTCGGACGCATGAAAACCAATGCCCGCTACGAAGTCATCACTCGCCGAAACGCCGTAGGGGCCGTGCTGGCGGACGAAACGATCCGACTGACTTCGGCCCAAGGCAAGCACTATCAAGGGTATCCATTCACGGGCTTATGCGGCCGAGCGGGACTCAATCTGCCGTGACGGCGGAATGCGATAGAGAAGATCGATGGGCAACCGGATCGTAACCGGTTGTTGGCGGATGCCCTGCTCGCAGACCTGCCGAAGCAAGCGATAGGCGCAGAGATCGAGTCGGCGGCAACTTTCGGAGACCGTCAAGACGTTTGCGCGGAACCGGTCGCCGCGTTCGGATTGGCTGAAGAAGCTGGTTTTCCGCCAGATGACATAAGGTCGGATAGCCCGCTCCGCCTGGTTATTGGTCAGGTCCAGGCCGGGTGACGTGAGCAATGTCCAGAGCATGGGTTCATCGGCCAGCAAGGCCTTGCAGGCATTCCCGGTGCGCTGGCCGGCGTGCGCCTGCTGGCCTTGTTCCAGGGCGACACGAAAGTTTTCGCGGGCGGCGAGCAAGCGTCGTCGATAATGTTGGGATCGATAGCCGCTCTTGCGCCAGCGGTGTTCGAGTTGAACGATGATGCGGGCGAACTTGACGAGCCAGAGACCCAACGCGCCGGGGTCCCCTTTCCGCCCGGAGAGTCGTTCCAGGTTGCGGATGACATGCGCCCAACAGAGCTGGCGCTGGGCCTGGGGATGGATGCCATAGGCGCCATGGCGGTCGGTGACCAGAATTCCGGAGCAGTCTTCGAGCCATTGCCGGGCCGCCTTCATGCCGCGGGACGCATGGACCATGAACAACGCCAACTGCGGGGTACACAGGACCCATAGCCAGAGCCGACGCTGTCCGCGGAAGTGGGTGGTCTCGTCGGCATGGGCCGCCGGCGCCTGACGGACGGTGTCGGCGATGTGATCCACCAGGGGCTCCAGCCACTCGGCGACCGGTTCTTGGGCCTCGCTGATGGCGCCGGTACTGAAGTGCAGCCCCCACTGCATCTCCAGAAGGCTCTGGATGGAGCGCGTGCTGAGGCGGAAATGGCCGCTCATGAGAGCGATCCAGGCGATCAGGCCGGGACCCATCTGGCCGCTGGGAATGTCCTTTGGAAGCTGGGCGGTGACGGCACGCTGACAGCAGCGGCAGGTGCCCCCGAAGCGCTGATGTTCGGTGACGGAATAGGTGATCTCCGGCAGATCGAAGACCTGATGTCGGGACGTTGGATTCGGATCGATGACGATCTCGCCGCCGCATTCGCAGCGGGCATCGGGAAAGTGGCGCTCGATGCGGTCCACCTCGGTTTCCGGAACGAGGGCTCGGGTGTGGGCGACATGGCCGTCTTGAGCGCCGCGTTGGTTGCCCGACGGCGGGCGTGCAAACCGGTCTTTGGCTTTTGCCGAGAGCCGGTCCTGGCTGGGTGGCAGCGAGGAATTGCTGGAATTGAGCGCCAGTTGTTCGCGGCAGTCCTGGAGCAGACGCCAGAGCGCGTCGATGATCTGCTCGGCCTCGTCCAAAGTCGCGGGGCGTTGCGGGGGTTCGAGAAAAGCGTGGGCCAAATCCATGGCGCTATTGTAAGCCCTGAATTTATCGGCGCTTTTTTGCTTCTGAGCCGCGCTAGGGGCGACGCAGAATTCCGCTGGCGCCCGCCCTCAGCCGGGGACAGGATCGACACCGAGCGGCGTCCTCAAAGGGCGGAGCAAGTCCGCCTGGGTCCATCGGGAACGGTCGGTGAAACCAGCAAGTTCGAGCCAAAAACCGTGTCAAGTGTTTGTTGCGATTTCAGCAGATTTTTTTAGTCCATGTCGGCGGACCATCTCCACCTCTTCCACGACATTCGAGCGCCAGGGCTGACGTGGGCCGGTAAGGTTGTGAACGGTTACCTATCAAGGTACCCTACGCCGGATCGTCTACCGGCGAGAGGATGACCAGCGGCTGGTCTTCATCACCAACGACTTCGACCGCACCGCCCAAGCGATTGCCGATCTGTACCAGCAACGCTGGCAGATCGAATTGTTTTTCAAATGGATCAAGCAGAACCTCAAGATCAAACGCTTTCTCGGCACCTCCCAAAATGCCGTGCTGATCA
>Ga0233422_10001415_pt1 | contig 10637 bp, 10 predicted proteins | sample Watercolumn_Mata_2_FD_182724 | JGI IMG/M metagenome (GOLD analysis project Ga0233422, IMG submission 182724) | Freshwater microbial communities from Lake Matano, South Sulawesi, Indonesia - Watercolumn_Matano_2014_110_MG | ecosystem: Environmental > Aquatic > Freshwater > Lake | place...
TAATCGTGTCGATCCGATCCTGCCACAGTTCGTTGCAGAGCCTCCCCACAACCGCCGATTCTCGCTCTCCCTTCCGCGTCTCCATCAAAGTCCTTTCGAGCGCGAGTGAGACCTTGTCTCCAAGCCACCGGTATCTTTCGTATTCCTCAGGCGTCAGCGCATACCGGAGGCGCGCGATCTCCTCAACAAGTACCGTGGCATTGGGGAAGGCGAGATCGGATCCAAAAGGTCCCTTCCCAACCAATTCACGGACGACCGAAACCTCTTGATCTTCGTGCCACGGGAAAGGCTTTACAGTGAACCCCTGTTTTTCCAACCCCTCTTCTTCTATCATTCGTGGGGCTTCTATGTTGTTGGAAATCACGAACTTGGCGTCAGGCGTAATGAGGAGGGAGGCGGCTCCGACCTCAGTAGTTATGCCCACCAGGTTGAGGCCGCCCGCGGTCATCCATGAGAAATTGGCCTGTCGTTTGAGCAGGAGCCCGGTCAGTCCTCGCTGCTCGAGGAATGTCCTCACCCTCCGCTCCTTTTCCTCGATCTCCGCAAGCACGGCCATGATTCATCCTTTCTTGATCATCGTGGTCCTCAAATATGGTCTCAAACGGTCGATCCGGAAGAATCAACCAGGCAAGTTTGCCTTCGGTTTCTCACCGTTCCAGAGTATCGAGGCAAGCGCTGGAAGCGATTGCAAATGCTAGGAGTTTTTGGGGGAGGGGTCCGGGGAGGCCCTTTTTGCAAAAAAGGCCTCTCCGGCAGCTCTCCTCCCAAAAGCTCCTGGCTTTTCAAACGGCTTCTACTGCTTCAACACTTCTTCCCAGGTCGTCACGGGCCATTCCTTTTTGAAGAGCGCCTCCACCGCGGGTTTCGCTTTGGCCCGGAACGCCTCTGCATCCGGTTGGCCCACTTTCATCCCTTTCTTCTGCAAATCAGCCAGGAGAGTGCTTTCTCCGGCTTTGAACTTTGCATTAGCCCAGTCGGTGGCTTCTTTGGCCGCTTTAACGACCAGCGCCTGCTCGTCTTTTGAAAGCTTGTCGCTGAACGGTTTGTTGATGAGAATTCCGCCGGTCTGTACAAGGTGATTCGTCATGGTGAGATCACTTTGGACCTCATTGAGCTTCGCTGAAGCGATCTGCGTCAGGTCACCTTCGGAGGCTTCGGCCTTGCCCTCTTTCAGCGCGTCGTAGAGTTGAGGCAGGGGGATCGCCACGGGATCTGTTCCTATTTCTTTCCAAACGGCTATCCAGGTTGGCACTTCGGGGAGACGAAGCTTGAGTCCCTTGACGTCTGCCGGAGTTTTTATGGGCTTCTTGGACGTAGTCTGTCGCATTCCCCTATCGACGATACCGAGATACGTCTGGCTGCCGTTCTTCTCAACTTCTTCCCGGGCCTTTTTCCCGAGTGGTCCGTTCCACACCCTCATGAAATGGTCGAAGTCCTTCATCACGTATGGCGCATTGAAAAAGAAATACTGAGGTGCAGAGACCTGGAGAGGTTGCCCGCCGGTGACCTGCATCTCCACTTTGCCCTGACTGCACCATTCGTTGACGTCTTTCTCGCTTCCGGCTCCAGCCTGAATCTCCACCTTTATCTTGCCGTTGCTTCCCTTTTCGACGATCTCCTTAAATTTTTCACTCGCGTCGATGAGGAGGTGGCCTTTGGGGAACGTGCTTGCCAGCCGTATCGTCTTGTCAGCGGCCAGAGCCAGCCCTGCTCCGAAGACCATGACTGCTACCGCGACACAAGCTACCAAAAAACGGATGCGCGATGGTTTCATGGGAACTCTCCTTTCAGTGTTCTACTTCTTGAGATCTTTGACCATTTTCGCAAAAAATGCGTCATCCAATGCCATCGATCTTTTGAACGTCTCTGGATTGCTGTAATGAACGGCCACCCCCATGTCCTCAGCGCTTTTCCGGAAAGCGGGGTCATCCATTCCCTTTTTAAACGCGTCATGAAGAGTCCCGATCACATCGGGCGGTGTTCCCTTCGGCGCGGCGAGTCCACGCCACATGCCCATGGCAAAGTCGATGCCTTGCTCCTTCACCGTAGGCACATCCGGGAACATCTTCATTCTTCTCTCTGAAAAAAGGGCCATAATCTTCAATTTTCCCGCTTTGACCTGGGGAATGCCTTCGGGCGGAGAGACGCACACTGCATCGACGTGGCCGCCAAGAAGTGCGGTCACCGAGGGACCCCCTCCTGCAAATGGAATGTGGTTGAACTTGACGTCCGCGGCCTTTTCAAAAGCCACGGCGACCAGGTGGACTCCGCCTCCGGCCCCTGAATTCCCGACGGTTATCTTGTTCGGGTTCGCTTTCGCGTACTGCAAGAACTCCTTCAGGTCCTTCCAGGGGGCATCAGACTTCGTCAGGAACATCGACGGGTCGTCAGTGATGCAGATCACCGGCTCAAAGCTCTCGTACGTAAAAGCGGTCTTCACCTGATGAGGAAGTATGGTGAGAGGGGTGATCGCAGATACAAGGGTATACCCGTCCGGCGCAGCCCGGGCTGCCTCCGTATATCCTACAGCGCCCCCACCCCCTGGTCGGTTCACCACGACGACCGCCTTGCCCAGATACTTCTCCGTGGACGCCGCGACCGCCCGGAAGATCACGTCCGTGGCTCCCCCGGCTGCCCAGGGCACGATGATTTGGACCTCCTTTGCGGGAAAATCCGCGGCCTGGAGAGGCAGCGCTCCCCCGAGGAGGAGCACCGCAAGCGCGATCAAGAACCTGTTTTTCATGCGTAACCTCCTTCCTGCTAAGGTCCGGGGAAGGCCCCTGCTCCCGGAAGAGGCCTTCTCCTGTGACGTCACCCTATTGCCGGGCGGTTTTTCGATCGTCTGAGAGCCCTCCTCAGGAGCGGTACGATAAGGAAAAGGAGGGTTGCAAGAAGAAACGCAAGCGAGATAGGCCGACTTATGAATACCTCGAAGTCTCCCTGAGAAATCATCAGCGATTGACGAAAAGCCACCTCCAGTTTTGGGCCGAGCACCAACCCCAGGAGGAGCGGTGCGCCCTCGTACGCCCATTGCCTCATGAGGAAGCCAAGTGCGCCAAAGAGAAGCATCATCCACACATCGAACATCGAGTTGTTTACCGAATACATCCCGGTTAGACAAAAGAGCATGACAAGCGGCAGGAGAATCGTCTTGGGTATCCTCAGGATGTTGGCAAAGATCGGAACAAAGGGCAGATTAAGCAGCAGAAGGATGAAGTTGCCGATATACATGCTGGCAATTACTCCCCAGAAGAGCCCGGGGTGTTCACTGACCATCATCGGTCCGGGCGTGACGCCGTGTATGAGCAATGCCCCCAACAGAATTGCCGTGGGTGGCGCGAAGGGAATTCCCAACGCAAAGAGAGGAATGAAAGCTGACTGGCACGCCGAGTTATTGGCCGATTCAGGGCCTGCCACGCCCTTTATGGCCCCCTTGCCGAACTCTTCAGGATGACTGGAGACCTTGCGCTCCACCATGTAGGATGCATAGGTTGCGATTACCGGAGCAGGACCTGGAACCAGTCCTACGCCGAAACCGATCCCCGCGCCTCTGAGAATGGCAGAGATGGACTCTTTGAGATCGCTGAGGCTGGGATAGAGTTCCGCAAGACGGGGAACTACGACCTGCTGGGCCAGCAATTGGGCAGGCTTTCCGGCATTTACGAGCACTTCCCCGATGCCGAAGATGCCAATGGCTACCGCCACGAATTCTATTCCTCCCAGGAGAGAGGGTGAATCGAACGCGAACCGGCCTTCCCCTGTAACCGGGTCAAGGCCGATCGTGCCTATGATAAGACCCGCCACAGCCATCATAAGTGCCTTGAGAAAGGAACCGCCGGTCACGTTGCTCAGGACAATGAACCCGAAAACCATCAGTGAGAAGAACTCCGGAGGGCCGAAAGCCAGCGCGGCGTCCGCAAGGGGAGGGGCAAGAAAGACGAGGCCGAATATTGCGATGGTCCCGGCAATGAAAGAGCCGATGGCGCAGATCGCTAGCGCTTTGCCGGCCTTTCCCTGCTGCGCCATCTGGTAACCGTCGATGCATGTGATCACGGAGGCCGTTTCTCCAGGCACATTGAGAAGGATCGAGGTGGTTGACCCTCCGTACATGGCGCCGTAGTAAATGCCCGAGAGCATGATAATCGCGGATGTGGCGTTAAGGCCGAAGGTAACCGGAATCAAGAGCGCGATCCCGGCGATCGGCCCCAGACCGGGCAGCACACCGACTAAAGTACCTACTATGGCTCCCACCATGCAGTAGAAGAGGTTCTGAAGGCTCAAGGCTATCCCAAAACCTGTCCACAGGTGCTGCAACGATTCCAACATCTCCTTTTCTCCCTAGATACCTAGAAACCCCTTTGGAAGCGGAATCTTGAGCACGTAGACAAAGAGAACGTGAGACCCGGCCGCGGTCACAAGTGACAGAATCAAGATCAAAGGCCATCGTCTCAGCCCCAGCGTCGTAAGGAGCCCCGCCATGATCAGGAATGAGACGATAAAATAGCCGAGCGTGGGCAAAAATAGGGCCGCTAGACCCATAACGGCCAGAAACGCGACGACCGGCGCCAGCGATCCCGGCTCCTCCTTTGCGCGGGCATCTTTGGACATCCTGCCTTCGGTCTTCCCTTCCTCTTGTTCCTCCCTGGAGAAGAGGACCTGAACTATGAGGCCGGCAGAGAGAAGTATGAGGAATACACCGAGGCAAAGGGGGAACAGGCCAGGCCCTGCAGCCCGAAAGTCGCCTATGGGCATTTGAGCGGATAGGATAGCGGTCACCGCGCCCAAAAGAAGCATCACGCCCGCACCGAGTATTTCACGCGTTCTCATACCCGCTCCTCTATAGTTTGAGGCTACCATAGCCGAGTCTGCGCGAGATCTCTGCCGCAACTTCCACAACTTCCTGTGCCCGAACTTCCTGGATCACCTTCTTGGTCATCCGAAAAGCTGGACCGGAAACGCTAATAGCTGCCACCGGTCTCCCCGACGCGCCCATTACCGCGGCGCCGACGCAGCGGATGCCTTTTTCGTTTTCTTCATCATCTACGGCATATCCTCGGGCTCTGATCGCGCTCAATTCTTCTCTCAATGCCGATGCGTCGGTGATGGTGTGAGGGGTCCTTGACGCTAGCCCCTTGCTCGAAACAAAATCTCCCAGTTCGTCATCGGAAAGATGGGACAGCAGCGCTTTTCCCACTGCACAGCTATGTGCGGGATTTCTGGCGCCTACCCTGGAAGCCATCCTTAGCCCGCCCATCGCGAGAGGCGGCTCGTCCTTTTCGATATAGACCACCTCTCCCTGATCCCAGACCACCATGTGCACGGTCTCCTGGGTCCTGTCGGCCAGGTCGCGGAGCAGCGGTCCTGCGATTGTCCGAAGATCGAGCTGTGACCCCACTAAGCCGGCGAGGTCGAGCAGTTTGAAGCCGAGAAAGTAATTCCGTGAGACGGCGTCCTGGCGGATATAGCCTACGTAGCTTAAAGAAGCGAGAAGACGATGCACGGTCCCCTTTGCAAGCCCGAGCTGGGCAGAGAGTTCCCGGATGCTCACACCCTGGGGGGCTTCTCCGACCAGATCGAGAATTGCCGCAACGCGCTCGATGGTCTGCACAAGGTTGTTCGGCCTGACCATGAACGTGCCCGTTTCGTATTGCGGAATGACGTTTCGGATAATAGAATCATTGCACGGTCGAACCCCTTTGTCAATGGCTTGGCACCCCTGTTCATGACCCTTCAGTTGCAGCAGGAAGGTTATCCTGCGCAGCGCTGTTTTGAGACCTTGCCGCCCATTGGCCCATGCTTGACGGCGGCAGCTGCGAGAGGTACGCTCAGGCTCAGGATAAGGTGAGCTTTTGGGACATCGGGAGGTATAGGGAGTCATCAGAGGGACCTTTCTGAAAATCCCGGGACGACTTCAGGACCTGCTACCGGTCTCGAGATCCCAAAAATGAGAATCGATGGCATAATTCAGGAAATCTAACGGTGAATCGAAGAGGATTTCTCAGGCAGGCGCTGATAGCCATTTCCGGAGCAGGGATGCTGACCGCTCCTGTCAGATTTCTCCTTGGCCTCGCGCATAGTCAAACGAGCAAGACTCGGGTGCCGAAGGACACTCCTTGGACTGCCTTGCGAAACGAGAACCCGAAGGATCTGGATACAAGCGACCTGCCCGTCACGCCTTTGAAAGACTTCGGCATCATGGGCTTGGAAGACTACAGTCCCGATCTTGCTGCATGGCGCCTCATCGTTGACGGAGAAGTGGACAAGCCTCTTCGTCTCATCCATGCTGAAGTGCTCGACCTGCCCGCGGTCGAGCGCGCGGTGCTCCTGATATGCCCGGGGTTTTTCGCGAATCATGGCCTCTGGACCGGCGTGTCCATTGGGGAATTGCTGAAAACGGCCGGCGTGCGGCAAGGCGTGACGCACGTCACGATCAAGGGGCCGGAAGGGCCGTACGAGAAGGTCCTGCGTGTGCCGATCTCAGATGCTCAATCGGATACCGTATTTCTTGCCTACAAGGTCAATGGTGTAGCGCTCCCTCAGAGGCACGGGTTCCCGTTGCGCGTAGTGGCAGAAGGATACTACGGGTACGACTGGGTAAAGTATGTATACAAGGTGACCGCAGACAGAATCGAGAGTTAAGGAATCGAGCCCGTAGCCTTTTTCGTCGAATTGGGGTAATGGTATCTAGGGTCACGATGAAGCCCGAGCGACCGCGGAGAAAGAAGCCTATGACGGAATTGACGTCTGCCGTATTCTCTGAGCATGCCCTGAGCCAGATGCGGCGACGCGGCATTTCGGAGGCGCATGTCTATTCCGTGTTGGGCCAACCCGAAGAGGTGTTGCCGGTACGCGAGGGCAGAGTGATAGTCCAGGGATTCGTGGCGTCTTCCGATCCAGCGAGGCATTATCTCCTTCGGGTCATTGTGGACGTGGATCAAGAACAGCCCGTTGTTGTCACAGCGTACAAGACCAGCAAATTGGAAAAGTATAGGAGCCGAGCATGAACGTGACCTACGATCCGAAGACGGACACTCTAACCGTCATCTTGAAGCCGGGGCCCGTGGCGGAGAGTGACGAGGACAAGCCCGGCGTAATTCTTGATTATGACGAACAGGGCAATTTGATCGGCCTTGAGATCCTGGATGCCTCAAAGCGTATTCCCGATTTTGCCACCGTTCAGTTCCAGGTTGCCGTGTAGAGATACAAGACAACAGTCGGGAGAGCCGGGCCAGCAATCTCTCCGATAACCTGCATTGCGTTTTGGAGAGTTCTCCGAACCGTACCGGATGTCTATTCGTACCAGATATCTTGTGTGAGCATTCATGCTACGGATATCTGGGTCGGACTCTCGCAGCCTTACAATATTCTTCTATACCCGTTGCCCTGATCTTTTCATTCACTGTCACCCATACCTTATACAGTCCAGCATCGAAATTGGTCTTGTCACAGGGAAACTGGTCACACTGGAAGCAAAAATCAACCTGCTTTTCCTGGTGACACGGGCGTACTCCACAGTTTTTGAACAACTTACACTGTTCATTGCGACACCCCTTGCAATTATCCGAGGCGAAGAAGTCCAGCATCTCCTTGAAAGCGGGGTATTTGCCAAAAATAGGGTTATCGAGAAGCGTCTCGAATCGTTTGGCATAGGGGTGGAAGTTGCCCAGTTTTTCTTTAAGCTTCAGGGCGTATTTCCGTATGTCCCCGTGTACGTGCGTGAAACAAGTTTCGCAACACAGGCCGCAGGGGGCGATCGACTCTTTAATGCTCTGATCGATCATGACTTTTCTCCTTCCGGCTGAAATGAGTTACTCCTCTGGGCGGTCAGTTCGCCCATTGCTTGCAGTGGAGCATTTCATTTGATGATAGACCTTGCCGCCGGTGAAAAAAAGTGGCATAATCGACATTGTGGTAGGCGATATCGTCAAGTTTGGCAATCGGGGGAGAATCCGATGAAAAAGGTCACTATTCTTGCACCTTACAACACCATGGCAACAACGATTTTCGGACCCATGGATATCCTGAATCAAGCGGGGCGGTTGTGGAATCGTGTCACTCAATCCCCTCAGAAACCGTTTTTTGACGTAACAATCGCCTCGGCAGACGGACGGCCCATCAGATCCGTGAATAATATCCTTATCCAGCCCCATTGCAGCATTGAGGATGTTCGGCAAACCGATCTGATTCTTATCTCCTCGGCCACCTATATTCAAAAGGTTCTTGAAAAGAATCCTGAACTGGTGCCCTGGATACGCCACCATTACGATCAAGGCGCGCATGTGGCCAGCATTTGCACGGGCGTCTTTTTATTGGCGGAAACCGGACTTCTCGATGGTAAATCTGCGACCCTCCATTGGGGATTCGCGGATATGTTCCGCAAACGATATCCACGGGTGAAATTAAGACAAGATCGGATGTACATCGACCACGGTCGTCTCTATTGTTCCGCTGGCGTAAGCGCGGGTCTGGACCTTTCTCTGTATCTCGTGGAGAAATTCTGCGGTCGACAAGCAGCAATAGAGTCTGCAAAGACCATGGTTCTGGATATGGGTCGAGTATCGCAAGCTCCCTATGAGCGCTTGTTTTTTCCAAAAGACCATGGTGACCCTTTGGTCGTGAAAGCCCAGGAGTGGATCGAACAGCATAAATCCGAGCCAATTGATTACGAGTGGCTGGCAAAACAACTTCGCATGAGCCGTCGATCCATGGAACGCCGCTTTAAGCATGCACTAGGAGTAACTCCGTTGGGTTATTTGCAGAAATTGCGAGTGGAAGAAGCTAAACTTCTGCTGGAGGAAGGCACCCTGACTTTCAGCGAAATAGCATATCAGGTAGGGTACGAAGACATCCCATTTTTCAGAAAAATATTTATCAGACTTACCGGTTTGGGGCCAAAAGAGTATCAGAGGAGATTCACAGGGTACTCCTGCGCCGCCCCCAAAACCTTCGACGAGTAGTGACTGTGCGCAATCGCTAACAATCTGCGAGTTTCTTTCTCTCATATCCTTGCATATCGCCGCCGGCAGCAATTACCGTAATCCCTTGCCTGAGGGCCCCATTTACTGACTCGACTCGTGTGACCTGACCCAAAAAAACGGTTCCTCGCGTAAGAGCGTACCCAGGACGTACTTTCTGGCTTTCCTGGGCTCAACGCGTGCGGAAGGTAGTCGCGTGGGTCCGCTCCGAACAGGCTGGCCAGAATCTGGCCACTTTGGGCAATTCAGTAGCCAACGATAACTTCCTGATCTCGGACAAGATTTCAGCGTTTCCGGTCTCGGATGGCCAATCTTTGGCCGATTTGAGTTACCTCGACGCACCTTAGCCCCTACCGCGCAGAATGGATGGAATCCGCAAAACTTCTTATATCGGGGACTTACCCGTCCCGCGATCTAAGAGGGCGAGCTGGCACGTTTTGTGCTTTAGGTCTGCGAATAGGTTCATTACTCGTGACATTGGTCAGAGAGGAGGGGATTCAATGAGGTTTCACAAAGGCAGGAGAGGACTTGTGCTGGGCCTCGTTCTGGGGTTGGTGCTGTGCATTTGGGTATCGGAAGACGCCCGAGCTGAGGCTGTATACACGATCGGAGTACTTCAACCGTTCAGCGGCGTGTACGCCATCTATGGAGAAGAGGCTTACGCCGCCTGCGAGGTTGCCGTTGAAGAACTGAATGCAGCAGGCGGGTTACTGGGCAGGAAGGTGGCTCTTGTGAAGAAGGACGACAAGTCCGATGTGGCGACCGGAGTCCGTCAGGCCAATGACATGATTCTCCGGGACAAAGTGGACGCCATCGTGGGTCCGACATCCAGTTCGGTGTTGCTGGGGGTCATCGAGGTAACCAAAGAGCACAAAGTGATACAGATATCCAGCATCGCGAACACTCAAAAGGCTACGGTAGAGCGTATCCATCCGTACTTTTTTTCGGTCGTTCCCAACTCCCACATGGAATCACAGGCCATAGCCGAGTACCTGGCGAAGACAAACTTCAAGACCTATGTGACGATAGCCCTGGATTATGAATGGGGTCAAAACACCGTTGCATTGATTAAGAAAGAGCTTGCCAAAACAAAGCCGGAAGCAAAGCAGATCGGGGAGTTCTGGCCTCCGTTGAACGAAAAGGATTTTTCTTCATACATTACTGCAACGTTGAATCTCAAACCTGACCTAGTAGTTGGCATACTTGCCGGGAGCGCGTACCAGACATTTATTCGTCAGGCGCGGGGGTACAAGTTCTTCGACAAAGTGACATTCCTCACTCTCGGCTTTGAAGGCGATGTCATGGCAGTGGGTAAAGAGTTGCCGGAGGGGATGCGGATGTATACTCGCGGCCCCTTCTATGCCATAGACACTCCTAAGATGAAGAGATTCATAGACGCGTACAGAAAAATTGCCAAACAGTACCCCACCTGCTGGGCAATTCTGAGTTACGATTCGGTGATGGCTCTAGCGGGCGCAATCAAGAAGGTGGGCAGTTTTGACCGTGATGCCATTGCCAAGGCTCTTGAAACAACGGAATTCGATACCCTCAGAGGCAAACTCTCGTTCCGTGCCATCGATCATCAAATGAACAGCCCCGAGTACTTCGCCACCAGTGTCTTTGACAAAGAAAAGGGATTCTGTGTGTGGAATGACGTTGTTG
>Ga0233422_10001416_pt1 | contig 10626 bp, 7 predicted proteins | sample Watercolumn_Mata_2_FD_182724 | JGI IMG/M metagenome (GOLD analysis project Ga0233422, IMG submission 182724) | Freshwater microbial communities from Lake Matano, South Sulawesi, Indonesia - Watercolumn_Matano_2014_110_MG | ecosystem: Environmental > Aquatic > Freshwater > Lake | place...
GCTACCTGGGAGTGGACGTTGGCTCCATCAGCACCAACGTGGTGGTCATCGACAAGGACATGCGGGTTTTGGCCCGGGAGTACCTCATGACCGCGGGCCGGCCTCTCGAGGCCATTACCGAGGGCTTGAGAAGGGCCGGGCGGAAACTTCAGGGCCGGGTCAAGATCGCCGGCGCGGCCACCACCGGCTCGGGCCGTTATCTCACCGGGGACTTCATCGGCGCGGACCTGGTGCGCAACGAAATCACCGCCCAGGCCACCGCGGCTGCGGCCATCGACCCCTCGGTGGACACAATCTTCGAGATCGGCGGCCAGGACTCCAAGTTCATCAGCCTAAGACACGGGGCCATAGTGGATTTCATGATGAACAAGGTGTGTGCCGCCGGCACCGGCTCCTACCTGGAGGAGCAGGCGGAAAAACTGGGAATTTCCATCCGGGAGGAGTTCGGCCGCCTGGCCCTGGCCGGCAAAAGCCCGGTGCGTCTGGGGGAGCGCTGTACCGTGTTCATGGAGTCGGACCTGGTGCACCACCAACAACGGGGCGCGGCCAAAGAAGACCTGGTGGCGGGTTTGTCTTATTCCATTGTCCAGAACTACTTAAACAAGGTGGTGGAAGACCGGCGCATCGGCCAAAACATCTTTTACCAGGGGGCCACCGCGGCCAACCGGGGCATTGTGGCGGCCTTCGAGCAGGTGCTGGGCCAGAAAATCACGGTGCCGCCCCACCATGACGTCACCGGGGCCATCGGCGCGGCCCTGCTGGCCATGCGGGAGCGCACCTGGGAGACCTCCCGCTTCAAGGGGTTTGACCTGGCGGATCGCGAATACAGCATCACCTCGTTCGAATGCCAGGGCTGCCCCAACCACTGTGAGATCCGCCAGGTGAAGATGGTGGGGGAAAACCCCCTGTTCTACGGCAGCCGCTGCGAAAAATACGAGGTGGACCGCCAAAGACAGGTGGTGGACCTGCCCGACCTAGTAAAGGAGAGGGAGGATTTACTTTACGGCCCGGAAGAACCCCGGGAAGGCCCACGAGGGGTTATCGGCATTCCCCGCACCATGTTCTTCCAGGAGCTCATGCCCTTTTTCCGGACCTTCTTTGAGGAACTGGGCTTCAGCGTGGTTATTTCCCCGAAGACCAACAAGGCCGTCATCCGCCAGGGGGTGGAGTGCCTGGCCGCGGAGCCCTGCTACCCGGTGAAGGTGGCCCACGGCCACATCCTGGACCTGCTCAAGGCCGGGGTCAAGCGCCTCTTTTTGCCCAGCATCATTGACATGGCCCACCCTCACCCGGAAATTCGCCTGGGGGTGGTCTGCCCCATGGTCCAGACCCTGGCCTACACGGTACCCGCAGCCATTGATTTTGCCTCTTATGACGCCGAACTGCTGACCCCGGTCCTCTACTTCGGCCGGGGCCGCAAAGAGATGCGCCGGGGCCTGCGGGCCCTAGGGGGGCAACTGGTGGTAGGGTCTTTCCGCCTGGAGAGGGCCATCCGCCGGGCCGAGGCGGCCCAGGGTCACTATTACGACACTCTAGTAGCCCGGGGCCGGGAAATCATCAATGCCGTGCCCCAGGACGGTCGCCTCATGGTCTTGATCGGCCGGCCTTACAACGCCCTGGACCCGGGGATGAATCTCAACCTCCACCGCAAGCTGCGCCAGTTGGGGGTTCTAGCCATCCCCATGGACTTTCTGCCCTTAGATGAAGTGGAAGACCTGCCGGAAATCAAGCCCATGTACTGGCGCTTCGGCCAGAAGATTTTAAGGGCCGGGGAAATCATCCGCCGGGACCCCCGGCTGTACGGCATCTTTATCACCAACTTCGGCTGCGGCCCGGATTCCTTTATCGAACACTTTTTCCGAGACAAGATGCGGGGCAAACCCTATCTCGAGATCGAGATCGACGAACACTCCGCGGACGTGGGGGCCATCACACTGCTGGAGGCCTTCCTGGACAGCCTGAAGAATGTTACGCCCCAGCCGGAGCCGGCCCGGATTTCGCCCTTCCGCTTTCGGGTCACCAACACTGAGCGCCGCAAGATTTTCCTGCCGCCCATGGCGGACCAGGCCCTGGCCCTGGTGGCGGCCTTCGAGGCTTGCGGAGCCGAGGCCGAGGCCCTGCCGGAGTCCGACGAGGAGACCCTGGAGCTGGGCCGCCGCCTCACCTCGGGGAAGGAGTGCTATCCCCTCATCCTCACCACCGGCGATTTGGCCAAGCTGGTGCAGCGCCCGGATTTCAGGCCGGAGCGCAGCGCCTTCTTTATGCCCTCGGGCGACGGCCCCTGCCGCTTCGGCCAATACCACCGCTTCCACCGCCTGGTCCTGGACGAGATGGGCTACCCCCAGATGCCGGTCTATTCTCCGGACCAGAGCGAAACCATGTACCAGGAGCTGGGCATGGTGGGGAACGACTTCACCCGCATCGCCTGGCGAGGGGTGGTGGCCATCGACCTGTTGGAGAAGAAGCTCCTGGAGACCCGGCCTTACGAGCGCCGCCCGGGCAACTGCGACGAAATCTACAAATTCTATCTTAACGAGGTGCGCCAGACTTTGGGGGCTCGCAGGGACCTGCCGGGCGTGCTCAAGGAGGCCCGGGGGGCCTTCGCGGAGGTGGCCTTAAACGGCGATAAGGACAAGCCCATCGTGGGCGTGGTGGGGGAGATCTACACCCGGGCCAACAAGTTCGCCAATGAAAACGCGGTGCGGGAAATCGAGGCCTTGGGCGGCCAGGTGTGGATGCCCCCCATCGGCGAGTGGCTCCTGTACGTCAACTACACCGCCAAGCGCCGCGCCCGGGTTTTCAAACGCTGGCGCCACCTGCTGCAGATTCTCCTCAAAGAGCGAGTCCAGAGGAAGGAAGAGCACCTGTTGGAGGAAATTTTCCAGGGCAGCCTCAAGAACCTGGCGGAGCCCACCATCCCGGAAACTCTGGCTCTGGCCCGGGGATACCTGGACCCCTCCTTCGAGGGGGAAGCCATCTTGAGCATCGGCAAATCCCGGGACTTCGTCCGCAAAGGGGCCAGCGGCCTGGTGAACATCATGCCCTTCACCTGCATGCCGGGCACCGTGGTCAACTCCCTGTTCAAGCGCTTCCGGGAGGAGCACGACAATATCCCCTTCCTGAACCTGGCCTACGACGGCCAGGAACAGACCCACACCCGCACCCGGCTGGAGGCTTTTATGTACCAGGTGCGCCAGTTCCAAAGCCGCCGCCCGTAGGGAAGGGGGGGTGGAGGATTTTGGGGGAGGGGGCCCAGGGGCCTCAAGACCCCTGGCCCCCTCCCCCAAAGTCCTTTCGCAGAGCTCTTAATTTGCCATTATAAACGTTGGTGGGGCAGGCCTCTGTGCCTGCCCAGGGTCAAGAGGATTTGGCGGGCACGGAGGTTCGCCCCACCGCAGATGATTAATCCTTTGATGGCAACTTGGTGTTCCGATGTTTCGGGATTATTGGTAAGTTCTACTTGGAGGCTGAGTTAGATAACAGCCCGTCATTCTGGCAGGATGGTAATATTTACAGGGAGTTAAGGTCAAGATATTTCTATTTTCCTTAAGGTTGATGGACTGAGCGCCTGGAAATGGTTAAACATCAAATGACCGAGACCGCCCCATTAGATACCGAATTCCAAGATCAGCCCGATCTGTGGGAGGTGGCGGTGGCCCTGCCCCTTTTTCACAGCCTCACCTACCGTCTGCCCGGGGCGCTGGCCGGAGAAGCCGGGGTGGGCAGCCTGGTCAAGGTGCCCGTGGGCCGGCGTCAGGTTACGGGCTATCTTTTGGGACCCGCCGTCCAGGTGCCCCCGGTAGCCATCCGCCAGGTGCAGGAGGTGCTGGACCGGGTGCCTCGCTTCACCCCGGAGTTAGTGCCGTTGTTCCGCTGGGTGGCGGACTATTATCATTACCCCCTGGGAATGGCCTTGACAAACATAATTCCCGGCGGCAGCCGGGCCCCGAGCCCCCGCCAGGAGACCTGGGCCGCCATAGGGCTGCAGCCGGATGAAGTTGCGGCCTCAAGGCGGCCGGGCCCCCGGGCCCGGGCTATCCTTGATTACCTCAAGGAGGCCGGGGCCGCGCCGGTGGCCGAGCTGGCCCGCCTCTTCCCCAGGTGCCAACCCATCTTGAAGCGCCTACAGGCCCGGGGGCTGGTCTCTCTGGAAAAACGCTCTTACTTACGGGACCCCCTGGCTGGGCGCTCCCTGGCCCTGGACGAACCGTCCCTGTCCCTGGTGCCGGAACAGGAAGAGGCCCGGGAGGCCCTGGTCCAGGCCATCAACCAGGGTGGTTTTACCCCCTTTTTGTTACATGGAGTAACGGCCAGCGGCAAGACCGAGGTTTACCTGGCCGCCGCCCAGGAAACCCTGGCCCGGGGCCGCCAGGTTTTGGTGCTGCTGCCGGAGATCGCCCTGACCCACCCGGTGGCCCAAGCCTTCCACAGCCGCTTTGGCCCCCGGGTGACCCTGCTCCACAGCGGCCTGTCCGAGGCCGCCCGCCTGGACCAATGGCGGCGCATCGTCCTGGGGGAAGTGGATATCGTGGTGGGGGCCCGCTCCGCGGTCTTCGCCCCCCTGGCCCGGCTGGGCCTGGTGGTCGTGGACGAGGAGCACGACCCAGCCTACAAACAGGAAGGGGGGCTGCTGTACCAGGCCCGGGATGTGGCCCTTTACCGCGGCCAACTAGCCGGGGCGGTGGTGGTCCTGGTTTCCGCCACCCCCCAGGTGACCACCTTTTACCACGCCCAGCAAGGAAAATATCGCTATCTCAATTTAGGGCGCCGGGTCACGCCTCAGGCCCTGCCGGACATTCACCTAATAAACCTGCGGGAAAGGCGGGGCGAGAAGGGCTTGCCCGTCATCTCCAAGCCACTGCTCACCGCTCTGGAGGAGGTCCTGGCCCGGGGGGAGCAGGCCCTGTTGTTTTTAAACCGCCGGGGTTTTGCCACCGTGCACTTTTGCCTGTTCTGCGGCCAGGTGTTTCAGTGCCGGCAATGCAGCGTGGCCCTGACCCAGCACCGCTCCCTTAACCGGCTAATCTGCCACTATTGCGGCTACGGAGAGCCGGTGCCGGAGCGCTGCCCCCAGTGCCAGGCCAGCGCCATCAAGCGCTACGGGGTGGGCACCGAGCGGGTGGAGGCGGAAGTGAAACGTCTGCTGCCCGCAGCCCGGGTGGCCCGCCTGGACCGGGACACCGCTTCCCACAGCGGCCGGGCCCTGGGGGTCTTTGAGAGCTTCGCCAACCTGGAGTTGGACATCCTGGTGGGCACCCAGATGATCACCAAGGGACACCACTTTCCCCAGGTCACCCTGGTGGGCGTCATCGCCGCGGACCTGAGCCTCTTTTTTCCGGAATACCACGCCGGCGAACGCACCTTCCAGCTGCTGTCCCAGGTGGCCGGGCGGGCCGGCCGGGGGGATGCCCCGGGCAAGGTGCTGATCCAGACCTACCACCCCCAGCACTATGCCTTCCAGGCGGTTAAGGCCCAGGATTATCAGGGTTTCTATGAGCGGGAACTGGAGGCCCGCCGGCAGTTGGGCTACCCCCCCTTCACCCGGCTGGCCCTGGTGCGCTTGAGCGGCACTTCCCAGGAGGCCGTGAGGCGTGAGGCCGGACGCCTGGCCGCGCACCTTCAAGACACCATCCGCCGGGACCCTGACTTAAAGGCCAAAGTCCGGGTCCTGGGGCCCGCCCCGGCAGGCCTTAGCAAACTCAAGGGCCGCTTTCGCTGGCAACTCTTGCTGAAAAGCTACGGCCGGGGACCCCTGAACCAAACGCTGCACCAACTGCGCCAAACCTGGACTACACCCTCCAAAACCCGCCTGGACCTCACCCTGGACATCGACCCGTGGAGTTTGTTTTAGGGAAGTGGGGGGAGGGCCAGGGACTTTTTTGTAAAGGGTCCCTGCCCTCCCCCAAATCTATCCACTGGCCCTAATGCGAAAAGGCGATTTCGGGGTAGACTTCTGCCGGGTCGAAGGTTTTGGGGTCCGCGGTTTCCCAGCCTTGGGGGGTAAGGCGGCGGAAGAAGCAGGAGTGGTAGCCCAGTTCGCAGGCTCCCCCTGCCGGGCGCACTCGGATAAGCAGTTGGTCGCCCCGGCAGTTGAGGCGGATCTCCACCACTTCCTGGAAGTGGCCCGAGGCTTCCCCTTTGGGCACCACTTTGCGTTTCTCGGGGTGGTAATAGTGGAGGCGGCCGCTTTGGGCGATAGCTTCCAGGGCCTGGCGGTTCAGTTCCACCAGCATCAGCACTGCCCCGGAGTCGGTGTCCTGAATGATGGCGGTTATCCGACCGGCTGCCGGCAAGGGCAACCAGTCCGGCAGGTTGTCCCATTTGCCTGTCAAGGCCCTCTCCTTTTTGGCCCGCGCCTGAGCCTACTGGGATTTTTGGGGTTAGCCCCGGGCAAAGGCCTCCTGGGGGCCCTTTGCCAAGGCACCGACTGATTCCTCTCTTTCATACCATGAACCTGAAATCCGGTGGGCCATTTTTTATTTTCAAGGGCCTGGGGCAGAAAACCCTTGACACAATCTGAAGCCTGGTGATATTTTCGCCCGAAGGAAGTGAAAATGCGTACAAATAAACTGTCCGGAGAGGGAGGAGGCAAAGATGGCGAGGCTTAATTACATTGAATTTTTCTATAGCTCCAAACATACACCTTCTGATAAATATAAATGCGACCCCACTAACGTGCTCAAACTGCTGAAGAGCCTGGAGTCCAAGGGGGTGGAGACGGCCGCCATTGATCTGGCGGACGTGGCCGATCCCTTCCGGCAGTACCACAAGGCCTCCACCAGTCCCGCGGCTGAATTTCGCCCCATTTTCGGCGAGGTCCGGGGCGCGGACTATAAAGAATTCTTCGGCAAGACCATCCCGGCATTATGCTGTTATGAGAAGAAAGGCGACCGCGCCCCGGTGCGGGTCTTGCCCCGTTCGGACCGGAAATTGGGGCGACACTATCTCATCGAGGAATGGCTGGAAAACTATATCGCCGAGCTGGAAGGGCGCATCGAGGCCCCCCAGGCCAACTAAACTGAATGGCCTAGGCCCCACCTCTACAGGTGGGGCCTTTTTTTTGCCGTCTCTGATTGATTGGTTCTGCTGCAAAAGTATTTTGAGGGGCAGGGGGCCACGGGCTTCCACCCGCGAGACGCCTGTAGCACTGGCCCTGCCTCTTACCTCAAATTTCCTTCAGAGCCTCCTCATAGGCCTGGTAGGCCGTAAGGCCGAAGAGCACAAAGCGCGCCAGCTTGATTTCCGGATGCTCCGCCAGGTATTCCTTTACGGTTTTTAAGGCGATCTTAGCGGCTTCGGCCATGGGGTAGCCGTAGGCCCCGGTGGAAATGGAGGGCAAGGCCAGGCTCTTGATGCCCTTGGCGGAGGCCAGCTTCAGGCTTTCCCGGTAACAGGAGGCCAAAAGCCGGGGTTCGCCTTTCAGGCCGTCTTGGTAAACCGGACCCACCGTGTGGATGACATATCTGGCCTTGAGGTTGCCGCCGGTGGTGATTCTGGCCTCGCCGGTGGGGCAGCCCCCGAGCTGGCGGCATTCTTCCAGGATTCTGGGCCCCCCGGCCCGGTGGATGGCCCCGTCCACTCCGCCGCCGCCCAAAAGGGAGGTGTTGGCGGCATTGACGATGGCCTCGGTGTCCTGGCCGGTGATGTCCCCTTCCACGATCTCCAGAATAGCTTGCCCCACTTTTACTTCCATGGCTGTAACCTTTGGTTGAGGCGTTGGAAATGGTAGGTTTGAGGGGAGGGCTGGAGGAGCAGTAGCTCCCCCAGCCCTCCCCTCAAACTCCCCTCCCCACCCCCGTTATGAGGGCTGGGGAAGGCGGGGCCAGAGACCCCGACTTCCCCAGCCAAACTTAAGGGTTTGGAGGAGGGTGTAAGGGCCCACCGGCTCTTAGCCCCCTCACCCAAAGCCCTCCCTCACTTATTAATCAGGCGGTAGTGGGCCGCCTGCTTGGTCCACATGCTTTTGGGAAACTTGGCTACCAGAACGTCGTGAGCGGCTCTCAGGACCTTGGGGTCGTGGGTCATCTTGTAAAGGTTCACCCCGTTAAAGAAAATGGCCTCCGCCGTGGCTTCGCTCTCCGGGTAGATGGCCTGCACCTCCTCGAACATGGCCTTAGCTTCCGTGAATTGCTCATTATCCAGATACCAATGCCCCTTGCCCACCATGAAGGAGGCGATCAGTTCATCCGGGGTGAAAAAGCCTACAGCCCGGTAATGTTCCCGGCCCTCCCCGTCCAGGACCAGCAAGGTGGGAGTCCATTTCACCACATACTTGGCCATCAATTCGGCATTAGTCACCGGCATTTGCACCGGAATGAAGTTCAGGTCAATAAACCTGGCTGCTTTCTCGTCCGGGTACGTAACTGCACCCATCTGTTGGCAGCCCAGTCAGTTGGGGTTGAAAAAATCCAGCAGGATAGGCCGGTGGGTTCGCCTGGCGACTTCCTGCGCCTTGGCCAGATCATCTAACCAGCAAATCTTTATAGACATAAATCCCTCTCCTTTAAAGGACCGCCGGGGGTTAGGGCGCGTCTCAGGCCCCGGCAAATTTACTTAACAATAATCATCTGCACTCAAAAGGCAAGTAGGGGGACCGGCCTTTCCTCAAGCGCCTTTACCGTCTCAGCCGCTTCCTGGGCTGCCGCCATAAACTCCTTGCAATAACCGCCGGTTGGCCATAGAATCGTCTCAGAGGCTGGCCTTTAAGGGGGAAAGCCGCGGTTATGGAAGCCCGGTTCGACACCAGGCAGATGGAGCGCTTGCTGGCCTGTATCGAATTCTCCAAGGCCCTGGTGCGGGTCTATGACATGGAGACCCTGCTCACCGAAATCTTAAACCGCATCCAGGCCATTATTCCCGCGGGCAACTGGTCCCTGTTGCTCCTTGACCCCCAGACCCAGGAGCTCTACTTCGCGGTGGTGGTGGGGGTGGACCCGGAGGCGCTCAAAGGCATTCGCCTCAAGCTGGGGGAAGGCATTGCCGGCATCGTGGCCGAAACCGGCCAACCCATCTTCATCCCGGAGGTGCACCAGGACCCGCGTTTTTCCGCCCGGGCCGATGCCGCCACGGGCTTTGACACCCGCTCCATCATTGCCCTGCCCCTTATGGTGCGCGGTGAAGTCATCGGCGTCTTTGAAGTGGTCAACGTGGAGGACCAGAGGTATTTTCGGGAAAGGTATCTGCCCCATCTGACCATCCTGGCGGACTACGTGGCCATCGCGGTGGACAATGTCCGTAGCTTCCAAAAGCTCCAGGCCAGCTCCTATATTGACGATGTTACCGGTTTTTACAACACCCGCTACCTGATCCGCAAGCTGGACCAGCTTATCCCGGAAGTCAGGGACCAGGCCCACGAGTTTTCCGTGGTCTTCCTGGACCTGGATAATTTCAAGGCCGTGGTGGACGCCCACGGCCACCTTTTAGGCAGCAAGGTCCTGGGGGAGGTGGCCCGGGTGATCAACTCGGTGCTGGGGCCGGAGGACAGCTTGGTGCGTTATGGGGGCGATGAGTTTATCATGCTTCTTCCCCGGCGCTCCCAGAAAGAAGCCCTGGAACTGACCCGCGGCCTCCGCCAGGCCATCAATGCGGCCCAATACCTGGAAGATGAGGGGCTCAAAGTGAGGCTCACCGCCAGTTACGGCATTGCCACCCTGCCGCAAGACGCCCAGGATAGGGAGGGCCTGCTGATGATGGCCGATAGGGCCATGTTTTACAGCAAGGGCCGCGGCAAAGACTGCATTATGCTGGGCCGCGGGCTGACTCCGGCCCCGCAGGTTTAAGGGGAGGCCATGGCCGCTAACCTGTTGGACCTGGCCCGGGAGGTCCTCACCATCGAAGCCGAGGGTATCGCCACCCTCATCCAAAAGCTGGACCAGGTTTTTCTCCAGGCCGTGGACTTAATCTACCGGGCCAAAGGCCGGGTCATTGTCACCGGGGTCGGCAAGTCCGGCATCGTGGCCCGCAAGCTGGTCGCCACCTTCAACTCCACCGGCACCCCGGCCCTGTTCCTCCACCCGGTGGAAGCCATGCACGGCGATTTGGGCATGGTCTCCCCCCAGGACGTGGTCCTGGCGCTTTCCAACAGCGGCGAAACCAAAGAGCTCACCATACTTTTGCCCAGCCTGGGCCGCCTTAAGGTGCCGGTGATTGCCCTGACGGGCCGGCTGCATTCCACCCTGGCCCGCCACAGCCAGGTGGCCCTCGACACCGGCGTGCCCCGGGAGGCCTGCCCTCTGGGACTGGCCCCCACGGCCAGCACCACCGCCATGCTGGCCATGGGGGACGCCCTGGCCGTGGTGCTGCTGTCCAAAAGGGGGTTCAAGGCCGGCGACTTCCGCCGCTTCCACCCGGCAGGCGCCCTAGGGGGGCGCCTGTCCCTGGCCATCTCCGAGGTGATGCTCACCGGCCCCCGCGTGCCTCGGACTTTTCAAGACCACACCCTGGAGCAGGCCATCCGGGAAATGGACGACAAAAAACTGGGGACCACCCTGGTGGTGGACCGGCGGGGGACCTTGAAAGGCATCATCACCGACGGCGACCTGCGCCGGGCCTTGAAGAAGTGGGGGGATATCTTAAAGAAAAAGGCCCGGGAGGTGATGACCCCTCGACCCCAGGCCATCGGGGTGG
>Ga0233422_10001422_pt1 | contig 10577 bp, 9 predicted proteins | sample Watercolumn_Mata_2_FD_182724 | JGI IMG/M metagenome (GOLD analysis project Ga0233422, IMG submission 182724) | Freshwater microbial communities from Lake Matano, South Sulawesi, Indonesia - Watercolumn_Matano_2014_110_MG | ecosystem: Environmental > Aquatic > Freshwater > Lake | place...
ATCAAAAATACTACAACAGCATTCACGCACCTGAGGACGATGATTTTTCGGAGGGAACCCGGCCAGCCGGTCCTTAATTCCTCGTAACACCGACATTGCCAGGGCTCCTATGAGCTTATATTCCCATTAACCCAACAAATCGGCGCTCATACTTATACCATGACTACTCTCACCGTGCCCCAGAAGGATGAAATGCAAAAAATCAACCTCATCAGAAATAACAATAATCTGTGCAAGCATCCGGCGGCAGTTACCCGGAAACATCGGGAACTGCTCAATGGCCACCAAAGCTGCCTGGTTTGGCTGACGGGCCTTCCCGTCTCCGGCAAATCAACCATCGCCCATGCCGTGGAAGAGAAGCTCTACCAGGTGAATTGCCGCACCATTGTCCTGGATGGCGATAATATCCGCCATAACCTCTGCGGTGATTTGGGATTTTCCAAGAAGGACCGAACGGAAAATATCCGGCGTATCGCCGAAGTGGCCAAGCTCTTTGTGGAGGCCGGGATGATTGTCTTGACGGCTTTCATTTCTCCCTTCAAGACAGACCGGGAGTGGGTGCGCGGCTTATTCACCCGAGGTGACGATTTTCTTGAAATCTACTGCAATTGTCCCTTAGAAATCTGTGAGCAAAGAGATGTCAAAGGCCATTATCGACGGGCCCGGGCCGGAGAGATCCAAGAGTTTACCGGCATATCCTCCCCCTATGAGGAGCCGGAAGCTCCGGATATGATTCTGAACACTCACATCACTCAGATTGATTCCTGCGTGGAAAAGGTTATCGCCCTATTAAGGAGGCGAGGGATTATTAAAGAAATCCGCCCGAAAAATCGTTAATAACTTCACTGCGCCCTCCATTTCCCGGGCATGCTGAGAGCTAAAGCACGAAGATTTCTTGTCCCAGACTGAAACCGCCGCCAAGGTCATCCCATGAAGCATGACAATCCTACGGCAAAAATAAAATTACAATCGATTAGGCCATCATTCAATTACGCGATTAATGAGATCATTGAATATCTTAAAAGTCATGAATCTTCTGAGGTAACCATTCTGGAAGTTGGCTGTGGGATAAGGTCATTTATCGGCAATTATTTACGCGGCATTAATTATCCATTTATCCTGCACGGGCTCGATATAGACAGCTATGCCTTAAATAATGAGGAAGTCGATAAGGTCTTTATCGCACCTGCTGAAAATATGCCTTTTGCAGATAACCAATACGATATCGTTATTGCCGTCTACTTGCTGGAGCACTTGGAAGATTATCGAGCCGCCTTGAAGGAAATGGCCCGGGTCTTGGTTCCCCATGGACTTTTGATCCTTATTTTCCCCAACCCCACTTCTCCCGAGGCGGTCATTACCAGGCTGACGCCTCTTTCGGTGCATAAATTTTTTAGAAAATATATCCAAAAGTTCAAAAGTGCTGCAGAGCATACATTTGCCACGCCATTTTCCTTCCGATCTATTGGTCGAGTTACCCGGCATCTCTATGCCCATGGCATGGAGCAAGTCAGAGTATTATTTTTCGCAGAAACCTATTACCGCTTCCGATTTTGGGCTATTTGGGGGAACCTGGCTTTATTTTACGCCAAATTGCTATCCAAACTCCAACTCAATATTTTAAAGTCGGGCGCCGTGGTCATCGGAAGAAAGGGTTTTGATTTCTGATATTTTGTGCGCTTAATGGGACATTCAATTTGGAATTGTGCCGTCGAGTGATGGCGACAGGAGAACCCTCGGCGCCCGGGTGCTAATGAACCTTAAAAATTAACAATTTTTGAACCCGCATGTTGTATAAAAATCAACCTTTAACCCAAACCGCCAGAGGAGTTCCAAAACTTCTCAAATTCATTTTTCCGCGCCGGCTCCAAAATTTCTTATCTCTTGACCAGGCTGATGCTCATTTTACTGAACTCCTGAGAGGTGGCTCCGGCGCTTTCTTAATCCGCACCTTGGGGATAGCTATCGGCTATATCTTCACCCTGCTGATTACTAGGAATTATGGCCCCGAAGCCATGGGGGTTTTCGCCCTCTCACAGACTGTACTCATGATCGTTTCTATGGCCGCGCGACTCGGACTTGACACCGCTTCGCTACGGTTTATGGCGGAGTATTCCGCTCATGACCAGTGGGGTAGGGTCAAAGATGTTTATTTAAAGAGCCTGAAGCTCTTGTTGCCCACATCCCTGGGTTTTGCCTTGCTCTTCTATTATCTTTCACCGTTCATGGCTGATTATCTGTTTTCCAAGCCTAATATGGCCCCGGCTTTTAAAATAATGTCTTTATCGCTGGTTCCGTTTGTGTTCCTTTGCTTTCATTCTGAAAACTTGCGAGCCCTTAGAAAAATAGCGGCCTATGCCTTTTTCACCAAAGTGTCCATTCCCTTGGTGGCGGCCGCAATTCTTGTTGTCATGATCTACCATTCAAACAATATCATAATGCCGGTTATCGCCTACGCCATCGGGACACTCATCCTGTCCATCTTATGCCTGGGTAAGTGGCTAAGCTTCTTTAAGATATCTCAGGTCGAGGTGGAGACGAGCCTCAGTTATAAAGATATGTTGAGTGTCTCGCTTTCAATGCTCTTGGCGAGTTCGATGTTATATCTTATGCAATGGACTAACATTTTTATACTAGGAATATTCGGGACCGAAGCAGAAGTGGGGATTTTCAACGTTGCCCTGAAGCTATCCTTTTTTACCAGTATAACTCTCTTCGCTATTAATAGTATCGCGGCGCCCAAGTTTGCCATGCTTTACAGCACCGGCGATCTCAAGGGACTCGGCAGACTGGCGCAACAATCAAACAGAATAATTTTCTGGACCTCATTGCCCATATTGTTATCTTTCTTGATTTTTCCCGCCTTGATTCTTGGATTCTTTGGACCGGAATTCCGGACCGGAAGCTTTTCGCTGATGATTTTAACCTTGGGACTTTTTCTCAATGCCATCTCAGGTTCAGTCGCGTTTATATTAATCATGACCGGTAGGCAGAAGATATTTCAGAATATAATGATTTGCAGTGTAGTATTCAATATCATTTTAAATCTCTATTTGATTCCCAGATTCGGTATTAATGGGGCTGCCTTTGCATATGTGGCGGCCCTGGCTTTTGTAAACCTAAGTTCTGTTTATTATATAAAGAAGGAGCTCCAGATATTTACCATTTACTTGCCCTTCTTCCCTGGCGAAAGGGGAGAAGATAAATCATGACTGTCAAAGGTTACCATTACTTAATCATCGGCGGTCGCCGGTTCTTTATGGTTGTATCTTAAGGAGCATCCCAAGGTTTATGCGGCTGGTTTAAAGGAGCTTCGCTTTTCCTATACCGGGTATCCTCTCACTGCTAAATATCGCCATGAGGAAGGTGTGGAATTGCAACTTTGATGAATTACCTAATAATAAGGAGATTTGAATGAAGCATCTTTTACGGAGGATTACAAGGATTATAATAAGGGATCGCCGCGACTTTTTATTGAAAGCCATGCCTAAAGAGGCCATAGTTGCGGAAATTGGCGTATACAAGGGGGAATTCTCTAAAAAAATATTAGATATGACAAATCCGGTGAGATTGCATTTGATAGATCCTTGGAAATTTGAAGATGATGAGATCTATGAGGATTCCCTTTATGGGGGTGCGCAAGGAGTCGACCAAGGGAACATGGATGAAATATTCAATGATTTGTTAAAAATATTTGCCAGTGAAATAAATAAGTTACAAGTTATTATCCATCGAGCCTCATCAGAAGAAGCTTGTATCAATTTCGAGAATAATTATTTTGACTGGATTTATATTGATGGTAATCATTTGTATGATTATGTGAAGAAGGACTTAGAATATTATTATCCTAAAGTAAAGGTCGGGGGATTTATTACAGGAGACGATTATACCGAAGGCGGCTGGTGGAAAGGCGGGGTAAAAAAGGCCGTGGATGAGTTTGTTAATAAGGGATTGGTAAAGTTGATTCGAATTCAAAATCAACAATTTAAATTACAAAAATTATATTAGGGCTCTTGCCGGAAACCCTAGCTTTAATAATTTCCTGAAGGAAAGGGATAAGGTGTCCATAGATTATCCGAATATTCGGCTTATTGCCAAGACAATGAAGGATAAGAATCTTTCCGGCAAATGTATCACATTTGGGGTGCAAGGCATTCAAGGACAATATGATGACGTGAAAGATATTTTAGCGCAGGAAGGCTATAATTATAGGGAGCTGACTAGAGATGAAATTTTAAATGATGAAATCACCTATTTTGGCAATAGCTTGCATCAGAATAGCTTTTTCAAAATGATAGGATTCTCATCTGTAGAAAGTCTGGATTATTTTCCTTATGAAAAACCTACATACGTATTGGATCTTAGTAAGCCAATACCCCCCGAGATGCATGAAAGATATGATCTGGTATATGATGGAGGGACAACCGAGCATTGTTTTGACATTAAACAGGTGTTTTCAAATGTGGTCAATTTATTGAAGCCTAATGGTAGGGTAATTCACACATTGCCCATAAGTGGTTGGTTAAATCATGGCTTATATCAATTCTCACCAGAAATATTGTCCGGATTTTATGAAGCAAACGGTTTTAACCAGATAACAGCAATAATAATTATCCGAGGAATTCGTAAGGCATACGGTATAATTTATGATCCCAAATACATCAAGACCTTAAATCACCTGCGGAAGAAGATAAGTATTTTTTTTACTGCCAAGAAAAATGACCATGTATCTAACATTGCATATCATGTTCAGTCGCAACTGGCTGAAATAATTCGCGATAAAAGTGAAGCCAAGCCTAGTATAATTAATAGGATTAAAAACAAGATATTACAATCTCGTCGTCATAATCTTCTTGCAATGATTTTATTCAAAATCTCCTGGCAGTGTTATTTTAATATACAACGTATTTCCATTTATAGGAACAGAATAATACTTTAAACACCTTTCAACTTAGGTTGGTTGATAAAAAAGAGAGATTGATAAATTTATTATTAAGGGATTAATTTATAATGGCTATTCAAGTGCTGAATAGACCCATAGACCTAATGATTATTGGGGCGCAAAAGACCGGAACCACCTCGCTATTGCGTTATCTGGGACAACATCCGGAGATTCTTACACATATTCAAAGTGAAATGACTTACTTTATCCAGGAGTATGGCAAAGATTACCAAGAAATATTCTTTAAATATTTTTCTAATGGTAACCCTCAGGGCAAAATAATATTAGCTAAGCATGTTTATGTAATGTATTGCCCGGAGGCCATCCACCGTCTTGGGGCGCACAATCCCCGGATGCAGGTGTTATTGATGCTTCGCAATCCTGTCCAGCGGGCTTATTCAGCCTATTGGTATGCCAGAAGAATGGGATGGGAGACGGCAAGCACTTTTTCCGACGCCCTCCGAATGGAGGAAGCTCGTTTAAGAGAAGGATGGCAAAAATGGAGACAATGCGCTTACATCTACAATGGAAAATATTATCCCCATGTAAAAAGGTTGTTTGATAAGTTTGCCAAGGAGCAAATTCATATATTTCTCAGCGATGACCTTAAAGAAGACCCGTCAAAGGTTTGCCGCCAGATTTTTACCCTGTTTCCAATAAACCCAGATTTAATTCCCGAAATTGAAAAAAAACACAATATTGCCACGCAAGCCAGATCTGAAACCATGGCCAGAGTCCTGGCGTGGACTATTAACCCCGATAATCCGTTAAGAAATAAACTGAAAAGATTGTTCTCGATTATTTGCCCCTCTCATCTTCACTTCTCCTTCCGGCAGTTTTTAATGGAAATTAATAAAAAGCCTTTTTCCCCCCCGCCTATGGATTTAGGCACGCAATTATCTTTAATTGAAATTTACCATGAAGATAATGAGAGGCTGGGGAAACTTATAGGCCGCGATTTAAGCCATTGGAGCCTTACAAATGCATGATAAGCTTTTAAAAGGCCTGATTACCGGCATTCTTTTTTACCTTCTTATATCGGTTTCATTCGCAGAGTTCCTGGACGGATTTGCAAACATAAAGTTGGACATTTATTATATAAGCACTACTTACCGATTATCATTATTGTTATTTTCAATGATGTTAATAATATATTTTCCATTAGAATATGGCAAATATATTATTTTTATTATATTGTTTATTGCCACACACACAATTATTAGATTAATTACTTTTGAAATTTCATCCGAGGCTATTTTTACAGATTTACAATATACGACTAGAAGCATATTAATGATAGTGGGAATCGTAATGTTTTTGTGTTGTATAGAAGTGGAACGAGTAAATGAGCTTTTCCGCAAGTTCTTTCCTGTTCAATGGATATTTATTACCTGTGCCGTTTTGGCCAATATAGTTTTTGATTTTGGGGAAGTTTACAAGACACGCATCCCTACCGTCCTAAGGGAGGGATTCCATTCGTTCTTCCAATCAGGGAACCAGATAGCTATTATTTATTCAGTTTCTTGGTGGGTTCTAGCCATGCGTTTTAAATCATTAATGGTAAGAAGCATGTTAACCGTGATCAGTGTGGCGATCCTGTTGGCCATGGGCAGCAAAGCAGGAGCTGCCATAATTGTTGGGATGGTAGGTTTGGCTACTTACAAAAAAATTTATGATTATTCGAAAGGAACATTTGCGTTTACTTGCATAATTTCTTTAGTAATTGGCGGTTATATTCTTCTGAATTTTGAAGAGACCGTGTCGGTGATCGCGAATTTATTTCTCAATTACTCCGGCGAGAGCTCTCAACTGCAAAAAAAAGTAAGAATGCTGGGCGCTTTTTCTGGCATGGTGAGTCAGAGAGACGTTTTTGTTGCTGATGCTTTAGATATTATAAGTAAATATGATCTTAGGCAAATTATTTTTGGAGCCAATTTCTACGCGTATTCTAAAGCAATGGGTACTTATATTACAAAAGGCCCAATAAATACCGCAGAGGTAGATCCCATAGACCTTTTAGGGGGATTCGGGATTTTAGGCTTATTATTAGCTTATGTACCTCTTTTTATAACGGCTATACTTTTATTTAAAAGGCAAAAATACGCCGATGAGGCGGCTAAAAAATTGCATAATGATAACTTACCGGCCACCCTATATGGAATCTTTATAATTATGTTAATATTTTCTTGTTTGACAGGACATGTATTTTTATGCCCTTTATCCATGGCTTGCCTAGGGTTAGCCTACGGTATAACTTATCATTTGATTTCCACAAAACCCTTAAGGTCCAATAGGATATTAAGAAAACATGAAAATCCTCTATATCAATAACTATCATTATCCCCGTGGCGGGGCGGACAGGATATATCTTGAAACCGCGGACTTACTGAAGGCCCGAGGACACGAAGTAATTTATTTTAGTGTAAAGGATCATAATTCAATACCACTTCATCAGAATGAATACTTTGTTAGACCGGTCAACTTTTTCTCCAAAAGGATTTCCGAAAACCTAATCAATAGTTTTAAGTTTATTTATTCAATTGAAGCTAAAAAAAAATTAGAATTAATTATTAAAAAAGAGAAGCCAGACTTAGCGCATTTGCATATTTTTTATGGGCGATTGACATTATCCATTCTGCCCATATTAAAAAAATACAATATTAAGACTGTAATGACAATACACGATTATAAATTGATATGTCCTACCTATAGGTTATTAGATAATGAATGCAATTTATGTGAAAAATGCGCCTCAGGGAGTTATATTTATTGTATTTTAAAAAAATGCAATAAAGGAAATTTATCCTACTCCGTTGTTGCCGCATTAGAAACGTTTATAAGAGATCTTTTTTTTCCTTATGAAGAATACATAGATAAATTTATTATGGTCAGTAAATTTGTTCTAGAAAAGCATGTAGAATATAAACCCAGCTTAAAAAATAAAGCAGTCAATATTTATAATTTCACTGAAATATGGGGAAATAATAATAAAATATATGGGAGCCATGATTATTATTTATCTTTCGGGAGATTATCAAGAGAAAAAGGATTGTTAACGTTATTGAAAGCTTGGAGGAAGTTCCCGAGATTAAAGTTAAAAATAGCCGGTGAAGGAGAATATCGGAACGAAATCTGCCAATTCATCAAGGAGAACCATCTTACCGACGTCGAAATGCTTGGATTACTTAACGGAGATGATTTAATTAGGCAAATCCAGGGGGCTAAATTTATTGTGGTGCCTTCAGAATGGTATGAACCCTTTGGCCTTACCATAATCGAAAGTTTTGCTCACGGGACCCCTGTTATTGGTGCCAAAATAGGGGGAATTGCGGAATTAATTAAAGACAAATATAATGGAATTCTCTTTGAAAGTAATAATGTAGTATCACTTGCAGCTGCCATTCGAGCAGCAGAAAGTATTTCTCAAGAAAACTATTACCAGATGAGTAAGAAGGCGTTTGAATCAGTTAATAACCAATTTAATAAGGAAATTTACTATAATAATCTGATTGAAGTTTATAATGATCTAGTAGAAGCATCCAGATAAATAGAAACAATAATTATTACTCAGCGCATTTAACTGATTATTTTTTACGTATATTGGACTTGTTATCCTTGAAAATAGTTAGCAACGATATCCAGTCCGCATTGGCGGCTCCGGAGGTAGCTTCTGACCTTACTCAACCAGCACTTGCTGTATATCGTAACCGCGCTATGAACATAGTTAAGAAGTTAGCCAAAAGAGTTATTCCAGGAGTCTCCTGGCAGAACCCTTGGATTAATTTGATATTAAAAGCGTTAGATCCAATCGATCTAATGGTGCGCATTCCTAAAGGATTAGGGCACTTGCCTATATATTCTATTCGAGTTCGGTCAAATGGAATAACCAAACAATTCGGGGGGAGATATTTCGCCAAATACGGAAAGGTAATTAGTAACATATTACAAGAAAAAGCTTTCCTTAATCATAATAGTAATGTCCTTGAAATAGGCTGTGGCTGTGGAAGAATCGCGGTAGCATTAGCTGAGATATTAGATGAGGGAAACTATACCGGGATAGATATTGAGAAAGTTGCATTAAGTGCCTGCAAGACAAGCAATCGCCTCATCGATAAAAAGTTTAAATTTGATTTTATGGATATTTATAACAGAGAATATAATCCAGAAGGGAAGTATCTGGCGAGTCACTTTGATTTTCCATTTAAGGATGAAAATTTTGACATAATATTTTTAATCTCGGTATTCACTCATATGGTTCCCGATGATATATCCAATTACATTAAAGAAATTTGTCGAATGGTAAAGAGGAATGGTTTTTGTATGTTCAGCGCTTTTCTAATGGATTATGGAACCATGACCCATGGTCTATCTTTCCCATTTCACGATGGTGAATGTCATTTCTATAATCAAATAATTCCAGAAATATCGGTTTGCTATTATTCATCTTTCTTCATTAATGAATTTGCAAAACACGGGATGTCATTGGCTTGCGGTCCTTCAATCGGGAGTTGGAGGAATGATCCCTATATAAAACCGTCGTCGGAGTTTTCGCAGGATATCCTCCTTTTCACCAGAGGATGACTGGAAATTAATTAACATTCTCAAGGCCGCAGGTTACTTTTATTGTGGTGGATTCCTGCCAGAGCCATTTTAAGGACTGAAATTTAGCGTCATAAAATATTCCTCAAGTTTCATACCATAATAGTCAAAAGCTATTGCCTCCAAAATCATGGAAGATTCGGAATTCAATTCGTTTTCCATATGGGGTTAGGATCATAAAAATGGAATTCAACCAAGAAGAAGATAAGTGCCGGCGTCTAATATTTGTGGTGGGAAACAGCAGGAGTGGCACCACCATGGTTAGCCGCATCCTGGGATTGAATTCGCAGGTATTTTCTTTTGGCGAGTTGCATTTTTTTGAGCAGTTATGGTCCCCCCAGGACAGGGGGCGCCTTCTGGCTCCTGATGAAGCCCGGGGGCTGACTGCCGCACTTTTGCGGAGACAGCGAGAAGGTATCCACCACCAGAGCCGAAAAACTTATGACCGGGAGGTGGAGCGGATTCTGGCGGAAATCCCCGAAGAACAGAGATTCCCGGAAAACATTTATAAAACCTTCCTCTGCTATGAAAGCCAGGAGCACAGCAAAGATATTCCTTGTGAACATACGGGACAAAATATTTTTTACCTCCGCGAAATACTGGACCTTTTTCCTGACTCTAGAATCGTTAATATGGTGCGAGACCCCCGGGATGTGCTGGTATCTCAAAAACGTCGCTGGAAGAGGCGTTTTTTGGGAGGGAAACGAGGAATTCCGTTTAGGGAAGCAATTCGGGATTGGTTCAATTACAATCCGCTAACCATCAGCCAGCTTTGGAAATCAGGCATCGAAGCAGCCAAGGAATATTCCCGGGACTGCCGCGTACTTATGTTAAAATTCGAAGACCTCCTTGAAGATCCAGATAAGCAATTAACCAGACTCTGTGACTTTATTGGCTTACCCTATGAAAGGAGCATGCTCGAAGTGCCGCACATCGGGTCTTCCAGCGGACGGGATAATCCGAGCAGGAAAGGAATTAACCAGGACAGGACCGGAAGCTGGCAAAATGGCGGCTTGAGCCCGACAGAGGTCTATAT
>Ga0233422_10001427_pt1 | contig 10555 bp, 11 predicted proteins | sample Watercolumn_Mata_2_FD_182724 | JGI IMG/M metagenome (GOLD analysis project Ga0233422, IMG submission 182724) | Freshwater microbial communities from Lake Matano, South Sulawesi, Indonesia - Watercolumn_Matano_2014_110_MG | ecosystem: Environmental > Aquatic > Freshwater > Lake | place...
CGCCTGGTGGTCCAGTCGTCGAGGTGCTTGAGCTTGGCCAGAACGATCGCGGCTTGGAGCGTATCGAGCCGGAAGTTGCCGCCGACCAGCTTGTGATAGTACTTCGGCTTGGAGCCGTGGGCGCGGAATAATAGGGACGCTACCCATTTGAGCTAGGCAAAGGCTGAGGTTGAGGTCAAGAGGCTCAGCACGGCCCTGCCTCGCTTTGCTCCAGGGCGGATAGCAGCTTCTCCACCGTTTCGATGAATACCCATGCTTGCGCGAGCATTTCACGCAGCCGAACCGGGTCTGGCTCGGCAAAGTCCTTGTAGTCGCTTTCGGCGCGCATGTCGAAGGCCGAGGAGAGCTGGTGCGCCAGAGCGCGCGGGAACGTGCCCGGACGGACGAAGTGCTCGTGGAGAAGCGAGATGACCCCGGAATGACGGGTTGAGCTGAAGTTACGGGTGGCAAGCAGCGCCGTCGCCGCGTAGAACATCGCGTAGTAGATGCGGTTCGACGCCTCGTTCCAGCGCCCTTCGCGAAGGGCAGCGTCCGCATCGCCCAGGGCTTCCCGGGCCCGCCCCAGGCGGTAGCGGATGAGTTCCTGCTTCGGGTCGCTCAAACCGCTACGCCCTCGCGCTCGACGTTCTGGTAGAACGGAGTAATCCGGGTGCGACCGGAGGTGAATTCGGCCCGCGAGTAGAGGATCGGAGAGATGACGACATGATGATCGATGCTCAGGTCGCAGCAGAGGACGGATACTTGCCTACGGATGTCCCGGTTGAGATCTTCCAAGACGATGACCACGTCGAGGTCGGATTCGGGGCCGGCGTCGCCGCGCGCCTTGGATCCGAAGAGGCGCAGTTCGACGAGCCGGAAGTCGCGGGTGAGAGCCTCCTTCAGTTCACGGAGCGCCGCGAGTTCATTCGATTTCAGGTGTGACATCACCCTAGAATAGCAGACTGAGAAAACAGGTCAAGGCTAAGGTTGAGGGACAGGCCAAGGTTGAGGTTGAGACGAAGAAGAGGATTTATCCACAGATTCCGCAGATTCACACAGATTCGGGTTTGGCCTCCGAACACCCTGAAGAGAATCTTCCCTAATCGGTGTAATCGGTGGAGGAAAAGGACCCGGAGTATCATCCACAGATTTCACAGATTGCGCAGATGTCTCGGACCAGGAACGAAGGACTGAGGAGTGAGGAAGGAGGAGGGCGAGGAGCAATGCAAAATGCAAACTGCAGAATGCAGAGTGCAAAGTCACGGACATGGGAGAAAGGAGGAGGGTGAGGGGCAGTGCAAAGTGCAAAATGCAGAATGCAAAGTGCAAAGTCACGGACATGGGAGGAAGGAGGAGGGTGAGGAGCAATGCAAAGTGCAAACTGCAAAATGCAAAGTCACGGGCATGGGTGGAAGGAGGAGGGCGAGGAGCAGTGCAGATGTCAGATTTCAGATTGCAGGTTGCAGATTGTAGACTGGGAAGAGAGCGAAGGCAGAATGCAGAATGAGGAGCCGAACGGGGACCGGTGACCGGCGAGCTGCGGCTTGCAGGAAGGGCCGGTCAGAGCATCTTGAGGAATTCTTCCGGCGAGACCTGCGCCTGTCTCAGAACACTCCGCAGTGTGCCGATCGCAATCACGCGATGCATCGGAACGACACAGCCGACTGCACCCTCAAAGGTGGTCTTCTTCAGGATGACGTGACTTCCGCGCTGACGGACTCGAACGAACCCAAGCCGTTCCAGCGCCCTGACCGCCTGTTCGCCGGAGACCCTCCGGAGTTCAGGCACTGACCACCTCGAAGGTGGTCAGGAGCGGTCTCGACGGTCCGGTCTGCGGGAACTCCTCGAGATAAAGCTCGGTCGCCTCTCTCAGGTTGGCGATAGCTTCATCGATCGTACTACCTTGACTGACAGTCCCGGCCTCCGGGCAGTCAGCGACGTAGAGGTCTTCTTCCTTGTGGATAATCGCGGAGAAAGTACGTTGGGTCATGCGCTCCTCTTATGTACCCCATCATTATGCGGGGGGATAGGAGACCAGTCAAGAAGCGGACGCGGAGGTGGAAGGCGATAAGCGCGGAGGGGTGAGTGAGAAGACTAAGGACGGAGGAGAGAGGACTGAGGAATGAGGAGGGCCGACAGCTTACGGCCTACAGCTTGCGGCCATCGGAGGAGGCGGGCGAGCCCGCAGATTTCAGATTGCAGGTTGCAGTTGTAGATTGCAGATTGGAGAAAGAACGAAGGCAAAATGCAAACTGCAAAGTGCAGAATGCGGATTGTGGAGTACGGAGGGATGAGTGAGGGGCGAGGGATCAGGGGTGGGGGCTGGGGAGGAGACCGAAATCTCACCTTTGCGGCTTTGTGCCTTTGTGGTAAAATCCCGTCCCGGTTCCCAGGTCATCCTGCCCGGTTGACAATGCCAACGCCGGCCTTTGGAATCCGGCCATGACCGGGACGCGACCGGACGCGGGCGGCCTGTTGCCTAGGGTCTTGTGTCTTTCGACTGCAGCCACTTGACCAGGGCTGCCCGGTTCTTACGGTTGGAGCCGGTGGTCAGAAGCCGCGCGCGCCTCAGAGTATGGGTCAGATAGGACAGGACCACGTGTCCGACACGCCGCGCATAGTACCAGTGCAGATAGCGGGCCTGGCGCGAGGCCGGGTAGGTCGCGGCCATCTCGGCCCGGGAGAGGAAAACCCGTCGCCAGGCCAGTCTTGCCATGTCTCCGAAGGACGTGACCCTCACCATATCGAAGAACGGCATCCACTCCCGGTAGCCGGTCCCGGCGAGAACCGACTCCCGCGCCGTCTGCAGCATGCCGGGGTCGATGCCGCCAGGTACCAACTGGTCCAGAACATCATCCGGCACGGCCGCGCCCAGCATGCCGCGGGCAAGACTGAGTGTCAGACCCACGTGCCTCGCGGCACGCCACTCGCGCGCGCGTTCGCCGACCTGCCGCCAGTCCAGCTCGCGGCCGAAGCGGCGAATCACCTCGGCGATGTCGCAGAAGGGCCGCAGCCCGCCACGAAGTTTATGGGAACCGGACACGTGCAGGCAGAGGTGCAGCAGCAGGTCTGCCGGGGAGAGCGCCAGTACGTCTACCCCGGCTATGGTCGCCGGGCGCGCCCTGTCCCACAGGCCGGCAACGTCCACGGTGAATGGTCCGGCGGGATGAAAGATGGTCCAGTGCAGTTCAACGTCCCGGTGACCGATCTTGACCGGCCGAAGATGAGACATCGTCCGACAGCACGACTCGACGTCCTCGTACTGCGCGCAGACACCGCCCAGTTCGAGCAGGATCGCCAGCGCTCGCGGCAGATCCGCCTTTGCCACCAACAGGTCAACGTCAGCCATCGTCCTGACTGCTACGTCGCCGTACACGGCTTCAGCCAGAAAGGCTCCTTTCAGGATTATCACCTTGAGGCCGGCATCACGGAGGCGCCGCAGCGGGGTCCGGAGCTCCCGGCCGCGACGCATGCTCCTGCCGGCGCTCTCAAGGTAACCCAGCCGCAGGCGCTCCAAAGCATCATCCGGCACATCAGCCGGCGCGTCGCTCTCCTTCAATCGCCGGAAGAGCAGGGGGTCGAGGCCGTGGAAGACCGCGGTGTCTATGACCCCGCGCCAGACGGCGGGCGGAGCGGGGACCGAGGAGGAAGGGCTGAGGATTGAGGAAGCAGTGGGAAGAGAGGAAGGAGAACGGGAAACGGAAAGAAGACGGAGGAGCAGGTCGGTCGCGGAGTCGGGACTGGTCATCCGGGCCGGGAACGCCGACCCAGGGACTCGGGGCCGGGCAGTCTCTTCTCGTTCACGAACAGGTCGTTGGGGCGGCGGACCAGCCACCTGCCGTGTCGGTTGCTGTAGAGCCCGACCGCCCGCCGACCCATCAGCAGCTTGACGAAAGGCCGGTACCGGGTGTCGAAACGCACGAGCCGGGGACGCAATGGGCGATTCCTGACGCTCGGATCCGTTGGCCGTGAGAACCAGGGCCAGTCATCCAATTCCGCCCGCCCATTTGACACGCCCGCCCCGCAGGGCAGCGGGCTAGGACTTTCCGCGTGCCTTGGGCCTCTGCGTCACGAGCAGGCCCTGCTTTTCGCGATAGGCGATGAAGTCGAGGTCGACGCTGAGTTTGAAGTCGCCGCCGGTGCCTGAGGGCGGCGGCGGCTCGCCAGTCTCCTGCCTGGGACACGATCCGAAACGTCCGACGTTCTCGGTTGTCCCTTCGCGGGCCAGAACTGCCAATAGAAACGACCGCTGAAGTCAGGGGCTAACGAGCGAAGATGCGCTCGACGGACATGGCTTCGACCCAGCCGCCGTCGCCACCCGGAATCTGGATGAGCACGTAGCCGGGCCGCTCTTCGCGTACCGACACCTCAAGCCCGTCGTGGACGACCGCAATCTCCTTGTACTCGGCGCCCGGGCCGCTGCGCAGCGTAAGCTCGGGCTGGACCACGACCGCGTGTTCAGCGCCGGCAACCGCTCCCCAGCTCGCCGCGGAGATGAAGCAGTAGGCGAACCCGACGCCGAGCCCGAGGGCAATCCAGCCGAACAGCCGTTCGCCGCGGATGAAGAGCAGGGCGAGCGAGACGAACGCGAGCAAGAAGAAGAGCCCGGCCAGCACGCGGGCCGTTGCCGCGTCGGGCAGGCGCAGGAAATCGGTGAGCATCCGCGCCAGCGGGTTCTCGATGATGAGAGACTTGTCGGGCCGGTATTGCCGGGCAAAAGCAAGGTTGTGGCGGATGTCCTTGTCGTGCGGCTTGAGCACAAACGCGCGGTTGTAGTCGGCAATGGCCCGGCCGATTGCACCGAGCTTGAAATGGGCGTTGCCGCGGTTGTAGAGCAACGAGGCGCTGGTCACCTGCTCTGCCGCGCTGTCGTAGAACGCCAGGGCCTGCTGGAAGTTGCCGGCCTCGTACGCCGCATTGCCGCGGCCGAACAGGTCGGCAGGCACAGGTGAGGCCAATGCAAATTGCAGACTGCAGATTGCAGAAGTCAAGACGCCGAGGCACTTGACCACCGGACCACTAGACCACTCGACCACTCCTCTCCTCACAACTTCTCCAGCACGGTCCGCGCCTTGTTCAACGTCTCCTGTGGCGTACAGCGGGTCATGCCGGGCGAGAACCGGGCCGCGTCGCAGGAGGCAATCAGGTCGAGCAGGCTCGAGACCGTTGCCGCGTCCACGTCCCGACCGACAAGTTCCGCCTGGAGCTGTTCCCCGGTCATGCCAGTAGACTCGATGTTGAACCGGTCGCCAACGTAGCGCACCACTGCCCGGTTGAGCGCGGCATGGAAGTCGCGTTCGTTGCCCTGCGCAAGCAGCTTCGACGCCTCTGCCAGGCCCTTCTTCACCAGCCGGCCGGAGCGAGTCCGCCGCGCGTAGCCCCGGTCTTGTTCGAGCTTGCGGCGGTGCCGCCCCATCACAATGCCGACGCCGAGCACGACGAGCCCGGCCGGGTAGAAGAGCCAGGACAAGGAAAGGAAAAGGGGAGAAGGGGCAATGCCGGAGGCGCGGCTCAGCACCGGCTTGATGTGGAGAATGTCGCTGCCCAGTGTCTTGACGCCGGATTCACTTTCCGACAGCGGGACTTTGCCGGTCGCGCCCGTGGCCACGAACTCGAGGCGCGGAGTCGTCTGAGTGTAGTAGCTGCCGGCCTTCGGGTTGAAGAATCCCATCGTGATGTCGGGAATCACGAACTTGCCGTCAGTGGTCGGTATGAGCGGGTAGTTGAACGAACGCTCACCCGCGACCCGGCCGTCAGAGGTCCGGGTGTTCTGTTTCGCTTCCGGGGTCAGCACCTTGACTCCGGAGAGCGGCGCGAGTTTCGGCTCGCCCACGAGCCCGATGTTGCCCGTGCCGGAGACTTTGACCGTCAGCGTCAGGGGTTCGCCACCCACAGAACTGTCACCGCTCAGGGCGGCTGTGACCTTGAAATCGCCGACGCCGCCGCTGAAGTCGGCAGGCTTGCCTGCTTCCGGCAACGGCTTCACGTTTATCGTAATCGGGTCGGAGGAGACCTCGAATGGCTCGGCCGAGTCGAAGAAGAAACCGCCGGGAACTACGACCTGACCGGAGATGGTCATCTTGTCGATCTTCACTTCGCCCGACTGGGTGGGAAAGAGAGCCACCTGCTTCAGAGTCGCGGCGTTGTACCGCTGCCCGCCGTAGGTTGCGGTACGCCAGTTCAGTTCCTTGGCGTCAAAGAGCTTCTCGACCCAGCACCCGGTGAACCCGGGCATGTCTTTGATACCGAGGTCGCCGATTTGAGCCTGCGTGTACAGGACGAACGTGACCGTTACCTGTTCGCCCTGGTAGACTGAAGTCCGGTCGGCCGACGCGGTCAGGCGGACACCGCCGCGTCCCGAACCACGCGGCTGGGAACGGCCGGGAAACCCGAACGGCGATTGCTGCTGCCGGGGTTGAGGCGGGGCCTGGCTTTCCCTCGTGACGGCTATCGCAATCGGCTGGGTCTCGTAGGTGGTACCCTTGAAGTCGAGCTTGCACGCCGGTATGGTCAGGTTGCCGACCCGCTTCGGGGACAGGAAGTAGATGAAGCTGATGGTCTGCTGCTGTGTCATGCGGCCGTTGATGAACGAGATGTTGGTGGACTGGGATGACGTGCTGCCCAGTTGGTCGAAGTCATCCATCGCCGGGACTTGCGGTCGCGGCGCGCCGCCGATGTTCGTACCCTCGACCGTCACGGTCAGCTGAATCTGCTCGCCCAGGCCGACCGTGGTCCGGTCAGCATCGGCGGAGAAGTTGAGCTCCGCGGCCAAGGCCGCGGACAATGCAAAGGTCAGAACGCAGAATGCAGAATGCAGAATGCCGGGCGGTCCGCCTCCTCGGTTTTGCCTCTTGCCTTTTGCCTTTTGCACTTTGACTTACGTCCTCACCTACCAGTCCTGCTCGACCTTGCGGCGTCCGCCGGCCTGGCGCTGCTTCTTCTGCTGTTCCTTTTCCTTGTCCTCGACCGCCTGGACGACACGCTCGGCCTGGTTCTTGTCCATGCCCTGCTGTGGCTGCGGCTGTTGCTGCTGTTGTTGCTGCTGCTGCTGCTGATTCTGCTGCTGTTGCTGCTTGGAGCTGTCCGGCTGGTTCTGTTGTTCCTGCTTCTTCTTGAGGCAGAACTCGAGGTTCTGCTTTGCCTGCTTGTCGTTCGGTTTGATGGCGAGGGCGCCGGCGTACGCTTTGATTGCCGGGTCGAGCTGGCCTGCTTTGAATGCCACGTTGCCGATATTATACATCGCATTGGCCCGGCGTTCAGGTTTCTTGTCGATCATCACCAGCTCGAGCTCGCGGACCGCTTCCTGGTATCGTCCGAGCCGGAAGAGCGCGTTGCCGAGGTTGTAGCGAATCGCGGTCGCGTCCGGCTCGAGCACCTCGGCCATCTGGTATCGCGAAAGCGCCTCATCGTACTTGCCGCGGTTGTACAGCCCGTTCCCCTGCCGCATCAGGCCGCCGACGTCAGCAGCCGCTGTCGCGGCCAATGCAAACTGCAGAATGCAGAATGCAGAATGCAGATTTGAAGTTCGGCTGTACCTAATCTGTTTCCTCATTTTGCCTTTTGACATTTGCATTCTGCACTTTGAATTGCCTCATCCACGCGCCTCTCCGGTTGCTCAGGCCGAGGCCGGCGACAAAGAGGACGAGCGCGGCCAGCAGGAACCATTGGTACCTTTCGACGTAGTCGGTAAACTGGCCCCCGCCGATGTCCTTCTTGCGCATCCGGTCGAGTTCGCCGAGGAGGCGTTCGCCCGAGAATCCCTCGACCCGCAGGAACCGGCCGCCGGTCGCCTGCGCCATGACGATCAGCTCGCGCTCGTTCATCCGCGACATCACGACCTGGCCGTCCTTGTCCTTCTTGTACGCGGTCAGGTTGCCCTGTGCGTCGTAGTCCGGTATCGGCGAGCCCTCGGCTGAGGCGAACGCGACCGGGAATATCCGCACGTGCGCCTCGACCGCGCGCTGGATGGCCTGGGCCGTGTTCTTGCCCAGGTCCTCGCCGTCAGTAACGAGCACCAGCGCTTTGCAGTTCATCTCCTTCGGGTTGAAGAGCGAGAGCGAGACGTCTATCGCTTTCCCGAAGTCAGTTCCCGGTACCGGCATCATGTCCGGGCCGATGATATCAAGGAAGAGCTTGGCCGCGTCCGCATCAGCGGTCAGCGGGCACATCACGTAGGCCTCACCGGCAAAGGCGGTGATGCCGATGGCGTTGCCGGTCAGGCCGTCAATCAAAGAGGCGAGTTCGGTCTTGGCGCGGACGAGCCGCGACGGTTTCACGTCCTGGGCGAGCATCGACTTTGAGCCGTCGAGCGCAATCACCACGTCGATGCCCTTGCCCTTGTAGAGCTGGAGCTTCTCGCCCCACTTGGGCCGGGCCGCGGCGAGCAGCAGGAACGCGAGCGCGCCGAGCAGGAGTAGTCCCTTCAAAGTCGCCAGCCCCGGGGAGAGAGAAGGCGTCAGACGGTCCGCCAGCTCCGGGTCTATCGCGCGGGCGAGAGCCCGGCGCCGGTTCAGTCCGCGGAAGATGAGCAGTGCCAGCCCGACCGGTACCGCAAGCAGGAACCAGAGATAGACCGGCTCACCCCACTTAATCACAGGCAGCTCCGGATAGTTCGGAGTTCAGAGTGCCCGGCTCCGGAATTCTGCACTCTGGTTCCTGAGTTCTGAATTCTGAACTGTCTGATGTCCTCACTACGGCAGTCTCCTGAAGACCGTCGACGCCAGCGCTACACCGGCGCCCAGGGCAAGGACAGACAGCAGCAGCCAGAGCCCGGCCAGTTCGTTGTAGACGGTGTACTGCTTCACCTTGAACGTAGTCGGCTCCATCCGGTCAATCTCGTCGTAGGTCTGCTTGAGCGCCTGCGCGTCGGTCGCAAGGAAACTCCTGCCGCCGGTCATGTCCGCGATCTTCTGCAGGGTCTCGGTATCGAGGTCAATCTGCACCTGCACGTAGCGGCGGCCGAACCTCGGGTCGTTCACCGGGTACGGCACCATCCCCTTGCTGCCCACGCCGATGGTGTAGACCTTGATGCCGAAGCTCGCCGCGGTCTGGGCTGCGGTGGTCGGGTCGATGTCGCCGGTGTTGTTCACGCCGTCGGTGAGCAGGATGATGACCCGATCCTTCGCCTTCGAGTCCTTGAGCCGGGCCACAGCGCTTGCCAGCCCGAGGCCGACCGCCGTTCCATCCTCGAGCATGCCGAAGTCCACCCGGTCAATCAGACCGTTGATGATCTGGCGGTCCATGGTCAGCGGGCACTGGGTGAGGCTCGTCGCGGAGAATACCACGAGGCCGATGCGGTCACCTTTCCGTTTATCAATGAACTCCTTGGCCCGTTCCTTGGCTACGTTCAGCCGGTTCCTCGGCGAGAAATCCTCGGCCTGCATGGAACCCGAAATGTCGAGGCAAAGCATGATGTCGATGCCGCGGGTCTCGACCTCCTGGAATTGCCTTCCGCGCTGGGGCCGGGCAAGGGCGACGACCATGAAGGCCAGCGCCAGCGAGTAGAGCGCGTGGACGATGACCCGCCCGTAGCGCCCGCGGGGTGTGGAGCCGCGCAGGAAGGAAAGGTCGCTGTACACGACCGCGGCGCGCCGTTTCAGCATCTGCCACCAGATGTACGCCGGCACCAGGGCCAGCAGCAGGAAGAACCAGGGGTGAGCGAACCTCATGATTTGGTCTGGCTTGTCGGACCGGTCTGACTCGTCGGACCAGGTTCCGACTTCGGCATGGTTGCCTGCACGAGTTCGCGGGCCGTCTGGACCACCGCCGCCGCCTCGGCCGCCGGCGGCACGAACTTGGCGTACTTCACCATGTCGGCGCGCTGGAAGAACTCCCCGAATCCCTCGCGCTCGGGGGTCTTCGCCGCCTTCATCGAACGGAGGATTTCGGTGGTCGTCTGGTCGAGAGCCGGGAACCCGAAACGCCGGGTCAGGTAGCGCTTGAGCACTTCCGAAACCGTGTAGTAGTAGCGCTTGAAAAGCCCGGACGCAAGCCAGTCGTCGGCCGGCACCCGGTCGAGGGCGGCCAGCGCTTCATCCCAGGGGTCGGGCAGCGGCTTTCCGTAGAGCTTTATCCGGCGGTAGCGACGGTAAAGACGCCAGCCGACGTATCCGAGCCCGGCCGCGCCGAACAACCCGAGGATTATCCATATCGGCAGCAGGTTCGGGAACTGTATCTGCGGCTTCAGGTCGTTTATGTCCTTCATGTCCGCAGGCATGACGCTTGCGACCTTCACCGCAATCGAGTCCGACGCCGCGGCCCGGACCTCTCCATCGGCCGGGTAGGGGACGATGAACGGCGGTATCCTTGGTTCGCCGGTCGCAAACGCTGCCATCGTCAGGGTATGGATATCAACCATGGTGTCGCCGGCATAGCGGGTAACGCTCTTCTTGTCGAGAATCATGAACGGGTCAAGGCTCGGGCTGAACGGGTCGCCGACCTTGGTGTCGCGGTGATGCCGGACCACCAGTTCCAGCTTGAACCGGTCCCCGACGGTCAGGTCGCGCTTGGGCCGGGGCAGAAGCTTCGCGCTTACCGTCACCGGTCCACCAGAGACGATGCGGTATGCAGGCGCGGT
>Ga0233422_10001429_pt1 | contig 10549 bp, 7 predicted proteins | sample Watercolumn_Mata_2_FD_182724 | JGI IMG/M metagenome (GOLD analysis project Ga0233422, IMG submission 182724) | Freshwater microbial communities from Lake Matano, South Sulawesi, Indonesia - Watercolumn_Matano_2014_110_MG | ecosystem: Environmental > Aquatic > Freshwater > Lake | place...
TACCGCAGCAATATAAGCACTATAAATTAATTATGCAAATTAATTAGTGACTACAATTCTGGCGCATTTTTCACCTAACCGCCATCAGAATATAGAGTTAACTGATTTTTGTCCTGGAACTTCCGTTATAAGCAAGTACAATCAGTGGCCGCAACACGATCACAAAACCACCAGCAAAAAAAATTGCCGTCCCGACTCGTCGGGACGGTTCTCCTGGCAAAACACGAACTGTCAGAGTTTCAGAGATCAGATGGTCAGGGTTTCAGGAGGGGACTGGGGCGAAGAACACGAAAACCGATGTTGACGTTCCCGCCGTCCGGGCCGCAGTAGTCGCCCCGGGAGGAGCAGCGCAGACTTCCAGTACCGCTGAGCCAGGAGCCCCCGCGCAACGCACGGGCGCCGGGGTACTTTTTATTATCGAAAAGGTTCTCCTGCCACTCCCAGACGTTGCCGGCCATATCCAACACCCCTTCGGGCGTCGCGCCTGCGGGGTAACTGCCTACCGGTGTCGTTCTGTTTTCATTACGACCATAATTGGCTCGTTTCGGCGTAGGCTCGGCATTGCCCCACGGGTAGAGGTGCCCCTCTGCTCCGGACGCGGCGTACTCCCATTCAGTTTCCGTCGGCAGACGGCAGAGCGCGGTATCGTTACCGCCACTCTCAAGCAGCGAAAGCCACAGGCAGTAGGATCGGGCGGCATACCAGTGTACATCGACCACCGGCTGCTCTTCGCCGTTGAATCGTTTGTCATCATCCGATCCGGATCGGAACGCTCCGGCAAGGTCGGTATTACCACGTGCTGTTTCAACCAGCCATTCCAGCCACTCTTTCTGCGCAAATGCGGCAAGCGCTTCCCTGAACTGCGCCAGAGGCATCACCTCGGCTCCATCGAGCCTGCCGGTTCTGAGATAATCGATAAAGCGCCGGTACTGGCGGTTGGTTACCGGATAGCGGGCCAGCCGGAACTCCGGCAGTGTCACCCTTTTCTTTGTGACGGAGTAGGTGAATGTGCCGCCCCTGATCAGCAGATAGTGGGCATCAGACTCCCGTGAATTGATGAAGAGGCCGCTCGTCCCTTTCGCCTCGAACCGGCGCACCGCATCGAGGGCATCCTCTCTGCCGATCGTTCTCAGGCACTCCGCCAGATAACGCTGGCGGTTCGTCGAGAGTGCAGTGTCGGGCAGCTTCGTCATCAGCTCGCCATACTGTTTCTGCGGCGCTTCCCGCACCAGCGTCAGGAGCAGCGCCTGCTGCTTTGGATCGAGGCTTTCGGTTACGGGAGCCTCGAAAAGCTTCACCATGAATCGCTCGAAGAGCACTGCGTCATTGAGCTGGGCGATGAAAAAACGGAACACCTCCGACCACCAGTCATCGCCAAAATGAAAAACCAGGTTGTCCAGATAGTCCGCACTCTGGTAGAGGTTCCTCGAAAGCTGTACACCGGCCAGGTACTCCCTGAAGCTCTTGTGACGGAAGAGATAGTCGTTCTCTCCGTACTCGACCAGCACTCCGGCCCGTTCAACCAGGTTCTGGCAAAAGTCGCTTGCTCGAATCGGCTTGTCAAGAGTACGAAGTATATCCTCCATCTTCGAGTGCATCTCATCACGGTTCACTTCGTCCTTTTTGACCTCTTCCTGCATCCAGAGCGAAACCGGACCAAGCACCCGGCGAGCGTTTTCGGCAGACAAGAGCGGTGGCTTGATCTTTCTTTTGCGGTCACGATAGTCGAGCAGATAGTTCAGGGCGGCGTCGTAGAGCGTCAAACGGCTGTCGGGCAGATACTCGTGCTCTTTCCAGAGAAGCGCCATGATCTGCAACAGCAGCGGAATCGCGGCAAGGCTCTTCATGCTGCGGTTGCCCTCTTTTGCAAGATAGCGCGTTATTGTGGAGGCTTTCTCGTCAGCCTTGCGCTCCTGCATTCTTCGCCACCACTGTTCATCGTCATGACCCTCCGGCAGCTCGCCAAGCAGGGTTGCCAGGAACCATCGATGCAGAAACTGCGACTGCTGCTCTTCGTTGAAATCCATGATGTCCGCCCGGACATGCCGCGTTTTCAGTTCGATCTCGTCCGCCTTCCGGTAGCCGGTGCTGCGGGAGGTCACTACGAACCGGGCGTTGCCGTACTTTTTAACCATGCCGTCGATCCAGCGGCACATCTCGATGCGGTCGTTCACCTCGCTGATTTCATCGAGCCCGTCAAGCAGAATGAGGCTTTGCGAGGCTTCGAGCCACTCCGAGCACTGCTCAGGCGTGATCTCTTCGAGATAGTTCACGCCACACCACCTCGCGAGATTGCCTGCAAGTGAGCCGTAGCCCCGTTCGGTGCGCCTGAGGGTGCGTAACGGCAACCAGAAGACAGGCACCGGTGAGGTGAAGCCGAACCCTTCATGGCGCCCTTCGAGGCTTGAGAGGGCATAGTATTTCAAGAGCGTGGTCTTGCCCGATCCGGGATCGCCGATAACGAGCAGCAGGCGATGGTTTCTGAAGACCAGCGTCATCACCTCTTCGGGTGTGCGGACACGGTTGCCATCGGGAATCATCCCGTCGGGCGATCCATCGTGAAAACGCTCCTCGCTTCGCCAGGTATCGGAGAGACGCAACGAAACAAAGGTATCGGAGAGCGCAACCGAAAAGCTCGCTATGGCCGGAGAGCCCGAAAAAGTCATGGTGCCGAACTCCCGTTTCAGGTACCCCTGATAGCTCATGAGGGCTTTGTAACTCTCGTTCGACGGTGCTCCGGCCACGCCGTGAGCAGCAGCAATACCGTACCGCCGGCTCAGGAAGAGCGCAATCTGGTAGTTCACTTTCTGCCGGAACTCGTTCAGATCGCTGTAGGAGTCAATGATTGCCTTCTTTTCGATCTCCTTACGGAAGGCCCTGACTGCATCGAGTTGGCCAGTTTCGATCTTCTGCAGTGACTCAGCCTTTTCGGAGAACCAGCACATCACCGTCTTGTTCTGCTGCATCATGCGCCGCACCTCTTCGACCGCGCCTCCGGGAGCGAGACCGGTATCGGTGCCGATGCGTGCGTGGAACATGGCAATGGCGAAATGGCATCCATCGACAATCTGGAGATTGATCAGCTCCTGGGGCCTGCTGCCGGAATCGAGGTGGGTATGAGTTTCCCACATCACCGCTTCGAGATCGATGCCGTGCAGATCACGATTGATGGTGTTCCACTTCCCGATCTCATCGGCAACAATCCTGCGCTCCGCCGCAACATCGGAGGGAGAGGCGATGAGAATTTTGACTTGTTCAGGGGAACGTGCCATGGTTCAGGGGAATGAGTTTGAGCGCACAGCCAGTGACAGGGCAAATTAGTGAAAAAATCAGATTTGCATGGCCGGTTCGCGCTCTCTTCTGCACCGGCGAATCATCTGATTCAGCTCCCGCTCACTTCGTCCACAGCGTCCATTTTGGCCCTTTTTTCTTCCCGAAATGTTACGATGCCGGACGATCCCTGAACGATGTTACTGGCCGATGCAACAGAGCGAATCGATGAACAGACGGTAAAACCCTGCCGGGCTCTCATCCTTTGCGCTTCCTTCCGAAGTACCAGCGACAGGCGTGCCGAGTGCGGCTTCGATCGAGGGGCGCGTCAGGGTGCGGAACATCTCCTCCATCCGTTCCGGCGAGTAGGGCATGTTATGATCGAGCCACCAGGTGATCAGGGAGAGCAGGGTACCGACAAGGTAATTGGCCGCCACCTCGGCAGGCACCGGAACCTCGCGACGCTTTCTGGTCAGCTCCTCGAATACCGGTACCAGCAACCCGTTCAGGTAGCGGTGCAGGTACTTCAGGATCATTTCGCCGCTCTGCCGACCCGCAACCGCCTTGTAGAGCCGGTGATGCCGTGCCGTATGCCGGAACAGGTCGAGCACAATGTTGGCCTCGGGCTTCCTGCCGGTGCTTCGTGAGGTCAGTATCTCCACTTTCTGCTGCTCGAACAGCTCACGCAGGTGCTCAACCCATGAGAGGAGCAGCTCGTCCTTGTCGCGGAAATGGGCGTAGAAGGTCGATCGCCCTACATCGGCGAGGTCGAGAATATCCTGCACCGTGATGTTTTCGTACCCCCGCTCTTCGATGAGCGCCATCAGCGCATCGAGCAACAACCGCCTCGTCCGGCTCACCCGCCGGTCGCTCTTCGCTTCCCGCATAAAAAAATCTCCTTTTTGCCCTGACAAACAGGCCGGTTCTGTCCGGAAACGGACAATCCACCGGTGATTGACTGTTGATTCCCTTGGTAAAAGCCGCTATTTTTTTATCGAACATTATGTTCATAATCTAACACTTCGTTCAGCAATATCGACAAATCACCATGAACACCAGAGAAAAAACAGGGATCGTCGAGGCGATCAAAACCATGTACGCATCGGTCGTCACGCACAATTCGCCGTGCGGTTGCGCGCCGCCGGTCTCGAACCGGGAGATGAGCGGCCTGTACGGATATACAGAACGGGAGCTCGACAGCATCCCGAAAGAGGCCAACCTCGGTCTTGGATGCGGCAATCCGCTGGCGTATGCCGGAATCAAGCCGGGCGACACAGTGCTCGACCTCGGCTCGGGGGCGGGCGTGGATACGTTCATCGCGTCGCCGCTGGTGGGTGAGAAGGGAAAGGTGATCGGGGTGGACATGACGCCGGAGATGATCGAGCGGGCGAGGCTGAACGCTGCCCGGAACGGTTACGGCAACGTCGAGTTCCGGCTCGGCAGGATCGAGGAGCTGCCGGTCGGGGACGCGAGCGTCGATCTGGTCACCTCGAACTGCGTCATCAACCTCTCGACCGACAAACCGCAGGTCTTCCGGGAAGCCTTTCGCGTCCTGAAGCCAGGTGGCCGCCTGATGGTGTCGGACATCGTCCTGCTGGCCAGACTGCCCGAAGTGGTGCTCGATTCGGTTGAAAGCTACGTCCGCTGCATCGCCGGGGCCATCATGAAAGATGAGTATCTCGAAACGATCCGGCAGGCCGGGTTTGAAGAGGTTTCCGTCATTGAAGAGAGCATCTTTCCGGTCGAGATGGCCCTTGCACATCCGGGTCTGAAAAGCGCCGCCGAAGCGATGATCATCCCGATGGTCGAACTTGAAAAAATGGCCGGTTCCGTAGCGAGCATCAAAGTCTCGGCAAAAAGAACAGAAAAGCGCTGAACGCCGCCGCGCACGCGAATCGGCCTCGGAAGAAAAGTCATATCTGGAAATCTTCGATGATCTCCCGTGACGAGAGCAGTTCGGTGATGATCTCCACCCCTTCGGCGATGCCGGTGATTTCGTCGAGGTGGAGGTCGGGCGTGGTGTGCTCGAAGTCGTTCCGTCCGACAGTGACGACGAGGATTTCGTTCGGCTCGTTCAGCAGCTTGAGCGTCGCGATGTCGTAGTCGTCCGCGTCGTCGATGGCAGTGATGAAGATCACCCCGGCGTCGGTCATGATGCGGGCCAGCTCGCCGAGGCGACGGAGACGCTCTTCGACATTCTTTTCGTTGACGCGCAGATCATCGTCGAGACCGTATTCCATGGCAGCCAGACCGAGGTAGTAGGTATTGCAGCCTCTTGCGAACAGCATGTTTTCAAGTTCTTTGCCGAGAATGCGCTTGCCGCTGTCCGCCGGACCGGTCATGACAATGAACTTCGAACGATGCCGGTTACGCCGTTCCCTCTCGGAAGCATGTACGACGCCAGTCTCCCAGTGGCTCTCCCGTTGCCTGATGTGGCGCTCCAGGAGCGTTTCGCCACCGGAGAGATTTTCGAGCACAATGCCGCCACCGGCGATTTCGTAGTTATCGACGATGACGAACCTGCCGGTGGTTTCGTTGCGGGAGGAGAGGTCGAAGGCGATGGGGCGCGTCGTTTCGAAAATGCACTCCCCGACGTCGCAGCAGTCGAGCTGCTGCTTGCCGCGGCTGAGGTTCAGCTCGGCAGCATCGAGCGTATTGACGATCTCTGCCAGCCTGACCGTCGCCCTCGCCGTGCCAAGCTTCAGCTTGTACTCCTTCTCTTTCGACATCGGCACGCGCCCGACCCAGAAGATGTTCGCCCGGAAGCGTGTGCCGACTTCGGGCTGCGGATCGCCGGGACGCACCATGATTTCGCCGGGCCGGATGTAAATCTGCGTCGAGAGCGTCAGGCCGGTCGGTTCTCCCGCTTTCACACTCTCCTTCCGAGGGGTGTTGAACGATTCGATGGACGCGATATGCGACCTTTTGCCGGAGGGCAGGAACAGCACCTCCTCGCCGTTGCGGATCGTGCCCGCCTTGATGGTTCCGGCCACGATCCGGCGGTCGTCGCCGGAGCTGGTGAACTTGTAGACATCCTGCACGGGCAGCCGGAACGGCTTTTCATGCAGCTCGCGTCCAGTCGCAAAAAGATCGAGCTGACCAAGCACGGTCGGGCCGTCGTACCACGGCATCAGCACCGATTGCTCCGCGATGTTGTCCCCCTCCCTCGCACTGACGGGGATGAAGCTGACCGGTTCTACGTCAATCCGCCGGAGGTAGGAGGTGTATTCCGCCTTCAGCTTTTCGAACGCCGCCTCGCTGTAGCCGACGAGATCCATCTTGTTGACCAGCACCGTCACCTGCCGCACGCCAAGCATCGCGACCATGTGGCCATGCCGCTTCGAGTTCTCGCGGATGCCCTCGTTGGCATCGATCACGAGCAATGCGGCTTCAGCCCGCGACGCGCCGCTGATCATGTTCTTGAGGAACTCGATGTGCCCCGGCGCGTCGATGATGATGTAATCTCGCAACGCGGTCTTGAAAAAGCAGCGAGCCGTATCGATGGTGATCCCCTGTGCCTGTTCGTCCTTGAGCGCGTCGAGCAGAAAGGCGTACTCGAAGGGACGCGAGTTGCGTCGGCATGACTCCCGCACCGCTTCGAGACGCCCTTCGGGCAGCGACCCCGTGTCGGCGAGCAAGCGCCCGATGACCGTGCTCTTGCCATGATCGACATGGCCGACGATGACGATATTCATCCGCGAACGCGACACTACTCTCTCAATGGTTTCCGTATTCATCTGGTGGGTTATTCGTCAAAAGTTCATGATGGTTGATTCGGGGACTGAACGGCTCCAGACATAGGCTGTCATGCTGATCCCGACTTGTCGGGAGAAGCATCCAGTCGAAACGACTCGGTGCTACTCGAAAAAACTGGATTCTTCGTCGGCAAGCCTCCTCAGAATGACAGACAAAAAACCCGCCAACTCACATATAGCCGTCGCGGCGGAGCGTTTCGAGGCCGCCATCCTCCTTGTCCTGCGCCCTGCCGGAGCGTTCGGCGACGTTCGCGAGCAGGCCGCTTTCAAGCTCTTCGATGATCTCGCGCACGGTGCGTGACGGCGACTCTATCGGGTTGGTGCAGGGAGCGCACCCGAGGGAGCGATACCTTGAGCCGTCGCCCAGGTTGAAGTAGAGCGACACAATGGGAATATTCTCGCGCTCGATATACTCCCAGATGTTCAGTTCGGTCCAGTCGAGCAGCGGGTGGATGCGCACGTGCGTGCCCGGCGCGAAGTCGGTCTTGAACTGGTTCCAGAACTCGGGCGGCTGGTCGCCGACATCCCACGAGTTCGAGCTGTCGCGCGGCGAGAAGTAGCGCTCCTTTGAGCGGCTCCCCTCCTCATCCGCGTGGACGCCGACGATGACGCCTGTAAACGGTTCCCGCTTTTCATCCGGCGCGTAGCGCTTCAGCTCGTGATCCATCCGGTAGCGCGGCCACTCGCCCGAGAGCGTGCGCTTCAGCGCCTCGCTTTTCAGGTGGCGGCAGCAGACGATCCGGTCGGTGTTGCCGTCGGGAAAGGTCTGCCGTCCATCGAGCGCCACGCGGTTTTCGCCGTAGATCATGTTCAGATTCCACTCCAGCGCCACCCGGTCGCGGTAGGCGATCATCTCCGGAATCTTGTAGTGCGTGTCGATGTGCACGAGCGGAATCGGCACGTGGCCAAAAAACGCCTTGCGGACGAGCCACAAGAGCACCGTGCTGTCCTTGCCGATTGACCACAACATGCAGAGGCTTTTGAATTCACGATACGCCTCCCGCAGGATGTAGACGCTTTGCGCTTCGAGTTTGTCGAGATGGTTCATACGCGATGCTTTATCGTTGATGAGCGTGAGCGCTGTGCAGGCCGCACTCCTTGAGTTCCGGCTGTTCCCACCACCAGCGCCCGGCCCGGATATCCTCGCCCGGCTCGATGGCCCTGGTGCACGGAGCGCAGCCGATGCTCGGATAGCCCTTGTCGTGCAACTCGTTATACGGCACGTCGTTGCGCCTGATATACTCCCAAATCCACTCCTCGCTCGCCTCGACCAGCGGATTGAGCTTGTAGAGGCCGAAGGTTTCGTCCCACTCGACCAGTTCGAGCCGGTGGCGCGTCACCGACTGGCTCCGGCGTAGGCCGCAAATCCACGCCGAGAGCGTCGAGAGCTTGCGCGACAGCGGTTCGACCTTGCGGGCGCAGCAGCACAACCGCCGGTTCTCGATGCTTTCGTAGAAGAGATTCGGCCCGTGCTCGCCCTGCATCTTCTGCACCGTTTCGGCCTCCGGGAAAAGCACCTCGATGGCGAGTCCGTAGCGCTTGCGCGTCTCTTCGAACAGGCGGTAAGTCTCTTCGGGCAGGCGTCCCGTATCGAGGGTGAATACCGGCGTGGGGAGCTTGTGACGCCACAGGATGTCGGTGATGACCTGATCTTCCGCGCCGAGACTGGTTGAAAAGGCGATTCGATCCTGGCCGAAATAGTCGAGCGCGAGGCTGATCGCTTCATCGGGTGACACCCCGGCCCAGGCGGCGTTCAAGGTTTGTGCTGTTTCTATGCTCATGGTTTTGTGATGATTACTGGTTTTGGTGATAGACGCTTCACTCTTTTTCGACGCGCTGCAACGCGCCCTCAAGAATCTCCTCCCTGACCTCGTCGAGGCCGATCCGGTCGATCATGTGGCCGAAGCGCTCTTTTTTCCGTCCGTGCTCGCAGTAGTAGCTGATCGCGCTCTCCACGAGCGCCAGCACCTCGGATTCAGTTTCGGCCAGGCGCTTGAGCACCGAAGCGAAACGCGGAATCTTGCCCATCGTGCCGCCGATCAGCACCGTACAGCCGCTCCGTTCCGCGACCCACGAACCCGTCGGGCACATCGAGGTGCAGACGCTGCAATTGATGCAGCGCTCCTCGTCCACATCGTACTGGAACCCCGCCGCCAGCTCTTCGTCCACCCGCCGCCCGATCACGCCGACCGGGCAGAAGGAGAGGCAGTGGCCGCAATCGTGGCAAGCGTCGGCATGCCAGCGAGGCTCTATCGCGCCTCGGATGCCGATGTCGTTCTCGTTGGCCTTGGTGCAGTTGTGGGCGCACCCGGTGACGGAAATCTTGAACTTCGATGGCGTCTCGCGCTTGAAGTGGCGCTCGTCGAGTTCGCGGGCAAGCTGCTTGGTATCGATGACGCCCCACTTGCAGGTCTCCGCGCCGGGGCAGGCAAGGATGCCCCGCACGCGCGGCCCGCACGCGCCCATCTCCACGCCCGCTTCTGCAAGCGCGAGTTTGGCGTCGTCGAGATCGTCCTTGTGGACGTGATGGATTTCAACTCCCTGACGGGTGGAGAGGTGCACGACCCCTTTGCCGTACCGCTCGGCCACTTCGGCAATGGCGGCAAGCTGAAAGGAGCTGAGATCGCCCGCAAGCGCCTTGAGGCGCATGACGTACAACTCCAGCTGCGTCTGCTTCATCATGCCGATCCGGTCAGGCACCGGCTGTTTCACATTGTTTTCTTTGACGGACATAGCATTGCTCTCGTTTCGGTTCATTGAATCACAGTGGTGTCAACTTCACTTTGAAGGCGGCGACGGCAAGATTCGAACTTGCGCAACTAAAAGGTTTTGCAGACCCTGGTTTCAACCGCTCACCCACGTCGCCTTGATTGATTTGTGCCGACAAGCACGATCAACGAGGCCAATAAAACACCGAAATCGATGAGATGGATGTGATATACCATACAAATACCGTAAACACGGTACGAGGGGGGAAAGGGGGATTGATTGGGTGGGAATTATTGGGAAGGAGAGCGGAAGAAAATGGGGGTTTTGGCAGACAGAAAAGGAAATTGGCTATGAAGAGGATTCGGAAGTTTTGGGTTTGAGAATATCGATGAGTTCCGTGATTTTCTCATTGAGGATAGCAGCATCGCTTTTCCGCTTGCGCTCGGTTTCTGGGTCAAAAAGGATCGGTTTCTGGAATTGCTGAGAAAGCCAGAATATGCACCCACACAAAACAAGCAAACCAATAAATGCCAATGCAACAATTCCGTTGCCCAGATAAAACAACCATCCTGCTTTTGTCGGAAACAGTGCAGAAAGCGGATTTGGCAAAACGCTGAAATATAGCGTCGGATAAGCCAACGGATGAAAACAGAGGATTAGCCTCATAATCATAGACTGCCACTTCCCCCAGAGATATTTCCAAATGTTGTGTTTGAAAAAAAATCTAAGCGGCAAGTGTGTCCTCTATTCCGTCGATAAATTTTACGCCATTAATAACCTTTAGAAGCTGATTGTGGCCACGTAACCGCTTCCAA
>Ga0233422_10001430_pt1 | contig 10549 bp, 14 predicted proteins | sample Watercolumn_Mata_2_FD_182724 | JGI IMG/M metagenome (GOLD analysis project Ga0233422, IMG submission 182724) | Freshwater microbial communities from Lake Matano, South Sulawesi, Indonesia - Watercolumn_Matano_2014_110_MG | ecosystem: Environmental > Aquatic > Freshwater > Lake | place...
CTTGACCGCGTTTGGGTCACCGATACAATACCCATACCGGATGAGAAAAAATTTCCCAAACTGCAGATTTTCCCCATGGCCTCTACCATTGCTGCCGCGATGAAGAAGATGATAAAATGAAAACGGAACTATGTTCCGTTTTCATCCTGAGGCAGCAGGCGAAGGATCCCCAACATCTTAAAAATTCCGGATGGGATTCTTCACTGAGGTTCAGAATGACAGGTATAACATGAAAATTCTTCCCCGTTCAGTAGAGAAACTGATTGAAGCCTTTGAGAAGCTTCCCGGAATCGGACCCAAAACTGCCTCACGGCTTTGTTTTTATCTTCTTCATATTCCGCAAAAACAGCTGGACGAATTTAGCACGGCTGTCAAAGACCTTAAAACTTTAACCGTCTATTGTTCAAAATGCTTCAACATTGGAGAGGAGGATCCGTGCGTAGTATGTGGAAGTCTCAATCGGGACGAATCAACTGTTTGTGTGGTAGAGCAGCCGATTGACATTTTGTCAATTGAAAAAACAGGGAAATATAAAGGCGTCTATCATGTACTTTACGGCGCTATCAATCCTTTGAACAACATCGGTCCGGACGAGATCAAAATTGCCGAGCTTATTGAAAGGGTGAAATCAGGTAAGATCGAAGAAATAATTCTAGCCACCAATCCCAATATTGAAGGAGAAGCAACAGCGATGTACATCAAAAGAGAAGTCAAAAATCAAAACTCAAATATCAAAGTGACGAGACTGGCTCACGGGTTGCCGGTTGGGGCAGATATCGAATATGCCGACGAGGTGACACTGACAAATGCTTTGGAGGGGAGAAGGGAGTATTAAATTTTCAATTTGAAATTTTCAGTTTTCAATCAAAACTAACAGAAATGTTATCAAAGAAATTCTTACTTGAAAAGTTAAAAAACGTTCCTGATCCCGAGTTAGGCATCTCGATTGTCGATCTGGGTCTTGTTTATGATGTGAAAATAGATAAAAAGGGCAGAGCGGAAGTAATCATGACTCTAACTACTATGGGTTGTCATTTGTTTGAGCTTATTTCAGAGCCTATCAAACAGGAACTTAAGAAGATAAAGGGAGTAAAAGAGGTGATAGTAGAATTAACTTTTGATCCGCCATGGAATCCTGATAAAATGAGTAAAGAAGCGAAGGTGAAATTAGGTTTTTTTTAAAAACCTAATTTCCTCCTGAGTCAGTGTTTAGCGGACGAAGGATCCCAATTATAGCCAGAGTCATGTTGGGGATTCTTCACTTTGTTCAGAATGACAAATTAATTATGTCTAAACTCAAAAAAGTCATCACCGAAGGATTAGTCGAAATCGTGAAGGATTCTGCCCAGCAACTGGCTAAAACCGTCAGTCCCGAAGAACTTTTAAAGCAGGCTGCCGGCAGGCAGACAAGCGAGTTTACAGATTATCTCAAAAACTTAGGCTCCAATCTTACACCTGAGGAATTAGAAAAAAAGAAAAAAGAATTATCAGAAGAAGAAAAAAAGAAGATGGAAGACGCCAAGAAAGTGATTCAAGCAGCGATTCCTGCCCACCTTCGACCCGGTCCCAAACCAGCAGAACCGCGTCCTTATGAAGCTTCGATTCAAGAAGAGGAAAGAAAAAAAGCCATGCAGGTAGAAATGCAGAAAAAGCAGGCGCAAGCCACCGTGCAGGCGCCGCAGGGAAAACAGCAAAGGGGAAGTTTATTTGCCAGAAAGAAAAAAACCACCAAAGGTTTTGAGGGGTTGGTGAAAGATGCGAAGGTAGGATGATAATTTTCAATTTGAAATTTATAATTTTCATTATAGACTAAATATTTGAAAATTAATAATTAAAAATTCATTGAAAATTAAAAATTGAAAATTTCAAATTTATGTTTCAGATATATAACACTCTTACTCATAAAATCGAAGAATTTAAACCAATCAATCCTCTAAATGTAGGATTTTATTCCTGTGGTCCCACCGTCTATGATTTTACCCACATCGGTCATGCCAGGACTTATATTTTTGCCGATATTTTACAACGGGTTCTGGAATTCAATGGATATAAAGTAAAAAGAGTGATGAATATAACCGATGTTGGACATCTGGCCTCTGATGCTGACAGCGGTGAAGACAAGATGGAAAAAGGAGCCAAAAGGGAAGGGAGGAGCGTGTGGGACATAGCCAAGTTTTATACGGAAGATTTTTTCTCCATGTGCCAAAAACTCAATATCAAAAAACCAGAGATTATCTGCAAAGCAACCGACTATATCAAAGAAATGATTCAAATCATGAAAGTTCTGGAGAAAAAAGGCTTTACATACAAGACAGACGATGGAATCTATTTTGATACTTCAAAATTCCGAGATTATGGGAAATTGACCGGACAGTCATTTGATAAACTACAAAAAAGTCTTAAAGCAGGCGCCAGAGTAGAATTCTCACAAGGGAAAAAACATCCAACCGATTTTGCTTTATGGAAGTTTTCACCAATGGGTGTGAAACGGCAAATGGAGTGGGATTCTCCTTGGGGAAGAGGATTTCCGGGATGGCATCTTGAGTGTAGCGCTATGAGCATGAAATATTTAGGTGACACCCTGGATATTCACACAGGAGGAGTTGAACATATTCCGATTCATCACACCAACGAAATTGCCCAAAGTGAAGCGATAACTGGAAAGCAATTTGTAAAATACTGGTTACAAGCTGATCATCTTTTGATAAATGGCGAGAAAATGAGCAAATCTTTGGGTAATTACTACCGTTTGAAAGATTTGGAGGAAAAAGGATTTTCACCTCTTGCTTTGCGTTATCTATTTTTAACTGCCAGTTACCGCCTGCAGATGAATTTTACCTGGAAAGCAATGGAAGGAGCGCAAAACGCTTATGATAGTTTAAGAAATCAAATTTCGACTCTTAAGTCTCAAATAAAAGAAAGAGTGAGTTTGTCTGAGGAAAAATTAGAGAAAATTGATTTATTTCGCCAGAAATTTACGGAGGCGGTCAATGATGATTTGAATACAGCCATAGCCTTGGCGGTAGTTTGGGAAGTAGTAAAAAGCAATCTTCCCTCGGAAGATAAATACGATTTATTACGTTTATTTGATGAAGTATTGGGGCTGGGATTTGATCAAATAGAAGATAATAGACGAGAAACAGTAATTCCTCCGGATGTTCAAGAATTAATAAAAAAAAGAGAGCAGTTGAGAAAAGAAAAACAATGGAGTAAAGCAGATTCTGTCAGAAAACAGATAGAAGAAAAAGGATTTTTAGTAGAAGATACTCCTACTGGTTCGTCTGTTTCCGAGAAAGTCATTTCATAACTATTCGCGGCCGCGAATAGTTATGAAATTTGGTAATATTTAGCGCATTATAACAACATGTATGAAAATCGGTATTGATATAGACAATGTCATTTCCGATACCTATCCTCTCTTTATCCATAAATTTAATGCCACTTTTGGGAAAAATTTCCGGTACGAAGAGATAACCGATTTTTACTATCTAGAGAAGCAATCCGATGTTGTCGGTGTGGACAAGGTGACTATCGCCAGATTTATTGACGAAATGTTGTTTGACGCATCTTTTCAAATGCAGATTCCGCCTTTGCCTGCCGCGCAAAAAGTTATCGCTAAATGGAGCCAAAAGGGACATGCTATTCATTATATTACTGCACGTCCTCAAGGGATGGGGGATCATACAATAAAATGGCTTAAAAAATATCATTTTATAGTCAAAGGCGCGAGTTTGGATCTTTTTCCGCAAAGTACTCACCATCTAGATAATCGTCAACAAAGTATTTTATATAAAAAAGAAATAGTCGGGAAGAAAAAAATAGATCTTTTTATAGAGGACAGCAAAGAAATAGCCCAAAGTTTGGATATTCCGGTTCTTTTAATAGACAGACCTTGGAATAGGGGAGAATTGCCTAAAAATATAAGAAGGGTCAAAGACTGGAATGAAATAGATGGATTAATCAATAATTATCAAAGAAGTTAGTGTAATTATCTTTACTTCTTTCTTACTGGATTACTAGGACAAACCGTATGAAAAACGAGACGCTGAACCAATGGATTCTTAAAATCTAATAGATTTGCCGCTAATGGTCCAACTTCCTCTTTTAGTATTTCTCTAACCCTTGTTTGGTTATTAAGTACCTTTTTCGCTTCACATGAATCTAGGGGGCACTTACCATTTGGATATACCCATGATTTATTTCTGCAAGTGACGACTATTCCTGTTTCTATCTGAAGACATTGTTCTTTGGAGATCATGTATTATCAAATCTGCCTAAATTTAGGTTATTATTCTATATTCCTTATTATTCGACGTGTTTGATATAATGTTTGCATGAATTTATCTGTTGGTTTGGTGTCTCCCCAATGCCGGGAAATCCACACGATTTAAAAAGCTTCTGGTGTTATAATGATTTTGTGAAGAGAACTTACGCTTTTATCGATGCCTCAAATATCATTTATGGTGCAAAGGCTGAAGGTTGGTTTATAGATCAAAAGAAACTGATAGAGTATCTTAAAGATAAATTCTCAATTAACAAGGCTTTTTTCTATTATGGTAAGGACTCTAAAAGCAAAAAGAAAGAAAATTTCTTAAAAAAGTTAAAACAGTTTGGCTATATACTAAGAGTTAAAGAAATAAAAAGATTTGGAAAGAGAACAAAAGCTAATTGTGATGTTGATCTGACGATGGATATGATTCTAATGATGAAAAAATATCAGAGAGCAATAGTATTGACTGGTGACGGGGATTTTGCTCCATTACTTTCTTATCTTATAACCAAGAAAAAGAAAATTATAATTATTTCTTCCCCCAAAAGAACTGCAAAAGAAATAAAAAGGATTGCTGGAGATCAACATATTGATTTCGGAAGCTTACGGTACTTTTTGGAATACAAAAAAAGAGGGAGACCCTAAATTAGAATCTTCCCTCAGTTTTATATAATTATATTATCATCTATCAAAGGGAGATGTCAAGATGAATTTATCTGTTGGTTTGGTGGGTCTTCCCAACGCGGGGAAGTCCACCCTTTTTAATGCCCTTCTGAAAAAGCAGTTGGCCAAAGTAGCAGAGTATCCTTTCACCACCATTGAACCTCATGAAGGGGCAATTGACGTACCAGATGAAAGACTTGATCGGTTATGGGAGATGGTAAAAGGTGATCCTTCGACAAAGCTCAGGATGACTGAGCAGGTGAAAACGCCAGCTACAGTCACTTTTATCGACATTGCCGGACTGGTGAAAGGAGCGCATAAAGGAGAAGGATTGGGGAATGAGTTTTTAGGGAAAATCAGGGAAGTGGATGCCATTTTACAGGTGGTAAGAAGCTTTGAGGATGAAAGAGCAGTTCACACCTTGGGGACAATTGATCCAGAGCGTGATATCGAGATTGTCAATATGGAGCTTATTTTAAAAGATCTGGAGATTGCCTCGCGACTTGGGGAAAAGGAAAAAAATCCGGAAATTAAAAACCTTTTGGCGAGGATAAAAGAGGCTTTGAATTCGGGAAAAATGGTGAAAGATCTGGTCTTTTCCCCTGAAGAAAAGTCGCATCTTCAGTTTTTGCCTTTTTTGACCGGAAAACCGATGTTTTATGTTTTAAATATTTCCGAAAAAGAACTGGGAAGTGAAAATCTAAAAAACCTTGAAGATAAAGATTTTCCTGCCTTGCCGGCAGGCAGGTTGGTAGTCTGCGCCAAAATGGAATCAGATTTAATTGAACTTGATTTTTCCGAACAAAAAGAATATCTATCAAGCGCAGGAGTTCAGTCTTGTAGTCTTGAAAAAGTCATCAAAGAGTCTTTTGAGATATTGGATTTAATCACCTTTTTTACCATCAAAGGAGGAAAAGAAGTCAGGGCATGGCCTACGAAAAAGGGAACTACCGCCTATGAAGCAGCCGGATTTGTGCATACAGATATGCAAAAAGGATTTATCAAAGCTGAAGTGATTAATTATGTTGATTTTGTGAAAATTGACAATTGGCACAAGGGACACGAGATGGGAAAAATAAGACTCGAAGGCCACGATTATATACTACAGGATGGAGATATAATAGAGTTTAAATTTAAGGTTTAGTATTTGATTTTTGATATTTTATTTTTGATCTCTTTATGTTATACTTTCACCCATGCTGAAAACGTATGAATTGGTTTTGGTTGTAAGCGGCAAAGCAAGCGAGGAAGAACAAAAAAAAATCCTCGAAGAAGTGAAAAAAACGCTTTCCTCTAAAGGCAAAGTCATCAAGACAGACCTCTTAGGTAAAAAAGCTCTCGCTTATTCCATGAAAAAAGAACGGGAAGGATATTATATAATTATGAATGTGGAGATAGAGGGAGCGGTTGTTTCTCAATTATCACAACAGCTCAGATTAAATAAGCTTGTTTTACGTCATTTAATCGTGAACAAGTAAAAAAGGAGGGAAGATATGTCTGCCAGATCGTTAAATAAAGTTATTTTGATCGGCAATTTAACTAGAGATCCTGAACTGCGATATACACCAGCCGGAACGGCTGTTTGTACTTTCGGACTAGCTACCAACAGAAGTTGGACTACCCAGGCCGGGGAAGAAAAGGAAGACACAGAATTTCACCGGATTGTTGCTTGGAATAAACTGGCAGAACTCTGCGCTCAGCTTCTGGCCAAAGGAAGGAAAGTCTACGTAGAAGGAAGGCTTTCTACGCATACTTGGTCTTCTCAAGACGGAGTACAACATACGACTACAGAGATTGTAATTGAAGACATGATCATTCTTGATTCAAAAAGAGTAGTTAAAGAAGGTGTGGCACCAGAATTTGAGAAAACAACCCCAGCTGAGACACCAGAAGAACCAAAAACCCAAGCTCCCCCTGTTGCTGATACTATGAACGTAAGTCAGGCAACAGGAACAGTAGTTGCCTCCCAAGCATCTTCCAAGAAAAAGGGAGGAAAAAAAGAAGAAAAAGGGACAGAGTCCAAAGAAAAACCCGAAGAAAAAACAGTCAACGTTTCAGAAAATATCACACCGGAGGATATTCCTTTCTAATAATTTTTAATTATGAGACCAAAAAGAAGGCCTATAAGGCCCAAGCTATTAAAGCGTAAAGATTGTTATTTCTGCAAACAGAAAATTGCGCCGGATTATAAAGAGACAGAGACTTTGAAACATTCTTTATCCGAACGCGGGAAGATCATCGCCAAAGGTTATACAGGCGTTTGTCAGAAACACCAAAGGATGATGGGAAGAGAAATAAAAAGAGCCAGATTTTTGGGATTACTTCCGTATATTATTAGACCCTCTTAAATGAAATCTACAATAAACTTGCCCATTTCGTCAGATATCCGTTTACTGATTAAAGAAGAAGAAAAAATAGAAGCAGGAACGCTCCTTTGGGAAAAAAAAGAGGAGAAATTTATAGAAGCTATTCCTGTTTCAGCCCTTCTCAAAATCCCTCCCTCCCAAATTTTAAAATACCTCAAAAAAAAGATTGGAGAAAACATCGAAGCGGGTACGATACTGGCAAAAAAGAAAAGTCTTTTTTCAAGCTTTCTTCTCAAATCTCCCGTTGAAGGATTAATCAAGGAAGTGGACCTTAAAAAAGGAACGTTAAACATTCTGGTCCAGAAGACAGGAAATAAGGACAAATTTATCTTTCCTTTTTCTGGCAAGATCAAAAAGATTACCAAGACCCATCTCGAAATTGAAGTGGAAGGGATAATCATTGACCTAAAAAGAGGAGGAGGAAAAGATGCCGTTGGGACACTTTTACCATTGTCCGGTGAAAATTTAGGAGTCTTGGATATAAAAGGTGAGATAGACGGGTGCATCATTGCCGTCCAGTCAGTCGCTCTCGAAGCTGTTGTCAAGATGGAGGTTCTGGAAGCAAAGGGCTTGATATTGGTCAAAAGAATGGAAAATCCGCAGTTGCCTTGGGGGGAGGTGGATGAAGAAGAATTCCATAAGCTGATAAAAGAGAGAGGAAAAAAAGTCTGGTTAAGACCCGAAAAAAAGGAAGTTATTGTTTTAGAATAAATTATGCGTCTTAAGACTTTGCGTAACATTTTGATAGGACTTTCACTCCTGGTGATTGCTTTTGGTTTGGGAGTCAATGCGGGCGGAAGTGGTTTAATAAAACCTCTGGGTATTCCGAAAACTCAATTCTTAAACACTGATTATAGTAAAGTGAGTTTGGACTTTTCACTATTCTTCGATGTTTGGGAAAGACTGCATCGAAATTATATTGATAAAAATGAGCTTGATGCCCAAAAAATGTTTTATGGCGCTATCTCAGGCATGGTTGCCTCTTTACAGGATCCCTATACCGTCTTTTTACCTCCTCAGCAGAATAAAGAGGCAAAAGATGATTTAAAAGGCAAGTTGGAAGGGATCGGAGTTCAGTTAGGCATTAAAGATAAAAAAATTGTGGTGATTGCGCCTCTTAAGGGAACGCCGGCTGAAAAAAGTGGGATAAAAGAAGGGGATTGGATATTAAAAGTAGACGGAAAAGAAACAATGAATTGGACATTACCTGAGGCGGTATCCAAGATCCGTGGGCCGAAAGGTACTACGGTTACCCTGACGCTTCTTCATAAGGACGCGACGGCCTCATCAGAAATAAAGGTTATTAGAGATGAAATTAAAGTGGCATCAGTTGAATGGGAAGTAAAAAGTGCAAAGTGCAAAAATCAAAGTGCAAATTGCGAAATTATAAAAGAAGGATGTACAGATTGTAAGCAGATTATTTATCTGAAGTTAAGCAGATTCGGAGATGATACGACCAATGAATGGAATAAAGCAGTGGATGAGATAAATGCAGCAATGAAACAATTTAACAACGGAACAATGAAAGGATTAATATTTGACCTAAGAAATAATCCCGGAGGTTATCTTTCCGGTTCGGTTTTTATCGCTTCGGAATTTTTGAAGGATGGCACAGTGGTAATTCAAGAATCCGCATCGGGGAAACAGACATATGCGGTCAATAGAAAAGGAAAACTCACCGATGTTCCCATGGTTGTTTTGGTAAATAAGGGTAGCGCATCCGCTTCAGAAATCGTGGCCGGAGCCTTAAAAGAAAGAAATAGAGCAAAATTAGTGGGTGAAACTACTTTCGGCAAAGGAAGTATTCAAGAGGCGCAGGATTTGGCACAAGGAGCCGGAATTCACATTACTACGGCAAAATGGCTTCTGCCTTCTGGTAAATGGATTAACGGCTCTGGTGTGGAACCAGATGTAAAAATCGAAAATTCACAAGAAAAGCCAGATGAGGATTTACAGCTTGAAAAAGCCATAGAAACTTTAGTAAAATGACTTATTAAAATATGTCATCCCGAATTTATTTCGGGATCTCAATAACATCCTGAAACGAGTTCAGGTTGACAGTAGATATCAATTCAGGATAATACTTTGGCAATATAAAAAGATTTCTTCAGTTATTTTTCAGAATTAAAATTTAAACTATTCTCATATGAAAAGAATCTTAATTCTTTTTTCTTTATTAATCTTCCTCTTCGTTGTTGGTTCCAGTACCGGTAATCTGAAACTTGATTTCGGTAATCTGAAAAAATATTTTCCGCAGCCGTCTTCTACTACCAATACAGCTAGGGAAAATGTAAAGGTGATATCGGAAGAGTCAGTCATTACAGATGCAGTTGACAAAGTCTCAACTTCGGTTGTGACCGTTTCGATAGTTAAGACTAGATCGCTTTCAAGAATTTTTGAGATAGACCCTTTTGATCCTTTTAATGTTTTTCGGCAAAGACCTGGACAGCAACAGAAAATAGAACAGGACATAGGTAGCGGATTTGTGGTTTCTACTGAAGGTTTGATTGTCACCAATAAACACGTGGTAGCTGATACCGAGGCTAAATATAAGGTGATCACCAAAGATGACAAAACCCATGAAGCTCAAAAGATATACCGCGATCCGGCCAATGATTTGGCTATTATCAAAATTAATGCTTCCGGTCTTACACCGGTTGAATTGGGAGACTCCTCCAAACTTAAAGTCGGTCAGATGGCCATAGCCATAGGAACAGCTCTTGGTGAGTTTCGAAATACAGTGACAGTTGGAGTCATCTCAGGTTTAGGACGGGGTATTACGGCCGGCAGTCCGTTTGAAGGTTATGTAGAACGGCTTGATAACGTCATTCAAACAGACGCCGCTATTAACCCAGGTAATTCGGGAGGGCCTCTTCTTAATTCAGGTGGCCAGGTGATTGGAGTAAATACGGCCGTTTCATCAGAAGGGCAAAATATCGGCTTTGCCTTGCCAATAAATATCGTTAAGGACGCTTTAACCCAATTTAATAAAAGCGGGGGTAAATTTTCCCGTCCCTTTTTGGGAGTTCGTTACAAGATGATTACCCGTGATTTGGCTCTTCTGAACGAAGTACCAGAGGGCGCTTATGTGCAGGAAGTAGTTTCCGATTCTCCGGCCGAAAAAGCAGGTATTAAGTCAGAAGACATCATTACAAAATTTGACGGAAAAAAAGTGACTGACAAAGACGGAGGATTGGCTCAAATAATTGCCGGGAAAAAAGTGGGAGACAAGGTATAAAGCGAAATTTGG
>Ga0233422_10001431_pt1 | contig 10546 bp, 4 predicted proteins | sample Watercolumn_Mata_2_FD_182724 | JGI IMG/M metagenome (GOLD analysis project Ga0233422, IMG submission 182724) | Freshwater microbial communities from Lake Matano, South Sulawesi, Indonesia - Watercolumn_Matano_2014_110_MG | ecosystem: Environmental > Aquatic > Freshwater > Lake | place...
CGTCAACGAGTCCTTGAGTCGCAGACTATCTGGGTGTGCGCTTCCTGCATCACGTGTTCCACCCGCTGTCCCAACGACATCGACTTAGCGCATGTCATGGACACGTTGCGCCGCATGTCCGTGAGAGAGGGGTCGGTATCCCTCCCGCGGGTCCTCGCGTTTCACGAGGCGTTCATGAAAGCCATCCAAACTCACGGACGAGTACATGAGGCGGAATTGATCGCCAGGTACAAACTCAAGACCCGCACCTTTCTGGAAGACATGAACCTCGGCAGAGAGATGTTCGCTCGGGGTCGCATCAAGCTCATGCCTGAAAGGATCTCCGGTCGGAAAGAAGTTCAGAAAATCATCTCCCGGCCCGTATCAGAGGGATGATGCTCCTGTGACGGCATCCTCCGTCTGGTAAGGAAGAATGCTTCCATCCGCTGGTTGAAGGCATCCTCTGTCTGAGTGACCACCCAAAGGGCAAGGCTTTTGAATCGAGTGCTGAGATGTTGGTGAACTATTATCCGGGCTGCACACTTCACGGGACCGCAGAGGAATACCACGACAGTATCGTCTCTGTGTTCAGATGTCTGGGTGTAAACCTCGCGGAACTGGATGACTGGAACTGCTGCGGAGCGAGTAGCGCTCACGTTTTGCACCCCAAGGCCGCGGTTGAGTTGCCCGCCAGAAACCTCCTCCTCGCCTCCCGGAACCAGGCCCCTCTTCTCGCGCCATGCGCCGCATGTTTTCATCGCTTGAAGGTCGCCCAGGCGCATTTGGCGGAGCATCCCGATGCTCACCCCGAATCCGCGGCTATCGTCGGTGTTGAAGTGGTCCACATTAATGAAATGTTGTACCGAGACCCGGTGAGGGAAACGTTTTCACGTCTTATCAAGTCTCCCCTGTCCGGGCTGAAGGTCGCGCCGTATTATGGGTGTCTTACGGTCCGGCCGCCCGCCGCGATAAAACACCCTCGGCCTGAAGACCCGCAGGAAATGGACTTCGTTTTGCGAGCGCTTGGGGCTGATGTGGTGAATTGGAGCTATAAGACTGACTGCTGCGGTGGCAACTTGGCCATGACCCGACCGGACGTGGTTCGCAGGCTTTCGGGTGGCCTCTTTGAAGCCGCCCGGGAAGCAGGCGCGGATGCGCTGGTTACTGACTGCCCCATGTGCCAGGCCAACCTGGACACCCGGCAGAAGGAGATCGAGGCCGAGATTCACACAAGTTTCCGCATGCCCGTGCTGTACATCACTGAACTGATGGCATTGGCCCTGGGCTTGGCCGAGATCTCGTCCTGGTGGCGTAAACATCTCGTAGATCCCGTTCCGCTGCTGAAGAGCAGGGGCTTAGTGGCATGAAACCTGAGAACGACAGAATAGGCGCAGTCCTCGTCGCAGGCGCAGGCATAGGGGGGATGCAGGCCGCAATCGATCTGGGAAACGCAGGATATAAGGTCTATCTGCTTGAAGAAAAAAGCGCGATCGGCGGCCGAATGGCCCAGCTCGACAAGACGTTCCCAACTAACGATTGCTCGATGTGCACCATCTCTCCGCGACTCGTTGAGGTGGACAAGCACCCCAATATCGAGATCTTGACGAATTCCGAGATTCTCGCGGTCGAAGGGAAGGCCGGTCGTTTCCAGGTGCGGGTGTTGAAGCATCCCCGTTACGTGGACATGGAGAAGTGCAACGCGTGCGGCGACTGCTTCGAAGCATGTCCTGTGGAAGTACCCAACGAGTTCGATGAGAAGCTCAGGCCGCGCAAAGCGATCCACAAGCTCTATCCCCAGGCCATACCGAACAAGGCGGTTATCCAGAAGGCCGGCGTCAGCCCGTGCAAAGCCGCGTGCCCCTCGCACGTGCACGTGCAGGGATATCTGGCGCTGGTGCGACAAGGCAAGTACAAGGAAGCCCTGAACCTCATACGCAAAGACTGTGCGTTGCCGTCGGTGTGCGGCCGAGTGTGCGTCCGCTTCTGTGAAGAGAAATGCACCCGCGGCGGAGTGGACGAGGCAATCGCAATCAACGACGTGAAATGGTTCCTCTCCGAGCAGGACAACGACGGGAACCTGCCCGAGATAACGCCGGCCAAGAATCGCAAGGTGGCGGTCATCGGCGCAGGCCCGGGCGGGCTAAGCTGCGCGTACTATTCTGCGCTGAACGGGTACACGGTGACGGTTTTTGAGAAGGATGAGGAACCGGGCGGGGTCCTGCGGTATGGTATTCCCGAATACCGGCTTCCCAAGGCCATTCTCAATCGCGACATCGAGCATATACGGCGCTGCGGGGTGGAGATCCAATGTTCGACCGCTTTAGGGAAGGACTTCACCCTTGATGGCCTTACCAAGCAAGGCTATGAAGCGCTGTTTCTCGGGGTGGGATGCTCGGTGGGCGCCCCGCTGGGCATTGGAGAGGATCAGATCTCGGGAGTGATGCAGGGGGTCGATTTTCTCAAGGCGGCTGCACAGAGCGAGATGATCGAGCTGGGCAAAAGGGTGATCGTCATCGGTGGAGGCAACGTAGCCGTGGATGTAGCCCGGACCGCGGTACGACTCGGCGCCGAGGAAGTGCTCATGGTCTGCCTCGAAGACCGGGATGAAATGCCCGCGCACATCGACGAAATCCACGAAGCCGAGGCTGAAGGGGTCTTCATCGACAATTGCTGGGGCCCGCTGGAGATTGTTCCCGGTCAAGACGGGTCGTTGATCAAGGGAATATGCTTCAAACAATGCACCCGCGTTTTCGATGCTGATGGCAAGTTCAGTCCTGTGTACGACGAAAGCTGCTGCATGGGGATCGAGAGCGACACGATCATCCTAGCCATCGGCCAGAGGGTCGATCCGGCCCTCGTGGAATTCTTCGGCCCTATCGAGACATCCCGAGGGAACATTATCAGCGTCGATTCTACGACCTTCCAAACGTCAGTGCCGGGCGTGTTCGCGGCCGGAGACGCGACAAGCGGCCCCAGGACCGTTATTCAGGCTATTGCCGGAGGTAAGGAAGCCGCGGAGTCGATCCGTCGCTTTCTCGAAAGGGAAGATCTTCTTGAGGGTCGGGACGTCCAGCGTTCCATTGCCGATCCACAGATCGACGGAATTGAGCGGCTCCCACGGCAGCGAAAGAAAGAGGTCCCTCCGAAACAGCGGACAACAGGGTTCCAAGAGACGGTAATCGGCCTGGAGGAGGCGGCGGTCAAGGCGGAAACCGAGCGGTGCCTAAACTGCGGCATCTGCTCGGAATGTCTCGCATGTGTCCGTGTTTGCCCGCCCAAGGCCCTTCGTCACGACGAACTGCCCGAGGAAATCGCACTGGATGTCGGCGCGGTCATCCTCATACCGGGCTTTGATACCTTCCACGCCGAGATCAAGGGAGAATACGGGTACGGCCGACTGTCCAACGTAATGACATCAATGGAGTTCGAGCGGCTGCTCTCCGCGTCAGGCCCGACGGAAGGGGAAGTTCGCCGGCCATCCGACAGTGAGCACCCGTCGAGAATCGCCTGGATTCAGTGCGTTGGCTCGCGGGATGTCACGTGCAATCGGGACTACTGCTCCGGTGTCTGCTGCATGTATGCCACGAAAGAGGCGATCATCGCCCGGGAACACGACGCCAAGATTCAACCCACGATTTTCTACAACGACATTCGAGCATTCGGGAAAGGGTTCGAGTACTACTACGAAAACGCGGCCGCGAACGTGGGAGTGAGATACGTCAAGGGAATCGTCTCGACGATCAAAGAGGAGCAGTCCACACGAAACCTCGTGGTGAGCTACCTGGGCGATGACGGCGGTATGACGAGAGAAACGTTCGATATGGTCGTGCTGTCCGTCGGACTTGAGCCCGCAGCTTCAACTCGACGACTGGCAGAGCGTTGTGGAGTCGAGCTGAACAGGTTCGGTTTCGCCGAGACCTCGGAGTTCGCTCCTAATCAAACGAACAGGCCGGGTGTACTCGTGGCAGGTGCCTTTGAATCGCCGATGGATATCCCTGAATCGGTAATGGGAGCGGCATCAGCCGCAGCAAGTTCAGGGGAGCTGCTCTCGGCAGTCCGAAACACCCTTGTAAAGAGTAAGACGTTTCCGGAGGAGCGTGACATACGCGGAGAAGAGCCGCGGATCGGGGTCTTCGTATGCCACTGCGGTTCGAACATCGCCCGGATCGTCAATGTTCCCGATGTGGCCGAATACGCTCGGTCTCTGCCCAATGTGGTGTATGCAGAGCACAACCTCTTCACCTGTTCCACGGACACGACCGTTTCCATTGCAGGCAAAATTCGGGAGCTGGGCATCAACAGGCTCGTTGTTGCGTCTTGTACTCCGCGTACCCACGAGCCTCTTTTTCGCGATGTGTGCCGCGAGGCCGGTATCAACAAGTATCTGTTCGAAATGGCTAATATCAGGGACCAATGCTCTTGGGTGCATCAACAAGAACCCGGTCCTGCCACCGAAAAAGCAAAAGATCTCATACGCATGGCGGTGGGCAGGGCAGCCCGTCTGGAACCTATTGAGGAGTACACGTTCCCGGTAGTTTCCCGAGGAGTGGTGATCGGCGGAGGCGTCGCGGGCATGACCGCTGCTCTCTCTCTTGCGGAGCAGGGTTTTGAGACGGTGTTGGTCGAGCGTGAAAACCGGCTCGGCGGCATGGCGCTGAGCCTGCGGAAGACGCTCTCGGGGCTGGACGTCCAGCCGTTCGTAGAGCACTTGGCTCGCCAAGTAACGGGTCACCCCAGGATTCGAGTTTTGCTCAACACTGAGCCGGCTAACCACTCAGGCCACGTGGGCCGTTTTAAGCTCAACCTGCGAGATCGCCTCACAGGCGATGAATCCCGGATCGAAAGCGGTTCGGTCATTGTCGCCACAGGGGGCATGGAATACGAGCCCACAGAATATCTACGTGGGCGATCCGACAAGGTGTGGACCCAATCCGAACTTGACAGGCGGCTTCATGACGAGCCCGCTCAGGTGGACGGCGTTAAGAACGTTGTAATGATCCAGTGCGTCGGGTCGCGGGAGCCGGACCAACTCTACTGCAGCAGGGTCTGTTGCGGCACCGCGATCAAGAACGCACTCGCTCTGAAGGAAAGAGATCGTTCCATCAGTGTCTACATCCTTTTTCGAGACATTCGCACGTATGGCTTCAAGGAGCTGTACTACCGCGCGGCCCGACAGGCCGGCGTTATCTTCCTGCGCTACGAGAGGGAACGGAAGCCGGTCGTGGAAGAGCACGGCAACGGCTTGAAGGTACGGGTCTTCGATCAAATTCTTGGCGGCGATGTGGAGCTTCCGGCCGATCTTGTTGTCTTGAGCGCGGCAATACGGCCCCATCCTGCGACAGAAGCGCTCGGTACGCTTATGAAAGTCCCCCGCAACGACGTCGGTTTCTTTATGGAAGCCCACATGAAGCTCAGACCACTCGATTTCGCCAGCGAAGGAATCTACTTGTGCGGCGTTGCTCACGGGCCGAAGTACATTGCCGAGACGTTGGCCCAGGCAAAAGGGGCAGCGGCACGAGCGGCTACCGTGCTGAGCAAGGACTTTCTCCGGATATCGGGCGAAGTGTCCGTTGTGGATCCTGAGCTGTGTGCTTCGTGCCTGACCTGCGTACGGGTCTGCCCCTTCAATGTGCCGGCTATCGATCCCGCGTCCAATCGGGCATACATAGAAGCAGCATCTTGCCAGGGCTGCGGCATCTGCGCGAGTGTCTGCCCCCGCAAAGCAATTCGATTGCAGCATCACACCGACGAACAGATACTGGCGAAAATTCAAGCCCTGTGATATCTGTGCCCACCAGGATGCATCGTACCGGCCGCTACTATTATTAGGGGCAGGGTGGGGTGCCGTCCGAATTCGCATCTCTGCTCGCATTATTGTGCAAACGAGTATCATGATATGGCCGCCTTATTTGTAAAAGACAAACATAGGGCTTTACTCGAAGCAGCCCAGAAGAATGACGTCGAACTCGTGAAACAGCTCCTGGCAAAGGGGGCTGATGTCAACGCGAGAGACGAGCAGAGCGCGACGCCGCTTCATAGGGCCTCTTTTGCGGGATATCATGAAGTCGTTAAGATGTTGTTGGCTGCTGATGCCGACGTGAGCGCGCGAGACGAACGGCGTTGGACCAGCCTCATGATAGCGTGCGCCCAGGGACACCGAGGGATCGCCCGCCTGCTTCTGCGTGGGCGAGCCCCTGTTGACGCCGCTGACCGAGACGGTGTGACCGCGTTGATGTTAGCGTCCCAGTATGGGCGGACCAGTATTGTAGAATTACTACTCGAAGCGGGGGCCGGCACGGAGGCACGAGCCACAGACGGCACAACGGCATTGACACGTGCCATGATCGCCGGCCACGCCCCGATTATGGTCCGCTTGCTTGACAAAGGGGCAGACCCCGACACGAAAGACGACGTTGGGCTCACTCCACTCATGAGGGCCGCCTTCTCCGGAAACGTGGGCGTTGTCAACCTTCTGTTGAAGCGAGGGGCTCAAGTCAATGCCGGCGATCCATTGGGTCGGACCTCATTGATGAAGGTCACAGCCAAGGCGCAGCGGGCTGTCATGGAATCGCTCCTGGAACAGGGCGCGGGCGCGGACGCGCAGGATCACGCCGGCTGGACAGCTCTGATGGTAGCAGCGGACAAGGGCGACCTTGTAAGTGTGAAGCTGCTTCTCGACAAGGGCGCGAACGTGAACCTGCAGGACAAGGCCGGCAGGACCGCATTGATGTGGGCCGCGCGGGCCAATCGGGGGGGAGTGGTAAGGTTTCTCCTTGACCGAGGTGCGGACATCGACGCTCAAAACAAGGCGGGTATGACGGCGCTTCTGTGGGCCTCGCAGGAAGCTCACGAGGAAGTCGTGGAAATTCTCCTGGAGCGAGGAGCGGCTGTAAGCAATGAAGCGGAAACAACCATAGCGACGTTCATAGAAGCGTCCGACGAAAGCCTTACCGAAACGCTCGAACTGACCCTGACGCAGGGCTTACTCGTTCAACTCCCGACGAAACCGACCGAGAAGGGCCTGATCGATGTGTGTGCCGAAGGCGACACAAATAAGGTGAAGCGGCTGTTGCGCTCGGGCGCAGACGTAAATGAGGCGAATAGGTATGGCATCACTCCGTTGATGAGGGCCGCGTATAAGGGCCATGTCCAGGTGGTCAAACTGCTCCTGGAACAGGGAGCGGACATGGAAATGCGGGATAAGGACGGCAAGACGGCCCTAATGAAGGCTTGCTATACCGACCATATCGATGTCGTACGATTGCTTCTGGACCAGGGAGCGGATGTCAATGCCAGGACGGAGCATGGGCTCACCCCTCTCATGCGGGCAGCTTACAAGGGGCTGAAAGACGTGATCGAACTGCTCCTGGAAAGGGGAGCGATCATCGACGCACAGGACAAGGCGGGCCTGACAGCGGCTGCTTGGGCTGCCATGAAGGCCCACGCGGAGATCGTTCACCTCCTCGTGCAGCGTGGAGCAAAGGTCCATATCCGGAGAACAGACGAACCTGCCGGAGAAGCGCGTGCACCTCAGGATAGTTCAGCTCCGATGAGACTCGAGGCAGCGGCCGGCGAAGAGGTTCAGGAACAGAGGGAGCGAGATGCCGAGCTTCTCATCGCTGCGTGTCTTTCCAAGAACGGGGAAGAGCTGGAAAGGCTTTTAAGAGGGGATACGGATACCAATGCCCAGGACAGAAGCGGCCGCACAGCGCTCATTTGGTCCTGTTACAAGAACCATTCGTCTATGGTCGCAATCCTTCTCCGGAACGGAGCCGATGTGAACCTCCAGGACAGTGGTGGACGAACCGCGCTTATGTGGGCATGCATGTATGCCGGTAGTTCCGTGGTGGAGATGATCTTGGAGAAGGGCGCGGACGTTGACACGAAGGACCACAACGGCAGAACCGGCCTCATGTGGGCATGCCTGAATCCCGACCCGGAGGTGGTCAAGCTGATCCTTGCCACCGGCCCGGACATTGATGCCACCGACATCAGGGGGAGAACGGCCCTCATGTGGGCAACCCTCAAACGCAATGTCGCCGCGGTAACGCTACTGGCAAGTTGGCGAGCGGATCTTGCCGTCAAAGATCGTGACGGAAAGACAGCGATGGACTATGCCCGGGCAGGTGACAGGGCCGACATCATTGCTATATTGGACGAACATAAGAATTGATTCGAAAATCTCAAGACTATGACAGGCGAAGGTTCACCCCGGGCGACGCGATGCCTATGATGAGGTACCACTATTCTCATCCGCGTATAGCTGTAGGGGCGCACGGCCGTGCGCCCCTACAAGAGAGCGGCTGGGGTTGGACGCCTCGCCCCGCCACGATAAAGCGTTCGGCTCTTTTCAGTCATCCCTTTGGCGCTCCTGCGACAGCACTACTTGTCAAGCGTGGCCCTGCCGAGCAAACGAAACTAGCTTTCTGCGAAACGGGCCTTCCGAGAATCTCTTCATGAAAGGCCTCTCAGAAAGCACGAGGCCGGGCCAGCCATGAAGATCGTTCTCGTGCGACCTCCTTTCTACGCTCTGTTCGGGTTGACCACCCCTCGGATGAAGACCTACCCCCTGAATCTGCTTTACCTCGCTACCTTTGCGCGGGACCGTGGTAGGTGCAACGCAGCTGTGGTGGACGGCGAAAACATCTTTGTGCCGGACCTTCAGCCAGCCGACCCCGAGGAGAACGATCCTGAAACGATCATCCACCGGGCGATTCCTGGAATGGTTCGTGTCCTCGGCCAGCCGGACCATCCCCTCTGGGTCGAACTGGAACGCCGAATTCTGCTGGAGTCTCCCGACCTGGTCGGCATTACCTGCAACTCGGGCAATATGGACGCGGTACGTTTGATCGTCGGCCGGCTGAAACGCTTCGACTTGCCGGTTATCCTTGGCGGGAGCCATCCCACCGCGTTGCCGGAACAAAGTATCACGTACACAGGTGCGGACATGGTCGCGGTCGGAGAAGGTGAGCTTACGCTGATTCAGGCAGCCGAGCGTCTTCGGGATCACGAATCGTTGTCAGACATTCTCTCGATCGCATGGAAGAGCAACGGTCGGGTAATGGTCAATCCTCGCAGGGGCATGATCGATCCTATCGAAGACCTTCCCATCCCTGACCGGAGCTTCATCAATCGGTCCGATTACTTCGGCGAGGTGATCATGACGGGTAGAGGCTGCCCGTTTGACTGCTCGTACTGCGCGTCGAAGACCATCTGGGGTAGGAGAGTGCGATTGCGATCGGTTTCTTCGATCATAGACGAACTGAAGATGCTCTATGAAGCTGCGAGCAGCTCCGAGCAATCCGCCAACGGCACAGCGTTCGTTCATGAGAGACCGGGCCGATGGGTAGTCAAGGTCCTCGACGACACGTTTACCTTGCACAAGAAGCGCACCATTGAACTACTGGATGCCATCGTTGCTCATGGCCTCAACCGATTTGAATTCACCGGAGGGGTCAGGGCCGACACGCTGGACGAGGCCGTTGTCGAGCGCATGCGCCGGGCTAATTTTCGCCGGGTCACGCTGGGCGTCGAGAGCGGCAGCCCCAGGATCTTGAAGATGATCCGCAAAGGGGAGACAAACGAGGACGTGAAACGCGCCTTGACCTTGTTGCGAGACGCGGGGATCTATTCTCATGCGTTTTTCATGATCGGTTTCCCGGACGAGACCCCTGATGACATAGAGCTGTCCAAGAAGCTGATCCTCGAAGCTCGGCCGGACCATGTAGAGATCAACATGGTCACGCCGTACCCGGGCACCGAGATCTTCAACAAGCTTATTGCCGAAGACCCTTCCAAGATCGACCGCTGGTACCGATGGTTTCACCAGGGCATGTCTACTCACTCGGACCGGATAGGCTACGATCTGGACCGCGCGTACGAAGATTTCCTCGCATTCGCTAAAGAATACCATCGAGGCGGGGATCGTCAGTTATCCGAATCTTAGGCACCCCTTACCCAAGATGATTCTCGGTTGAACGCACAGAGTCCATGTAGGATGCGGTGACCAACGGGAACCGCATCGTTCGAGTTCTTTCCGCGACAGATGCGGTTCACTCCGCTCACCGCATCCTACTTGGTAAAACGCAGGGTGCCACTGCTGGCTTGTCCAGCAGTGCGATTTCATTCCGCAAGAACTTTTGAGTATCCCTTTAGACAACCCCGTTGTTCCCGCGAAGCTGGTCCGCGAAAGCGGATTATCGTTGACCAAGGCATTGATATTGCGATACCCTTCTCGAAAAAAGGCGCTTGAGGAATAACCAAGCGTACATCCTTCTCTGGGGGGCATTCCGAGTTTACGTGGCCATCTCATCGGCTTGAGGACCCATCGAACATGTGGGCATTCGTCCGATGTCCGGCAGACGCGGCTGCATCATGTCAGTTAGAATCATGAAATCCTCAAGGATATTACCGTAAGCCGTGCTGCTTCGCTCAACGGGCTTGCGCATACATTCAACTCCACGATCACCCAACAGATCCGCATAGCAACCCAGGGAGCCGGCAATGGTTCCGGGCTGTCAAGTAGCCAAAGAGGTGCAGCCATGAAGAGGTCTTTCGCTGTCAGGTC
>Ga0233422_10001432_pt1 | contig 10536 bp, 10 predicted proteins | sample Watercolumn_Mata_2_FD_182724 | JGI IMG/M metagenome (GOLD analysis project Ga0233422, IMG submission 182724) | Freshwater microbial communities from Lake Matano, South Sulawesi, Indonesia - Watercolumn_Matano_2014_110_MG | ecosystem: Environmental > Aquatic > Freshwater > Lake | place...
TGATTCCATCGGCACCGGATTCGTAAATATACCGTGCGCCCTCTGCTGTGGCAATGTTGCCGGCGATAATAGGAGTTTTAATTTTTTCTATATGTTTTAACTTATGAAGCATTTCTTTGGTGTACGTAAGACCACCGTGGGCGATGTCAAGAACCAGAACATCTACTCCTGCATCGATAAGCATATGTGCACGTTCGACATCTCGTGCCTGTACACCAATTGCCGCGCCCACCATGAGCCGTCCTTTCGTATCAAATGATGCCTGAGGATATTGAGTCTGATAAGAAAAATCTTTGAGTGTATAGACGCCGATAATATTACCTTTTTCATTTACGACCGGAATTTTTTGAATTCTATTAATCTGCATAACTTCTATAGCGCGGTTTTTTGAAGAGATTTTTGGAATAGTGATAACGCGCTGCTTAGGAGTCATTACACTGGAAATCGGTGCGCGCGGATTTGCTGTTAAAAAATCTCGGGGCATGGCAATTCCGACAAACGACCCGGTAAATTTTTTCCCGGCAAAGACGATAACGTATCCGCGGTTTCGTTGCTTTTGCAGATTTGCCGCATCCTCAATCGTAGTATCAGCGTGGACTACAGGAGGATTATCTTCAATAATCCGCACAAGATCTTTTACAAGTTTTACCTCAGTCGCCTGATCTTCGGGCGTCATAAACCGGTGAATAACTCCAAGCCCCCCGTAGAGAGCCATCGTAATTGCCATACGGTGTTCTGTGACGGTGTCCATATTCGCAGAAAGAATTGGTAATTTAATTGCAGGAAGTCCACGGGCGATCGCAGTTAAAGTATCGATTTGACTTCCGTGGCGTGAGCGGACATCAGAAATGTTCGGACGGATAAGAACATCGTCATATGCAAACCCCTGACCAAATATTTTTGCGACTGTCATATTTATTCCCACTCCATTGTGGCAGGAGGCTTCGTCGTTATATCGTATACAACGCGGCTCACATCGGGTACTTCGTTTACAATACGCGATGAGATTTTTTCCAGTACCTCGTAGGGAACATGCGCCCACTTGCTTGTCATAATATCACGAGATTCATACGCACGGATTGCGACAACCTCAGCAAACACCCGACCATCGCCTTTGACCGCGGTTGAATAAGCGCCGGTCATGACGGGGAAACATTGAAAAAGTTTGTCATAAAGTCCCGCCTGTTTCATCTCTTCGATAACAATCCGATCAGCAATAGTTTCCTGTTCAAGCCGTTTTCCCGTTACCTCTCCGCGGATTCTCACAGCATATCCCGGTCCGGGAAAAGGATGCTCGTTAATAATTTCTTCCGGAAGTCCGACTAGTTTAGCAAGCGTGCGGACTTCATCTTTATATAACCTCCGCAACGGCTCAAGAAGTGTTAGTGGTATATCTTTCGGAAGTCCGCCGACGTTGTGGTGGGATTTGATTTTTGAAGCATGCATGCTGCCTTTAGATTCAATAACATCGGAATATATCGTTCCTTGTGCGAGGAATTTAACGCTGTTGTATTTATCAGCAGCTTCTCTAAATATATCAATGTATAATTTCCCAATTGTTTTTCGTTTTTCCTCCGGTTCGATGACGCTTACAAGTGACTCAAGAAATCTATTTTTCGCTTCGATAATAATTAAGTCCGCATTAACAATATTTGGAAATATGTTTTCCAATCGTAGTTTTGTATTCGGACGCATGAGTCCACTATCAACATACACAGGAATACAGTTTTTCCCAACAGCTTTTTGCACCATGTACACCATAACTGTTGAATCGACTCCTCCGGATACCGCACAAACAACTTTTGCATCTTTGACAGTTTCTTTGATTACATTGATTATCTTAGACGGGCTAAGCATGAGCGGTTTATATACTTCTTTACATGCACGAGTTGCGAAATTTTTTAGAAGCTCCATTCCATATTCCGTGTGATCCGCTTCCGGGTGAAACTGCACGCCAAAAATATTTCTCTTAAGATCTGCGACGGCGGAATTCACAACGGTTTTTGAAGAACCAGCCACAGTAAATCCCGAAGGCAGTGTCGTTACCGAATCACCGTGGGAAACAATGACGGTGAATTCTTTTTTCGGAAGAACAAAAATACTTGTTGCGTTTGTGAGAGTTACTGTTTCCGGTCCGTATTCTTTAGTTGTATTTTCAACTTTTCCTCCGAGAAGCCATGCGGTTAACTGCCAACCATAGCAAATACCTAAAATTGGGATTCCGAACTCAAATATTATTTTTGGGACAGTCGGAGCGCCGTCTTCATAGACTGATGCCGGTCCGCCGGAAAGAATGATTCCTTTGGGTTTACCTTCTTCGATTGCAGATAGAACATCATTTGGATTGCAATATCGAGCAGTTACTCCAAATTGACGAAGCCTTCTGCCTATAAGGTGTGCGGTTTGCGATCCGAAGTCGACAACAAGAATCATACAAGAGTAACACTATCACCTTTTCCGATTTTTTCAACCCGTACGCAGGAATATACCTTTATTCCCAAAGACGCAACATACTCGAGGCCTCCCTGAAATATTTTATCAAATAAAACAGCATATCCGACGACTGTTACTCCGCGTTTCATTAAACCGTTTATAATGTGATACCCAGTTTCTCCGGTTGCACATACATCATCAAGCAGTAGGACGCGGTCCCCTTTTTGGACAAAGGAAAGGTTAATGCCGGAAAATACCGTCATATTTTCACAACTTGTTGTAAATGAACGCACCTCCGCCCGATATACGTCCTTCCATGTAGTCGGGATATTCTGGTCTTTACGGGAACTATGGAGTCTGATATCTCCCGCAAGTTTTATCGCAACAGCAGTTGCCAGGTAATTGCCTGAGTGAGGAATGCCATGAGCGGCAGTTATCCGGTCGTTTTGAAATTCGGAAGCAATGACTGTTGCTGCTGATTCAAGAATACGAGGCTTCATCCGCAGGTTAAACGAGGAAACGGAAATGTATCCGCGCTCAGGGTCAAGGACTTTTGCATCGCGCAAAAACTCTTCTTTGAGGTAGGCAAGCTCGTTTTGGATATCCGTAGCGGACATACGCTATTTTAACTCACCCGATATATCTGCGCAACAAATTAAGAATTTATGTAGCCAAAGGTTGCACATCCATTATTGGAGACGAAGGGATAAATTCATACACAACATCTGATGTTAATGTTCGTATTTGACCTCCTGCTCCTGTTTCACAATAATGTACACCTGTTTCATCTTTCCATGCGCCAAGCGTAATAGTGGGCATTCCTTCTCTTTCGATTGTTACCATTCCATTTATTCTACTAATATCATCAGACATAAAATATTCCTTTCTGTACCAATAAAAAATAGGGCGTGAATCAAGCCCTACTATCCTTATATATACATAACAAATAGCGAAAAGTCAACGGCATATTATACCGATTTGTTATTAACAGCTTGATAGATTGTAGTACCAGATTCTGAACCTGGACCACCAATTATTAACTCGCTAGATCCTTGATAAACCATAGGTTTGCCGTCTCCCCATCCGGGCATGATTGTAACCAATCGACCGCCATGATTTATTATTACAATGCTGCCATTATAAATTGCATCACCAGTCTGAAGACATACGGGAGCGTTTTCCATTGTTTCTAATTCTCTTATACGCCACAAAAAATAGGGCGCGAATCAAGCCCTATTACCCTTTTATATACATGACGAGAAGTTGATTGTCAACGGGTAGATGAATATGAATATTGTGAAGAATAGGACGAGAGATTATCTACAGTAATATTTTTTTGTGAATTTCACGATTTCTTTGTCGCAACCGAGTTTATTTATAAATGCTGTAATATCCTTCTCCGTTTTCCCTTCCTTTTTAAGTCCGTTTATTATTTTTATAATCGTTTCGACCGGTTCGTACGGAAATATAATCCAATCAGATGTGACCCTTGCATAATAGTCAGGTTTATATATAGAGTGCGGTTTATAATACATGGTCAGCGTATTGATTTTCTTGGGAGTAAACATTTTTAAATATTCGATTGCGCGAACAATCGTTGTCCCACGGTCCGCAACATCATCGACTAAAAGGATCTGTTTTCCGTCAAGCGGAGTTGCGAGGGGTTTAGTGATCTTTACTTCTCCCTGTTTTTTTATATCCATGTAACTTTGAATAGTGAATGTGGAAATAGGAACACGAAGAAGGTCAGTCAGTAAATGTCCAAGCGTAAGTCCTCCGCGGGAAATTGCGACAATCTCGTCAATGTGTATTTGTTTAGAAAGTAATTGAGCAGCTAGGATCCGGGAGAGCGAGTGATACTCTTTCCATGAAACAACCAAGTAATCTGTTTGCATGATAGACAATTAATAATACTATTTATTTTTCTTGTCAATCCCTCGTCAAGTATAATCAATACTAGCACAATAATAAACCCGCTTACTTTCTATGGTAAAACAAAAAAGTTATTACATACTACCACTTCTTCTCATATCATTTATTGTACGGATATGGATTTTTGCCGGAGTTAAGAATAAAGTCCAGTATTTTGACTATTATATTTTCCGTGAGTGGGCAAAGAAAAGTTATTCCGTGGGATTCAGAAATGTATATTCCGTGCACTCCGGCGGGAATATCATCGACGTTAATCAGATGCCGGGAACAGTATATATCGTACGGATATCTTATGAAGCCTATCTAGTTACGGCAAAGGTCCTCACGCATATTATACACCTGCCTGTTGGTTCAACGGCGTGGATTAACGATACGCTTTTAATTTTCTTCCTACGGATGCCGTCGGTAATTGCCGATCTTCTCTTGGGGTATTGTATATACGTGCTGGTTAAATTAAAAAAAATAAATGAGATGATAGCACTCGCCTCATCCTCCCTTTTTCTTTTTTGCCCACCGGTTATTTATAACAGCGCTGTATGGGGGCAGATGGACTCAATAAATACATTATTTTTTATTCTTACCTTATTTTTTTTTATTCGAAAGCAAACCTTTTTATCGGTTTTATCTTATGCGCTCTCTCTGTATATTAAACCGACGTTTGCACCGTTTCTTCCTCTTTATTTGCTCATTTCTTTAAACGGCGGTTTTATCAGTCAGCGAAACTTTTTTCGATCAGTAATTGCCACGTCTTTTCTTATAGTTATTTTCTCTTTACCGTTTTCCCTAAACCCGCTCTGGATTTTTTCCGTTTTAGGTAAAACATACCACGGGATACATCAGGAAATTTCCGTAAATGCATATAACTTCTGGTGGCTGATTTTTCATCCGAAATCCCATATCAGCCCTCCGTCCGCATATTCGACTTTCCTAGGTATACCCCTTCAATTGTGGGCATATGCGATATTTATAATTTTTAATATTCCGATTTACGTAAATACATTGAGACGTATGAAACAAAACAAACTTAATCATATCGCGATTATTTCAATTGCTTGTATAACGATGTTTGCCGGATTTCTGTACTTGCCGAAAATGCACGAACGGTATTTATATCCGATATTGCCGCTTCTTATAATCTGGGTAGGGCTGAAAAATAAATTTTGGATTATGCCTGTTGTGTTAAGCCTTATTCATTTCCTTAATCTTTATATTGTATGGAATCCGGATTTGTTTTTATTCGGAAGCAGAGAGAAGATATTGATTGGAAGACCAAGTACTTGGGTCTATAGTTTTATAATGATACTCATATATATTTGGTATTATTATGAAATATTTATTGTTGAAAAGGGTAGCAGATTGTCAAAGCGGGATACAAACCTGAGTAAGATTAGTATATAATAGGAACATGGATTCCGGAAAAACCCAAAAACTCCGTTTTAGCAGTATCGCTATTTCAGGTCCACCCGGCGCAGGACGTTCTACGCTTCTAAGGAATCTAAAACCGATTGTCCAGAAGTGGGGATGGCAAACGTTTTCCGGCGGAGACTGGGCACGGCAATTTGCAATACAAAACGGCAAGCACAACCCGAATGATCCGAAGCACCATCTCGCCACTGACTATAACGATGACATAGATTATCAGATCGATACGGCGATGCGAGAAAAACTTTCCGATCCGGATGCACATTACGTTGTTGAATCTTGGATAGCCGGATGGAACATGCGAGGGCTCACACATGTTTGCAAGATTCTTCTTGAATGCGATGACTCGCTTAGGATTGACAGGCTTGTAAACCGGGATAATTTGAGCGTTGAGGATGCCAAACATCATATTCATGGCAGACAGGAGACAAATTTTACAAAATGGAAACGCATGTACAATACACAGGATTTTTGGGATCCGAAGTATTATGACCTCGTCATCAACACTTATTCCAACGGCCCCAACGAAACGCTGAATCTTGTCTTGGAGGCATTGGGGTATCAACGATGATTCCGACTGATAATCAAATTTTTAGTTTATGGGATAAGTATCATTTGCCCGAAATTAAACGGCGCCACGTACAATTAGTTGCGGATGTTTCCAATTATTTTTCCAAACGATACAAAGAAAAGTTCGGTGAGGGATCGATAAATATACTGCTTGTCCGCGCCGCAGCTCTCCTTCACGATATTGATAAAGCGGCGCAAATACTTCCCGGTGAACATCACCCAGACGCATGCGTACGGATATTAATTAATGAAGGAATGAAAGAAGTTGCGAGTGTGGTTGCCTCACACCCGCTTCATGCGATTCTAGATCCTGCGCGATCGCCAAAAACTCCGGAGGAAATGTTTCTATTCCTTGCTGATAAAATGGTGAAACACGAGATTATTTCCGTCGATAGACGGTTTGCATTGTGGAAAAAGGAGAAACCAAAGTCAGACATTCTTCAAGTTCTAACCGAAACATACCCAAGGGTTAAGCATTTAGAGCAGAGAGTATTTCGCCTTTTGGATATTAACCAGTCTGACATTGAACAACTTGCACAAAGAGAACAAGTTGCTTACAATGGGTGATTGCAAGAAGGTATGGAGAGGAGGCAGAATATGAAACGCTATTCATGGTTATTAATATGTGTCGTTTGTGTTACTGCTTTTATATTGGTACGTTCCGTAACTGCAGTATCTTCCTTGCCGTCTCCTACGCCGGATTCTGCCGACGCCAAAAGGACTGTCCCAGTTGAATACTCACTACCATACCCCGGAATGCTTCCGGATCACCCATTATATATTCTGAAGACCGTGCGGGATAAAATTATGGAATTTCTGATATCCGATCCTATAAGAAAAATTGAGTTTTATATACTGCAAAGCGATAAGTATGTCAATGCTGGTGTGCTTCTGATTGATCAACAAAAGGAAACACTTGCGAAGTCAGCTTTTTCTGCGGCAAATGCATATAAAAAACAAGCCGTAACTTTAAGCGATACTCTTGGAAAGCAAGGCGGAATGCTGCCGCAATATATCAGCGAGCGTTTGGGGAAATCGCTTATGAAACAGGAAGAGGTAATAACCAGTATCGCCGAAAGAATTCCTCAGTCATATAAAGAGGTTTTTGTGGGATTTATTTCAGTGATTCATGGAATTCAGGAAGAGTTTTCCAAAATACAATAAAGAGTGTTCGATACGAAAGAAACGGCGGAAATTTCTGCCATAGATGATATTGATATTTTAGGTCATTTTTTTGTTACATATGGTTTATAACTAAGATTATAGAGAAAGATTATAGGAATTAAGAATACTATTTCCGTACTTTTTCCTCAGGGAAGAGATAACGAGGCTACATAATTATTCTGGGTGTCTTTGATATAGAAATTGCTAGTTGACTTCACTAGAATTAGTGTCTTACTATATGTTTTAGCACAAGGGGTAGCGTTTTATATTTCATGCGGCAGATGTGAAATTCTTGGGTAAACCCGAGATTTTTTTATGAAATAAATCATGAAATGTCCATATTGTCATTTTGAAAATACCGATGTTCTTGAAACGCGAGACAATGATGATTTATCAGTGACGAGACGGCGCAGGAATTGCTCGAAGTGCGAAAAGCGGTTTACGACATATGAACGGATCGAAGTAGTTCCAATTACCGTCATTAAAAAAGACGAGCGCAGAGAAACATTTGACAGGGAGAAACTTAAACGTGGCATCTGGCGTGCAAGCGGAAAGACAACAATTAAAGCAGAGGATATAGATCGGATTGTTGATGAGGTTGAACGGGAGCTTATCGCCGCGCAGTCAACGGAAATTCCAAGTAAAAAAATCGGCGAACTGGTAGCGAAAAGACTCAAAAAGCTAGATAAGGTTGCTTATATACGGTTTGCAAGTGTATTTCGGCAGTTTGTCGATATAGAGGATTTCGAAAAAGAAGTCCGGAAATTACTTTAATTATGGAACTTGACGGTATTCGCAAAACAGTTTTTCTTGACAGGTATGCCCTGAAAGATGAGAAGGGGAATCCATTGGAGAAAACACCAGTAGAAATGTGGCGGCGCGTTTCGCATGCCATAGCTCAGGTTGAGCAAAAAAACCAAAGGACGGTTTGGGAAGAAAAATTTTTTCACGCCATGGAGAATTTTAAATTTGTTCCTGGCGGCAGAATTCTTTCAGGAGCAGGTACAGGATATAAAGTTACGTTTTACAATTGTTTTGTTGTCCCAAGCCCCCACGATTCCCGACAAGGCATTTTGAAAACCCTGACCAACATGGTTGAAATCATGTCTCGGGGAGGTGGAGTTGGTATAAATCTTTCAAGCCTCCGCCCGCGCGGATCCAGAGTACAAAAAGTGAACGGTTTTTCATCTGGACCCTGCAATTGGGCTGAGCTTTTTTCTGTTGCTACACGCGATATTATTCAGCAAGGAGGTTCCCGTCGGGGGGCGCTCATGTTAATGCTTTGGGACTGGCACCCGGACATCGAAGAGTTTATTTCCGTAAAAGAAGACCTTTCCCGAATTACCGGCGCAAACCTTTCCGTCTGCGTTTCCGATGCATTTATGGAAGCAGTAAAAACAGATGCGGATTGGAATCTGGTTTTCCCTGATAAAAACGATCCGGATTATGACAAGAAATGGGACGGATATCTCCCAAACTGGAACGCGCACGGGAAAAAACCCATCGTCTATCGTACGGTGAAAGCACGGGAAATTTGGGATAAAATCGCGCAAGCAGCATGGAAAAGCGCAGAACCAGGAGTAGTTTTTATGGAGCGATATAATAAGCAATTTAACAATTATTATTTTGAATTTGTCAACTGCGTCAATCCTTGCGGCGAGGAAGGGTTGCCGTATTGGGGTGTATGCAACCTTTGTTCCATAAATCTTGCTGCGCTCATTGATGAAAACGGAGAAATGGATTACAAAGAGCTTGAGAGAATTGCCCGCGTAGGTGTTCGATTTCAGGATGATGTGATAGATGCAGACGTTTATATATTCGATGAGATTCGTCGTGTTCAGCAAAAGGGAGAACGGAGAATTGGACTTGGCACAATGGGGCTTGGAGATGCGCTTATAAAAATGAAATTACGTTATGGCTCTCCAGAATCACTTATCGTCATTGATAGAATATATAAAACCATACGCGATGCGGCATATGACGAGTCTGTAAACATCGCACGCGAAAAGGATCCATTTCCGAAAATTAATATCAAGAAACATCTTAACAGCTATTTTATTCAAAGTCTTCCGGAGGAAATCAGAAAGAAGATAAAGCGGTATGGAATCAGAAATAGTCTCATTCTTCAACAGGCGCCAACAGGATCAACATCACTCCTCTCCGGCGTATCAAGCGGTATTGAGCCTGTATATGAATTTGAATTCGTTCGTCGTGATCGATTAGGCGAACACACGCTTCGTCATCCGTTATTTGAAGCGTGGTTTGAAACATTTACCCATGATCACGGCAGAGAGCCGACAAAGGAAGATCGGCCGGAATATTTCGTTTCTGCAAATGACCTTACACCAGAAGATCATGTCTTTGTGCAGGGAGTTATTCAGCAATATGTGGATGCCTCTATCAGTAAAACTGTTAATGCACCCAATTCTCATTCAGTAGAAGATGTGAAACGACTGTATACACTTGCGTATGAAAAAGGTTGCAAAGGCATCACATACATGCGCGAAGGAAGCCGCCAAGGAGTATTGTCCCGTACGCCGTCTAAGGAAGCAGCGGAAAAGAAAGAAGAAATTAAACCTCCGGCTTCATCCATCCCCGAAGTTAAACCGCGACCGATGGTTGTCCACGGATCGACGTATCAGGTAGAAACTCCGGTTGGGCAAGCGTACGTAACGATAAATACCAATGGAGGAAATCAGCCGCTTGAGATGTTTATCAATGTCGGTAAAGCAGGAAGCGATGTAACGGCGATGGCCGAGGCTGTGGGCAGGCTTATTTCCCTTATTTTCCGTATTGCGTCGCCAATTCCATCTATGGAACGTGCGCGGAAAATTGCCGCGGAGCTTGTTGGTATCGGGGGGGCACGATCTTTAGGATTCGGAGAAAACAGGGTGCGAAGTCTTCCGGATGCAGTAGCGAAGGTTATTGATAGGCATTTCGGATTTTTTACCAAACACAGACTTGAAAACGCAGTGCAGGAGGACGCGACGATTCACGCAGACAGAAAACCAACCA
>Ga0233422_10001433_pt1 | contig 10529 bp, 11 predicted proteins | sample Watercolumn_Mata_2_FD_182724 | JGI IMG/M metagenome (GOLD analysis project Ga0233422, IMG submission 182724) | Freshwater microbial communities from Lake Matano, South Sulawesi, Indonesia - Watercolumn_Matano_2014_110_MG | ecosystem: Environmental > Aquatic > Freshwater > Lake | place...
GGAAGGGGGGGTTAAGCGAGATCTCGCTGCCGAGAAAGGTCACGGTGTCACTGCCGTTCACGGCGAGCGCGGTACGGTACAGCAGTTCCTCGACCTGCTCCATCATCCAGTTGTAATCCTTGTAGGCTACGTACAGCTCCACCTGGGTGAATTCGGGGTTGTGGAAGCGGTCGATGCCTTCGTTACGGAAATCCTTGGCGAACTCGAACACCCCGTCGAAGCCGCCCACGATCAGTCGCTTCAGGTACAGCTCGTTGGCGATGCGCAGGTAAAGCTGCATGTCGAGCGCGTTGTGATGGGTGGTGAACGGTCTTGCTGCCGCCCCGCCGTAGATCGGCTGCAGGATCGGGGTTTCCACTTCGAGCCACCCTTTCGAGGTGAAGAACTGGCGAATGAAAGCGACGATGGCAGAACGCCTGATGAAGGTCTGGCGTAATTCGGGGTTCACGATGAGGTCGACGTAGCGCTGGCGGTAGCGAAGCTCCTTGTCGCTGAAGGCGTCATACACCACCTTCTGTCCGTCGACCTCCTTTTCCTTGGCTACCGGTATGGGGCGCAGCGATTTGCTGAGCAGCTCGAACGCCTGTGCATGCACCGATATCTCGCCGGTTTTCGTCCTGAAGCTGTACCCTTTGACGCCGACGATGTCCCCGATGTCGAGCAGTTTGAACGTGCTGTATGCCTTCTCGCCCACCTCGTCCTTTTTCAGATAGATCTGGATACGTCCCGTGGCGTCCTGGATATGGAAGAACGATGCCTTGCCCATCTTGCGGATGGTCATGATTCTCCCGGCAACCGAGACGGGCAGCTGTTCCTCTTCCCGGAAGGTAGCCAGGACATTGGCGGCATATGCGGTAACATCGAAGGTGCAGGGGTAGGGGTTTACTCCCGATTCCATCAGGTGCCGGCGCTCCTCGTGGCGGCGCTGCATCTGGTCGTTGAGGGAAAGCTGCTGTGGTTGTTCCTGTTGCTGGTTCTCTTTCGGCATGATGACGGTTGAAATGAATAAGGGTAATGCTCAGGGTGAAAGCCCCGCGCTGCAGCGGTTGTTGCAGGCTACGAGACGTTCGCTCTGAGCCATATCGACGGTATGGTGCTGATTTTCTGGTAAAAAGAGCGGTATGCCCTCCGCGAAAAGACATCGTAGCCGTTTCTTTCGATGGCCTTGAGGATGTTGCAGTAGTTCTCGCTGCTGACCATGACGGCAAACCGGCTCTCTTTTTCAAGCATGGGGATGCCCTTGTCTGAAGAGCGGTAATAGCTTCTGGCCCGTTCGATCTGGAACTTCATGAGATCGATGAAGTTCCTGTTCATGGCCTTCTGCATGAACTCCTCCTCGCTGTAGTTGAACCGGCGAAGGTCCTCCATGGGGAGATAGATTCTTCCCCGGTCGATATCTTCGCCGATGTCACGCAGGATGTTGGTGAGCTGCATGGCAATGCCGAGATCGATGGCGTGCTGCAGCGCCTGCCGGTCGCTGTAGCCGAAAATCTCCGAGGTCATGAGTCCGACAACCGACGCGACCTTGTAGCAGTAGACATAAAGCTCGTCGAAGGTTTCGAACTTCCTGAACTCGATATCCATGGCAACGCCGTCCATGAGCTCGAGGGGAAGCTCGATCGGTATGGTAAAGCGTTTCAGGGTATCGTGCCATGCCATCATGATCGGATCACGATCCACTTCGCCGCGGTAGCACTCCTTCAGCCGGGTTTTCCAGCCGTCGAGCATGGTATTGATCTCCTGGCGGGTAATCTGGCCGTTGGTAAGCTTGTCCTCGGCAAGATCGACAAGGTCGTCCACGGTTCTCAGCAGGGCGTAGATCGCGAAAATCGGGTTCTGCTGGCGTTTCGGCAGGAAGAGGGTGGCCAGATAGAATGTTTTCGCATGGTGTTTCGATATCTCGCGGCAATACCGGTAAGCATTCTCGAGGGTGAGCGCTTCGGTTGTGCCCTGAACGGTAGTATGTCCGTTATATCGGTAATTCATGCAACTGCGAGCTTTGCGGTTCATCCCCCACCCTGGTACCCATGCGAGCACGGGGGAAAATGGCTAAAACGGTATCATCGATCCACATCTCAACTGGTACCCATACGAGCACGGGGGAAAAACACGGATGCGGACACGGCGGAGCCGTTCATGTGTGCAGTTATCCCTGCGCGTATGAGAACAAAAATGTGTAACTTTTAATGCCAGCGAAACGTTTTGCTGATGTCGTGTCAAGATAAAACAATGCGTCAAATATCGCAAAATGCCTTGATGGCGCGTTTTGTGGTTGCCGCGGTTCTGTAACAGCTTATCCATCATATTGAATACATCGCAGCTTGACCGTCCTCGTGAACGGGCGGTGCTTTTTGGTTTATGTTCACCTCCGGAGGTGCCACGCAGGCAGGTCGAGGAGTACCTTTCCGAACTTTCTTTTCTTGCCGATACTGCCGGGGCCGATGCGGTTGCCTCCATTATCCAGGAGAGGAAGCTGCGTGATCCTGCCTTTTATATCGGAAAAGGCAAGGTTGATGAGCTTGCCTCGCTTGTCAGGGAGGAGCAGGTTGATATCGTCATTGTCGACGACGATCTTTCGCCGGTGCAGGCAAGAAATCTCGAACGTGCTTTCGAGTGCAAGGTGATTGACCGGACAGGCCTTATCCTGCAGATTTTTGCGATACGGGCTAAATCGGCGCGGGCGAAAATACAGGTGGAACTTGCGCAGCTCGAGTACATGCTGCCGAGACTGTCGGGCCAGTGGACCCATCTTTCGAAGCAGAAGGGCGGCATCGGGACCAAGGGCCCCGGCGAAACGCAGATCGAGACCGACCGGAGGCTGGTTCGCAACAGGATTTCGTGGCTGAAGAAAAGGTTGCGGGATGTCTCGCTGCAGCACGACACCCAGACGCGCGGGCGCCGTTCGATTCCCGGAGTGGCGCTGGTGGGGTATACCAATGCCGGAAAGTCCACGCTGATGAACGCACTGTGTCCCGAGGCGGGTGCGTTCGCCGAAAACCGCCTGTTTGCCACGCTTGACACCAGGACAAGACGGCTGGAGCTGAAAATCAACAAGCTGGTGCTGCTTTCCGATACCGTCGGTTTCATCCGGAAGCTGCCCCACAACCTTGTCGAAAGCTTCCGCTCCACGCTCGACGAGGTGCTGCAGGCCGATTTTCTTCTGCATGTCATCGATGTGAGCCATCCGGGCTTCGAGGAGCAGATGCAGGTGGTTCGCCAGACCCTGAAGGAGATCGGCGTCGAGCACGAAAACATCATCGAGGTGTTCAACAAGATCGATGCCCTGGAGGATCCCGGCACGATCCGGGAACTTCGCATGAACCATCCCGAAGCGGTTTTCATTTCGGCTGCGCGGGGAATCAATCTTTCAGCCCTGAAAGAGGCGATCGCCTGGCATCTTGCCCAGGATTTCGTTGAGCGCAGGATCAGGACCCACGTTTCGAACTACAAGCTGATCGGTTATCTGTACGAACATGCAGAAGTGATTGAAAAGCAGTATCTTGATGAGGATGTCGAGCTGACCTTCAGGGTACACAGGAACCGTCTCAAGCATATCGATGCGTTTATCAACGCTTACCGTGATGAAGCCTATGCCGCTGCAGATCTTTAATACGACGAGAAAGCCCCTGCCGGAAACGCTGCTCGGCCGTGTTATCGAGGAGGTCCTTGCTGCCGAGGGCTTCACCATCGGGGATGTGGTGGCGATCTATTGCGGAAAGAAGATGATCCGGAACATCAATTGCGAGTTTCTGCAGCACGATTACGCCACCGACACCATCACGTTCAGGTATAACGAAGGCTCCGAGGTAGAAGGGGAGTTCTACATTTCTCTCGACATGATCGAGGAGAATGCCCGGAGATTCGGTACGGATGCCGGGCAGGAGCTGTTGCGGGTAACCGTGCATTCGGCACTGCACCTGGTCGGTTACGATGACCGGACAGCCGAAGAGCGACTCCGCATGCAGCAGAAGGAGGAGTTCTATCTGGCCCATCTCCCGGTTTCATAAAACGTCAAACTGCCTGAATCATGGATAACCAGGATCTTTCCGTTGCCCTGCCCGAAAAACGCTCCCCGCTGAAGCGTTTCGTTGCTGCTGCGGTTTTCGTGCTCATGCTGTTGCTCTCCGGAGCCCTCGCGCTGGTGTATGTTCAGGGGGAACAGAAGCTCAAACAGGCAGCCGAACAGGCAGCCAAGGAAAAACGGCTGTACCAGGAGGCTTTCGATAACCGTGCCATCGAGCTTCAGCGGGCAGACATCAGGCTTTTCGTGGTTCCGCTTGCCTGGGCGGTGCGCAGGGAGCTGATGCAGGAGAACTACGGGCAGATCGACGAGTATTTCAGCGATCTGATTCGGAGGAAACAGTTCAGGGTCGTCATGCTGCTCGATCCTCAGGGCACCGTGCGGGTTGCCTCCGACCGGAAACTGCAGGGAAGTGCATTTTCAGGGCTTTATCCGGGCATGAGCCCTGTATCGCAGGAGATTGTTTCCTATGGTCTCACCAAAGGCAGCAGCCTGTTTCTCGTTCCGGTTATGGGCCTGAACGAGAGGATCGGCACGATAGCGTTCGTGTATTCGTTCGGCCAGCTTTCACGGCCCTGAACAAACGGGTTCATTTCTTTTCATTACCTTAACCACTAACCTTGTACGGCCATGCGTAAACTGTTCCCCGTCATGTTTCTCGCCCTGTTCGCCCTTCTTTCTTTGGGCGCCTGCGGCAACCAGCAGAAAGAGGGTGAAAAGCCGGCAGCCGAAAACGGCGGTTCGATCCTGCCGTTCTCGCGTGAATTTGAAGGCGTGCTTACCATGAAAACCACCATCCCCAAGGCTGGAAGCACCGAAATGAAGATGTTCATCGCCAACGAAGGGGTGCGCATGGAGAGCACCTCGAACATCCCGAACATGCCTTCCGGCATGCGGACGGTGGTCATTTCGCCCTCCAAAACCCCGAACCTTTTCTATATCCTGAATGAAACCGGCAAGACCTATACGGTCATCGATACGGAAAAGATGGAAAAAGAGGTTGCAGAAGAAGGGTACGCCGATTTTTACAAGGATGCGAAAATCGAGAATCTCGGCAAGGAGACCGTCAACGGCTACTCATGCACGCACGTTCGGGTGAGCAATGGGCAAAATGTTTCGGACATGTGGGTATCAAAGGATGTGCTTGATTACGCCACTTTTGCAAGGATGCAGAGCACTCGCCAGAAGGACCTTCCTGAATTCGCCAAACGCATGAAAGATGCGGGTTATGACGGTTTTCCGGTCAAGACGGTGCTGTCGCCTTCCAACGTCACCACCGAACTGGTGAAGGTGGAGAAGCAGGGCCTCGATGCATCGCTCTTCGAGGTGCCCGCAGGCTACACGAAAACCGAACTGCCGGCCATGAACTACAATGTTTCACCGAAGCAGAAGGAAAAAATGGAGGCCATGATGAAGGAAATGCAGGAGAAGATGAAGGCCCGTCAGGGTGAGTAAGGTGCGATGCCGCTTTTCAGTCGCATCCTGAGCCAGCTATTCCACAACCATTAACGATGAGATCATGAACCTGTATATCAACGACCTGCCTTGCGAAGCGGCAGCCGGCCAGACCCTCGGCAAGGCTGCCAGACTGAACCACAGTCACGTTGGTTACGTATGCGGAGGCCACGGTATCTGCCAGGCCTGCTATGTAACCGTCCAGGAAGGAGGCGAACGGCTTTCACCGCTCTCGGACATCGAGAAAGCGTTTCTCTCGCCAAGGCAGATTGCTGCAGGCGGAAGGCTTGCCTGCCAAGCGACCATAGCCGGAGACGGAACGATACGGGTGTTTTCACGTCCCGAACAGGCAAAGCGTCTGCTGCTTTCCAATCCCCTGGGTCTTTTTTCCTACGGTGCCGAGATGGGGCGTGATGTTCTTTCACAGATCGTGCCCGGCTTCAGCAATCTTGCAGGCAGGATACAGCGAGGCGAACTTGGAGGTCCTGGTGCGCTGGGTGATGTGCTCGAGTCGGCAGGAGCCGCCTTGCAGCTCATTCTTGCGGAAGCGCCGAAGATGATTCCTTTCAGGGAGCAGCTTACGGACTTGCTTGGCGCACTTCCAGTCCGGGTGCCTTTTCTTGCCCTTCAGCAGTCCGCAGTGAAACCGGAACTGATCTCGCTGAACGTCAGCATCAATGCAGCGGCTCAGGAAACCGATGTCGCATCACTGGAGGGGGTCGTGGAAGCCCATGCGCTGAAGCTCATCAAGGCTGGCGTGAAGAGCTTCGACATGCTCCTTGAAAGAGGGAAGGACAGGGCAGGCCGAAAGTCGCTTTCAGCTTCGAGCGGCCTTGACGAGGCAGTGGTGCTGACACTCGTGAACCGTGCGGATCTGGCCAGGATCAAGGGCATTGGCTCAGCATACTCCGAGCTGCTCGAAGCGGCTGGCGTCGATACCGTTCCCGAACTCGCACAACGCAAGCCTGCTCACCTGCATGCAAAAATCCTCGAGGTCAATACGGCAAAAAAACTTGTTCAGCAGCTTCCTTCCGAGGCCCAGGTCAGGGAATGGGTGGAGCAGGCCAGGGTGCTTGGTCGTGTCGTGACCTACTGAGACCGGCTGAGCATATCATTTTCATCGGGTTTATCAGGGAGACTGCCGCATCGGGCCCGGCAGCCTCCCGTTTTGATTTTCGGTCCGTGTCTTCCTCTGGTTCTCTCGATGGATGTTTCGCTGTTGCTCCAGATCGTTGCAGTGCTGATGATCGTCGTCGGCTTTGCCGGGCTTGTTGTTCCGGCTCTTCCCGGTATCGTGCTGGTTTTTGCGGGCTTTGTTGCCGCAGCATGGGCCGATGATTTCGCCTACGTCGGCTGGGTTCCCCTGACGGTGATTGCCCTGCTCTGCATTGCCGCATACCTGTTCGATGCGCTTGCCGGTGTTGCGGGTGCACGGCGTTTCGGAGCAGGGAGATACGGTCTTTTCGGTGCGGCTGCCGGCGGCATCGCAGGAGTTTTTTTCGGCCTTCCCGGACTTGTTGCAGGTCCGTTTCTCGGAGCAGTCGCCGGTGAGTTGCTTGCACGCAAGGATCTGCGTTCAGCGGGACGAGCCGGTCTGGGAACCTGGCTCGGTCTCCTTGCTGGTTCAGCCGTGAAAATCGCCATGGCTCTGGCAATGGCGGCTGTCTATGTATTTGCCCGTTTTTTGTAAGTTTGCCGGATGATGCATTAACGCAGAAGAAGGCCTAACCCTTAAACAGCACAGCAGCAATGGAAGAAAAAGAGAGGGGAGGAGAACAGCGGGTGGTCGTTACCGATATCCGCATGCCGTTCTGGTCCATGGTCGTGTTCATGATCAAATGGGTATTTGCCAGCATTCCTGCCATGATCGTCCTGTCGATTGTCATGACGGTTCTCATGATGATCGCTGCGGCACTTACCGGTTCCTTCTGGAACATGCAGGGGGTGTTCGAGCGCGGCGGTCCGTCATTCTGAGGAGGTTTTCAGGGGAGTACCATCAAACAGACAGCTTATGAGTCTCACTCTCGGCACCCGGCACGGGTGCGTCATGCAATCGGAAATCCGTACGATGTCCATCGCCTGTGCACGGGTAGGCGGCATAAACCTTTCACAGGGAGTGTGTGATACCCCCTGTCCCTGAAGCGATCGCCGGCAGTGTGGCAGGTGCCGTGGCTGAAGGGATGAATACCTATACGCACTATGCGGGCCTGCCCGAACTGCGTGAGGCCATTGCCTCGAAACAGAAACGATTTGGAGGTCCCGAAGCCGATCCCGACAGCGAAATCATCGTGAGCGCAGGCGCGACGGGGGCCCTGTATTGCACTTTTCAGGCGTTACTGAGTCCCGGGGACGAGGTGATTGTCTTCGAGCCCTATTACGGCTACCATGTCAGCACCCTTGTCGCATCCGAGGCCGTTCCGGTCTATGTGCCGCTTTCCCTTCCTGGCTGGAGCTTTTCGGCCGGCGATCTCGAGAATGCGGTTACCCCGAGAACAAGAGGCATCATCCTGAACACTCCGGCTAATCCTTCCGGCAAGGTGTTCAGCCGCGAAGAGCTTGACGTGATTGCGGATTTTGCCGAATGCTACGATCTTTTTGTTTTTACCGACGAGATCTACGAGCATTTCATCTATGACGGAACCAGTCACTGTTCAATGGCCTCCCTGCCGGGAATGAAAGCCAGGACGGTAACCGTTTCAGGTTTCTCGAAGACCTTCAGCATCACCGGCTGGCGTCTCGGTTATGCAATTTCCGATGCACGATGGGCACAGGCAATCGGTTATTTCAACGATCTTGTCTATGTCTGCGCACCTGCTCCGCTCCAGTCTGGGGTTGCTGAAGGCATGAGCCGCCTCGACGACAGTTACTATCACGATCTTTCGGTACAGTACCAATGCAAACGTGACCGGTTCTGCCAGGCTCTCGAACATGCCGGACTCTCTCCCCATGTACCGCAGGGGGCATATTACGTGCTTGCCGATACCGGTCATCTTCCGGGCCAGACCGCTTCGCAGCGGGCTATGTACATTCTTGAAAAAACAGGAGTTGCCAGTGTCCCGGGCAGTGCTTTTTTCAGTGGTGGCCGGGGAAAGGACCTGGTGCGTTTCTGCTTTGCCAAGGATGACAAGATTCTCGAGGAGGCCTGCCTGCGCCTTGCTCTCCTGCGGCAGTCCCGTTGAGGCTGTTTTTCACTGCTTGCGGGAACACCCCGGAGCTTTTCTTTTGTTATAGTGCAGTGTGGTCCAGGAGACTTTTTTTCAATCCCGTGAAACACAAGGAGCCAAGATGCGGCACGTTGTTCTGTTTTTCGCTGTGATACTGATGGCGGCAGGCCTCGGAGGATGTATCAGGGTCAGTACCCGGATTGCCGTAAAAAAGGACGGTTCAGGAACCGTTACCGAACGTGTGCTGATGAACGCTCCACTGCTGAAGACCATGGCATCCAGTTCGAAAGAGGGGAAAAACGGCTCTCCCGGGTCCATGCCCGAAAGGAAGTCGCTCGAGAAGAACGCTGCAGCGATGGGAGAGGGGGTCGGCCTGAAAGGCGTCCGGGCTTTTTCGGAGGACGGTTTCGAGGGATATGAGGCGGTTTATATGTTCAGGGATATCAGCAAGGTCAGGGTTTCGGGCAGGCCGGATGAAAAAGGTACGGCGGATTCCCTTCGTGCTGCTGGCGCAGCTGCGACGGAAGGTGACCGGATATCATTCAGGTTCATCAAAGGGATGCCTTCGAGACTGGTGATCATGTTGCCCGAGGAGAGGACCCTTATCGATCCTGTGAAAAAAAAGGATGCCCCTGCTCAGCAGCCAAGTCCCGAGCAGGAGAAATTGTCTCTGGCCATTATCAGGGAGATGTTCAAGGGTACCCGCATGACCCTGGATATTGAGGTGGAGGGAACTGTTCTCTCGACTGACGCTTCATGCAGGGATGCCGTCGGCCGTATCGTGCTTGCCGATGTCGATTTCAACCGGCTTCTGGATGCAGGCAATGACAAGGCCATGCTGATGCTGACAGGCAGCGGTTCGACTTCCGGATCGGGAAAGGAGCTGATCAACCGTGTTCCGGGAATTGCGGGAGAGACGAAAAAGCAGGTGAGCGTGGTGTTCCAGTAGGATTTCTGAGGGTTAATCAACGTTCCAGGGGAGGTTTGTCATGAACATTACCGAGAGTGCAGAGGTCCAGTGCCCTTATTGCGGTGCGGCGTTCACGATTGTTGTGGATATGCTTGAGGGGATGCAGGAATTCGTCGAAGACTGTTCAGTCTGCTGCAGGCCTGTTTCCGTTTCGGTTACCGTTGATGACGATGGCATCATCCATGCCGAAGCTCACGGGGAGGATGAATAAAAAAAGCTGAAACCGAAGTTGTAAGCCGAATTCTGTGGATCACCATCCGGGGATAGCGAAACTGCAGTCATTTATCTGATGCGGCTTACCCGGAAGCTCTCCCTGAAAGGGAATTGAACGGGCCGCTCTTTTTCTCCCGAGGAGAAAAGCTTCCCTATTTAGCCTTGCTTCGGGGAGGTTTGCCAGGCATGTCCCGTTGCCGGAACATCCGGTGGTCTCTTACACCGCCGTTTCACCCTTACCCCGGTTTCCCGGGGCGGTCTGCTTTCTGTTGCACTGTCTGTGAAACCGGGTTTTCTCCGGTTTCCCCGGGCTTGAATTATGGAAGCCGGCGGTTTGCACCGCAGCCCTCCTTGTTCTCGACCGGCACCCTGCCCTGTGAAGTTCGGACTTTCCTCTGCATGGCCCGGAGCCATACAGCGACTGCACACTTGCGGTTTCAGCTCTGTAAAGAAACATCGAAGCACGCGAAAAGATTCAGTCAGCGGCTTCTTCGAACAATCTTTCGTGAACAACGATCCTGCCGCAAGATTCGCAAAGGTAGAAGCCTCCCTGAACGATCATCGTGTGGCGGTTGGTGGGGACCCGCGTATTGCAGCCCGAACAGGCATTACGGTTCAGTTTCACGACGGCATTGTGGATGATGCCGCTCCGCAGATGGTCATATTTGTCGAGCAGCCGTTTTGCTTCCTTTTCTATGAGTACCCG
>Ga0233422_10001434_pt1 | contig 10524 bp, 7 predicted proteins | sample Watercolumn_Mata_2_FD_182724 | JGI IMG/M metagenome (GOLD analysis project Ga0233422, IMG submission 182724) | Freshwater microbial communities from Lake Matano, South Sulawesi, Indonesia - Watercolumn_Matano_2014_110_MG | ecosystem: Environmental > Aquatic > Freshwater > Lake | place...
GGGGACGTTGACAACGACACCTGCTATTACTATATTGACAACAGCCCGTCAACAAGCGCGACCTGCGCGGGAGCGTCTGATTTAACATACGCCACTTCAACGAATTTTCAGGTTCAATATTACGCTGACCCGGGAACCTGGGTCGCGGAAGTGATTCCAAGCGATGAATCGCTTGGAACAGCTTCTACCGACACGCAAACCTTAAATGAGTTGCAGGCCATTGACGTCTCGTCCTCCATCTCCTATGGCACCGTTGCCGCCGGTGAAAACTCAACCGGCGACCATACAGCCGCAGTGACCAATACCGGCAATGCGGCGATTGATATCCAGATTTCAGGAATCGCGATGACTTGCACAATGAGGGGCAGCGTGCCGGTGGGAAGCCAGGAATACGGACTTACGAGCTTCAATTACGGAAGCGGCGCAGACTTAACCGGCAGCGCGGCTGACTGGAACCTTGATTTAGCCGCGCCTTCAACTTTAACCGCGCCGGTTGCTGACACTACCTATTGGCAGGTCGGAATGCCCACTGGCGTCGAAGGAACCTGCTCCGGCGTCAACACCTTTACCGCGAGGTCGGCGATATAATTAAAACTTTGTTGGACGCTAAGCGTCCAACAAGAGGTGATTTGAGAAATTGCGCTAACCTGCGTGTCCGCGATACAAGGAGGCGAAACCTCCATCGGAGGCTTCGCCTCGTAAAGTTAACCCCCCCCTGACGCAAGAGGGGAGTTTCTGTTGTTAGGTATCGTTTTGCACCATTCACTCAAAATCAGCGGCCGCTCGAATTGAGTGAACGGTTTGTAGGGTTCCCGAAACCCATACAAAAGAGAGAGGCATTTTTTATTTTTTCATAACAGTTTTCGCGGTCGCGAAAACTGTTATGGGATTTTTTAGCGTTTCGGATTTTTGTCAGCCGCGCTATATTTTTTCTTCTTTCAATGTTGTTCATTTGTCGCGCATTTGTTGTGATAGCAATAGATGCACGACGGTGGAATGAAACGAGCGGCGGGGCTGCGCGGTCGGGTTCGTTATTGCCAAAAATAAAACTCGGGTTTGACCCGAGTTGTTTGTTTTTGATAAACTACGGAAAGAGCGAAAGCTGGTTGGGATTGGTTTTTCGGCAACGCCGTTTCTGTGTTCGCGTTTTTTTTGGCTTTTTCTTTTTCGGCCTCGGCAGAAGCGCAAGTTTCAGCGGTTTTGGAAAATTCTTTTTTGCGATTTCTTTCGGCCGCGCGAAGTCGGGCACATCTTCAAGTCGGTGCGGTTTGGGCATCCGGCACATCCGCCGCCAAAGCGCGATCGGGATTGCGCGGAACCGCCCTTCCGGCAATTCAAAGCCGCATTTCATTTCGGCAAAGCGGCGCGCCTGAAGCGGCGAAAAGCCGCCGGCGCCGATTACCGCCGCTTTTGCAAAATTTTTTGAATGTTTCAATTCCTCAAGATCGACGAATTGATAAAAGGCGCGTTTTTTGCGTTCTCTTTGCTTGGCCATCGTTTTCTCCCGCCGAGGAGTTAATGAAAGAGCTGGCTGTAAAATAGCATAAATAATAAATTATGTCAATCCGCGAAGATTTAAAATGTTGGCTGCCGTTTTCATATTTTGGGAAATTCGGGGCAGTGCGTTTTCGCCGCCTGCTTTCGTATTTTCCGAATATGGAAGAGGCGTATCGGGCGAATTCCGCGGATTTGCTTCAGGCTGGCATCGAGGAAAAAATTGTTTCCGAATTTATCGCGGCGCGGTCCGGTCTTTCTCCGGAAAAGCTGATGGAAGAAGTTTTGGCCGCCGGCATCAGTCTTCTTACGATTAACGATAAAGAATATCCGGAACGTTTGCGTCAGATTTACGACGCGCCGGTTCTTTTGTATTTTCGCGGGAGCATGGCCGAACTTGGCAATTTTCCGCTCGCGATTGTAGGCACGCGGAAAATTTCGCATTACGGCCGGATGGTGGCGCCGAAAATTGCAGGCGAACTGGCAGAGCAAGGGATTGCGATTGTAAGCGGTTTGGCTTATGGCATAGATTCTTTGGCGCACGAGGCGGCGCTAAAAGCCGGGGGGAAAACCGTGGCTGTTTTGGGTTCCGGGATTGACGATCAAAGCGTCTACCCGCCGCCGAATCTCCGCCTTGCGCGCCAAATTATTGATTCCGGGGGCGCGCTCATCTCCGAATATCCGCCGCGGACCCCGCCGCTCCGGCAGAATTTTCCGCATCGCAACCGGATTATTTCCGGAATGTCGCTCGGCGTGCTGGTCGTGGAGGCGGATCTTGAATCCGGCTCGCTTATCACCGCCAAGCTCGCGCTTGACCAAAACCGCGATGTTTTTGCTGTTCCTGGCAGTATCTTTTCGTCGGCCTCGGTCGGCCCGAACAATCTCATTAAAATGGGCGCCAAACTCGTTTCGTCTTCTTCGGATATATTAGAAGCGCTGAATTTGAGCGAGGCATTATCGTATAAAGAAAATAAGAAAATTTTGCCGGACACGCCGAACGAAGCAAAGGTTTTAGAGCGCCTTTCGTATGAGCCATTGCACATTGACCAGCTCGTCGTTTTAACCGGCTTGGACGCTCCGGCAATCGCGAGCACGCTCACGTTTATGGAAATGAAAGGAAAGGTGCTTAATTTGGGCGGAATGAATTATGTTTTGGCAAGGTAGGGAGGCGGTGGGGGGGGTAATTGACTTTTCGCTCTACATTATATATAATTCTCATATATGCCCAGTATATCAACTTTGACTTTGTCCTTTCAGGATAATTCAAGTTGTGGCTGGGATTAGTAGAAAATTATTTAGTTATAGAAAAACTCAGCTTTGATGGCAGGCGCGGGCTTAAAATGTCAAAGTTGTATTACTGGGTATGAATCTTATTATTGTCGAGTCGCCGACTAAGGCAAGAACAATCGGAAAATTTTTGGGCAAATCTTACAAGGTTGTGTCGTCTTTGGGGCATATACGCGATTTGCCTCAAAGCAAGCTTGGCATAGACAAAGAGCATGATTTTGCGCCAGATTACGTTATACCGCCAAAAAGCCGAAAAATAGTATCGGATTTAAAAAAGGTAGCGGTAAGGGCGGGAAAAATTTATCTCGCGACCGATGAGGATCGTGAAGGAGAGGCGATTTCCTGGCACTTAGAAAATATTTTACATGCCGCGCCAGACAAGGTATCGCGTATTGCTTTTCACGAAATTACCGAAGAAGCGGTGCGCGCCGCGCTCGAGCATCCGCGCATTGTCGATCTGCGACTGGTGAACGCCCAGCAGGCTCGCCGAATTTTGGATCGTCTCGTTGGTTACGAGCTTTCGCCGTTTTTGTGGCGAAAAGTAGCTCGAGGTTTATCCGCGGGCAGAGTGCAATCGGTTGCCTTGCGTCTTATTGTAGAGCGCGAACGGGCGATTAAAGCTTTTCAAGCCGAAGAATACTGGACAATTGAAGGCGGTTTTATAAAATCCAGCGCGCCGGACGAGTTTGTTAAGGCTAAGTTAGTTGCGATTGACGCCAAAAATCTTGAAAAATTTGCCATTAAAACGGAGGAGGATGCAAAGAAATTATACAGTTTTTTAAAAAATGGTGAGTTTAAAGTAAAGCGCGTTCAAGGCAAGGATTCCGTAAGAAACCCGCAGCCGCCGTTTATTACCTCAACGCTCCAGCAGGAAGCCAATCGTCGTTTGGGATATTCGGCAAAGCAAATAATGCTTTTAGCCCAGCAGCTTTACGAAGGTATTGATTTGGGCGATGAGGGTACCGTCGGTCTTATCACCTATATGCGTACCGATTCGGTGAATCTTTCTGAAAAGTTTATCGGTGAGACGCGCGAGTATCTGCGGAAAAATTATGGAGAACGGTTTGTCTCAAAGTCTCCGACTCATTTTAAGACGCGCGTCAAAAACGCGCAGGAGGCGCATGAAGCTATCCGCCCGACATCTGTCGCGCGCACGCCAGAGTTAATCAAGCCGTATCTTGAGCCGCAGACGTGGCATCTTTACGATTTAATTTGGCGCAAAGCGGTTGCAACGCAAATGCCGTCGGCTGTTTTTTCCGCCACGATCATTGACATTCAAACTAAGCATAACGGGAGCGAGTATATTTTCCGCGCCAACGGTGCGGTTATAAAGTCGCCGGGCTTTTTAAAAATTTATCCGTCGGAGATTAAAGAGACAGTTTTGCCGAAACTCGTGGAGGGCGATAAACTTTTGCCGAAAGATTTAAGGCCCCTGCAACATTTTACCGAGCCGCCGGCGCGGTTTACCGACGCTTCTCTCGTTAAAACTTTGGAAGAATATGGCATTGGCCGGCCGTCAACGTACGCGCCGATCATTTCCACCGTTATTGAGCGCAAGTACGTTGAACGAACAGAGGGGCGCAAGCTTGCTCCGACTGAACTTGCTTTTTTGGTCAATGATATTTTGGTAGAGCATTTTCCGGACGTCGTTGATTATAAGTTTACCGCCGCAATGGAAGATGATTTAGATAAAATCGCCGATGGAAAAAAAGAGTGGGTGCAGGTTATCCGTTATTTTTATATTCCTTTTTGGGAAAACCTTCTCCGCAAAGATAAAGAGATTTCAAAAGAAGATATTATCAACGAAACAACCGATGAGGTCTGCGGATTGTGCGGGCGCAAGATGGCTGTAAAGATAGGAAGGTTCGGAAAATTTTTAGCATGTTCCGGTTTTCCAGAGTGCCGCAGCACAAGGCCGCTTAAGGAAGACGCGGAAAAAGAAGCCGAAATTGTCGCAAATCGCGTTTGTGAAAAATGCGGCGCGCCGCTCGTTTTAAAGCATGGCCCGTTTGGCGCGTTTTTAAACTGTTCTAATTATCCAGAGTGCAAAAACATTAAGAACATCGAAAAAAGCACTGGCGCGATTTGTCCAGAATGCGGAAAGGGAGAAATTATGGAGCGCAAAAGCAGGCGCGGCAGAATGTTTTATTCCTGCGGTCAGTATCCGGATTGTAAGTTCGCGCTTTGGCAGAGGCCGACCGGTGAAAAATGCCCGAAATGCGGGTCGCTTCTGGTTTGCGGTCCAAAAAAAATAATTAAATGCAGTAAGGAAGAATGCGACTACAGAGCCGATATTCAGCAATAATAATTTTCGCGGTAAGCAATACTCCGGCGCAAAAATTTTAAAAGATGCGTCATTCTAACGAAAAAATCATTCAAAATACCTTCCTTTTTACCGCCTCGCTGATCATCCAGAAAATTTTTTCTTTCAGCTATTTTTGGTTTATTTCAAGCCGCTTGTCGCCGGAGGCGATCGGTACTTATACATGGGTGCTTTCATACGGCGCGCTTTGTTCAATCGGGATGGATTTTGGGCTTGCGAGTATCTTGGCGCGTGAAGCGGCAAAAGACGAAGACCGATCCGAAATGTATCTGCGCGCTGTTTATAGCCTGAAATTGCCGCTCGTGATTTTGACCAGCGTCGCGCTTTGGGTGGTTTATTTTTTTTTACCGCATTCGTCCGAAACAACCGCGCTGCTCGTTATTGCCAATATTGTCATTGCTTTGGATGCCTTCACTCCTTCGGCTTATTCTATTCTTCGTGCCCGCCAGAATTTAAGATATGAAAGCGCAGCTTATATTGTTTCCGAATTTTTAGTGCTTTCAATCGGCATTATTTCAATTTCCCTTACGCGCAATATCTTTTTTTTATTAATCGCCATCCTCGCGGCCATTTCGTTTAATTTTTTATTTTCAAATTACATACTTTGGCGGCGTTTTAGGTTTAATCTTTCGCCGAAATTTGACAAGGAAACCGCCAAGCATTTTTTGCGGCTCGCGCCGGCGTTCGCTCTGGGGGGAATATTCACCAAGATTTATAACAGCGCCGATTCGGTGCTTTTGGGATACTTGGCGAACAAAACCGCTGTCGGGCTTTACAGCATTCCGGCCAAAGTGACCACCGCGCTTCAGGCGCTAATCCCCGGCGCTTTCGCGGCAAGCATCTACCCCTCAATGGCCAATTATTTTGTCACTTCGCGCGAAAAGCTCCGCGACCTGTTTTTGAAATCGACATCTTATCTTTTTATGTTGTCTTTGCCGATTGCGTTTGGTCTTTTTGTGCTTACCCCGAGCATCTTGAATGTTATTTGGCCGCAATACATCGGCGCCAAAAATGCTTTTCGGGTGATGGTTTTGGGGCTGCCTTTTGTCTTTGCATGTTTTCCTTCCGGTTCGCTTTTGAATGCCTGCGACTCGCAAAGAAAAAATATGTTAAATCGCGGAATCATCACAGTGGTCAATATTCTTGTTAATTTCGCTCTCATTCCTATTTTGGGGGCGGAGGGGGCGGCGATCGCTTTTGTGGTTTCCAACATCGCGTTGTTTGTATTGGATTTTTGGTTCGCGCGGCAGGTGGTTGATTATAGCTTAAAAGCTTTGTTTTTTGTTTTTGTAAAATCAGGAGTTGCGGCCGCGGTGATGGCTTTTGTGCTGTATTATTTGCGGAATGAAATAAATTTGATTTTGGCGGTAGCTATCGGCGCGGCTGTTTATTTTGTCATTCTCGTGCTTTTGGGCGGCGTGAGCCGGCAGGATTATATGGCGGTTAAAAATCTGCTTTCTAAAAAAAGTTTAACGCCGGAAAAAGCGGAATCATTATATGATGAAGAAAAGTCTCTTAATCACAATTGATTGGCCGCCGCAAAGAGGCGGAGTGGCGAATTATCTCTGGAATATTTACAGCCGGCTGCCGAAACAGTCGGTGGTTGTTTTGGGAGAAAGCTTGCCGGCCGGCAAGTTGGCGTGGCTCAAGATTTATTTCGTGGCGGCAAAAATTATTCCCGCGGAAAGAATAGAGTCGGTGCATATCAGTCACATTTTACCGATGGGATACGTCGCCTGGATGATAAAAAAAATTTTCGGCTTACCTTATATTGTTTATCTGCACGGAATGGACATATTGCTTGCGCGAAAAAATTTGTGGAAAAAATGGTGGGCGAAAAAGATATTGCAGGGAGCATATTTAGTTGTCGCGAATAGTCGGTTCACTGCCGATGAGGCGATCAAAGCCGGTGCCGAAGAAGGTAAAATAGAGATTGTGTATCCATGTCCAAACTTTTCAATCCCACAAATGGCCGCGAATTTCACGAACACCGATAAAAATATTATTTTATCGGTCGGACGACTGGTGGAAAGAAAAGGTTTTGACAAAGTGATTGAAGCGATGCCGGAGATATTGCGCGACGCGCCGGACGCGGAGTACCAGATTGTCGGCGACGGGCCGTATGCCGCAGAACTTATGAAACTCGCGAAAAAATTGGGCGTGGGCGACAGGGTTAAATTTTTCCCAAATATCAACGATGCTGAGTTGCCGGAGTTTTATAAAAATTGCAGAATTTTTGCCATGCCGGCCAGAAAAATTGATGCTGACACGGAGGGGTTCGGAATCGTCTATCTTGAAGCGGCGCTTTTCGGCAAGCCGTCAGTTGCGGGAAACGTCGGCGGCGCGCCGGAGGCGGTATTAAATAATCAAACTGGTTTAATCATTAACCCTGAATCGCCGGAAGAGATTGCCAGAGCGATTATCAAATTATTAAAAGATGGCGACTTGTGTAGGGCGTTCGGCGAGGAGGCCAGGGCGAGGGCGGAGCGGGAGTTTAGATGGGAAGCGCAGATAGATTATTTTAAAGATTTGCTGTAATGTAAAATGTAAAAATCAAAAATCAAAATGACAATGTAAAATTTTTCAGCCCGAGGCTGACCAGACTTGGGCGGGAAAATTATTTATCATTTTTTATCTGTCATTTTACATTTTGATATTTGTATTTTTAATTTTTGGTATGGACGTCTATCAAGAATCATTAAAACTTCATAAAGAAAAACGAGGAAAAATTTTTTTAGGCGTGAAAATTCCGATCACTTCGCGCGAGGATTTATCGCTGGCTTACACGCCCGGAGTGGCCGAGCCGTGCCGTGTAATCGCGAAAGATATTCAAAAAGTTTGGGGTTATACGGCGCGCCGCAATTGGGTGGCGGTAGTCTCTGACGGCACGGCGGTCCTTGGGCTTGGTGATATCGGCCCAGAGGCAGGATTGCCAGTCATGGAAGGAAAAGCAGTTTTGTTTAAAGAATTCGGCGGAGTTGACGCATTTCCTATTTGCCTTCGGACAAAAAATCCAGACGAGATTGTCGCGATCGTCCAAGCGCTCGAGCCCAGCTTCGGCGGGATTAATCTTGAAGATATTTCCGCGCCGCGATGTTTTGAAATCGAAGAAAGATTAAAAGCGTCAATGGGTATCCCGGTGTTTCACGACGATCAACATGGCACGGCGATTGTTGTTTTAGCCGGGCTTATCAACGCGCTTAAGATTGTAGAAAAAAAATTTGAGGATGTAAAAATCGTGATTGCCGGCGCCGGCGCGGCCGGAATTGCGGTTGCAAAGATTTTGTTGTCATCTGGCGCGAAAAATATCATTTTGGTCGACAGCGGGGGGGTTATTTCGCGCGAAAGAGCCGGTTTAAACGGATCAAAGAAAAAAATTTTAGATGCGACCAATCCGGAAAATATTTCCGGCGGGCTTGAGGAGGCGATGCGAGGGGCGGATATTTTTATCGGCGTTTCCGCGCCGGGAATTGTAAATGGAGAGATGGTTAAATCAATGAATCGCGACGCGATCGTGTTCGCGATGTCCAACCCGACGCCGGAAATTATGCCTAATTTGGCTAAGGCCGCCGGCGCGCGAATTGTGGCAACCGGCCGGAGCGATTTTTCGAATCAAATCAATAATGTTCTAGCGTTTCCGGGAATTTTTCGCGGCGCCTTAGATGCTAAGGCCAAGCAGATCACCGAAGAAATGAAACTTGCCGCGGCCCGCGCTCTTGCGGATTATGTCGTTGAGCCGACCGAGGAAAAAATCATCCCGAATCCTTTGGATAAAAATGTAGCTGTCATTGTTGCCGAAGCGGTAAGGGGAGCGGTGTAGAGCCGAACCGAAGATATTTTACAGCCGTAGATATAGAATAAATTTTGAATACAAGTAATTGTTTTGTTTATTTCTGGATGATAAAATAAATGAGATGCGGGATATTAAAACCCGCCGTAAATTAAAATATATGTTCGAAATTACTGCCGTAGAGCGACAGATGTTCTTTCAATTAATTGTGGCCGCGATTTTAGGTGGCCTTATCGGCCTGGAACGCGAATATCGTCACCGGCCAGCCGGATTTAGGACTTATTTTTTAGTTTCTTTAGGAGCGTGCCTTTTTACGGTTATTTCAAGGTATTTTCCCGCAACAGACATAGATTCAACGCGTATCGCGGCACAAATTGTAACTGGCATCGGGTTTATTGGCGCCGGCGTTATTTTTAGGCAGGATGAAAAGATTGAAGGAATAACTACCGCGGCCGGATTATGGGTCGCGGCGGCAATCGGTATGGGCGTAGGAAGCGGTTTTTATTTTATTTCTGTCGCAGCCACGGTATTGATTTTGACAGTATTGCCATCGTCTCAAAAAATCATCAACATGTTTAAAAAGTAAATTGTGGATACCGGGTCACTCTAACAAGTTGTTATTTTAGCAACTCGGTGTCGTAGAGCAGTATGGCGGAAATTTTATCCGACGCAGGTTTAACTTATAATGACGTGCTTTTGGTCCCTAAACGATCGTCAATTCTTTCCCGCAAGGATGTTTCTACCGAAACAAAACTTTCGCGAAATATTAAATTATCGATTCCAGTTGTTTCGGCCAATATGGATACGGTGACCGAATCGGAAATGGCGATTGCGATGGCAAGATGCGGCGGCATTGGAATTATCCATCGTTTTTTAACCATTGAAGAGGGGGTGGCGGAAGTTTTGCGCGTGAAAAGATTAGAGGCATTAAACGTTGAAAATCCGTATAATTTGAATCCGGAGATATCTCTTGGAGAGGCAAGAGTAAAAATGCGTGAATGGGGTGTTTCGGGCGTTTTGGTCGTAAAAGAAGACAGAACTCTTGTCGGGATTCTTACGGCGCGGGATGTTTTATTTGAAACCGACGCGTCAAGAAGGATTAGCGAATTGATGACGGCGCGCGAAAAATTGATTACCGCGTCTTATGGCATAAAGCTTGAAGATGCGAAGGCGATTTTGCACAAGCACCGTATCGAAAAATTGCCGCTTGTCGGTCCGGACGGAAAATTGGCCGGGTTGATTACCAGCAAGGATATAAAAAAAATTGAGGAAAATTCTTTCGCGACTAAGGATGAAAAAGGACGGTTCAGGGTTGGCGCGGCGGTTGGCGTGAAGGACGATGAAGAGCGGGTGGATGCGCTTGTTTCCGCTGGCGTTGACGCGCTAGTGATTGATATCGCTCATGGCCATTCGGATTTGGTTATCGCGGAAATCCGACGAATCAAAAATAAATACCCCAATGTGGAGGTCATCGCCGGCAATGTGGCGACTGCGGAAGCAACCAGCGATTTGATTGAGGCTGGCGCTGACGCGGTCAAAGTCGGTGTCGGCCCGGGCGCGTTTTGCACGACGCTGATCGTTGCTGGAGCTGGTTTTCCGCAACTTTCTGCAGTTATGCAGTGCGTTCGCG
>Ga0233422_10001435_pt1 | contig 10516 bp, 7 predicted proteins | sample Watercolumn_Mata_2_FD_182724 | JGI IMG/M metagenome (GOLD analysis project Ga0233422, IMG submission 182724) | Freshwater microbial communities from Lake Matano, South Sulawesi, Indonesia - Watercolumn_Matano_2014_110_MG | ecosystem: Environmental > Aquatic > Freshwater > Lake | place...
AACCGTTTCGCTAAGGCAAGATCAAGCAGGACAAGGCGTCTTCGTCGATAATAAGACCATCTGAAATGAATCTCACTCCTCCCCTTGCAGCTTGCCTAAAGCCCACTGGCAAATGGCATAGGGCTAGCATGCCAGCCTAGTCTGCGTGCAGACTAGGATTTTTTAATTTAAAAAGGTTTTCGTGTAAGCTATTAACAACTTTTAAAAATATTCTATTCCTGTTAAAAAAATGATAATATTAGGGATTGAATCAACCGCGCATACATTCGGAATAGGAATTGCAGAAAAAAAAGGAAATGAAATAAAGGTTATTGCGAACTGCAAGGATTCCTATACCACTGAAAAAGGAGGCATTGTTCCGATGGACGCGGCAAAACATCACAATTCTGTAAAGGAAAAATTACTGCAGGAGGCATTAGAGAAGGCAGATATAAAAGTTCAGGATATAGACGGGATTGCATTCTCACAAGGTCCTGGCTTGTCCCCCTGCCTCATTGAAGGATTAAAATTTACCAAAGAAATTGCATCAAGACTGAAAAAACCAGTAATTCCTGTTAATCATTGCATTGCGCATCTTGAAATAGGAAGAACAACAGGAGCAAAAGACCCCGTCTTGCTGTATGTGTCAGGTGCAAACACACAGATTATTGCTTATGCCTCAGGCAAGTATAGAATTTTTGGAGAGACACTTGATATTGGCGTCGGAAATTTTATTGATTCATTTGCGAGGCATTGCGGGATAGGGTTTCCTGGAGGGCCAAAGATAGCAGAACTCGCAAAGAAAATTAAAGGAGAGGTTGATAAGGAGAAACTTGGTTCTCATTATATAGAATTGCCGTATTCAATAAAGGGGATGGATGTCTCATTTTCTGGAATGCTTACAAACCTGCAGCAAAAATATGACAAAGGAATTAAAATTGAAGACCTTGCCTTCTCACTTCAGGAAACAGCATTCGCAATGCTGATTGAGGCGGCAGAGCGCGCAATGGCGCATCTTAAAAAAGATGAATTATTATTAGGAGGTGGTGTTGCATGCAATTCAAGATTAAGGGAAATGGCAGAGATTATGTGCCAAGAAAGAAAGGCAAGATTATTCTGCCCTCCTGCTGGACTTTTACAAGACAACGGTGCTATGATAGCTTTCCAAGGAGTACTACAGATTAAAGAGGCTATACAATCAAACAAATTAGATGAAGTAGATATTAAACCGTATCAGCGTACTGATGAGGTTGAAATAAAATATAGATAAGGCCAATTTTGTCTATCGCATGATATTAGCCCTTCTTTTTCAAGTTTTGATAAATAATGATTTGCTACTCTTTTACTTTTTTTGAGATAAATAGAGAGTTCTTTAGCTGTTACTCTTTTATCAATTTCTTTTAGTTTGCTCATATAAAACTCTTTATAGCTCCCTCTTGAGATTTGATTTCTTTTAAACTCTTTTATCATTCTTTTCCATCTCTCTGCTTTTTCTGAATTGTATAATTTGAAACCCATTTTTTCAAGTTTATTAAAATCTTCCCATCCAGATATGTTTATCTCCCACTCATTCTTATTTTTTCTAAATTTATTTCCGATACAATGCTTACTAAGCAAACTTGACCACTGTTCTAAATATTTTTTATTTCTCATCCGTATTCTTATAATTCTTTTTAAGCCATACCAGTTAATTGACCCTTCACAATCTACTAATGCACTAAATGCAGATACTACCTTCTTTGCATCAAAATTAAACAAACAATCTTCTACGTGGAACTCCTTCTTTTCACCACAATATTCATCAAGGAAGTTTAATATTTTCTTAGTCGGGAATCTTAAGTCTTTATATAAAAAACATTGTAGTTTGCTTTCATATAAAATTTTACTTCTTAGAACTTTTATTTTTATTTTTTCTTTATTATTTTTATTGATGATATATACTCTATATTCTTTTTTGTAAGGTAAACTAACCACAGCTTTCACTTTGCTTTTATCAAATGGACTTTTTTCTATATGGAAATTCAATTCTTTTTTCTTTTCCTTTATTTTTGTATCTTCTTTTATTGAATTATCTATTAATTTTATTTTTAATAAAATTCTTTTGGATGGTTTAATGTCTAAATCTTTCACTATCTTTTCAATATGATTAAGGAACGGTAAATTTTTATTTTGTAATGTTAAAGTAAAATTCTGCGAGTTCCAGTAGCTTTCAACTTTTAAGGCTTCTATCAAATAGATTATTTCTTCGTTTAATGGTATCGAGGAGGTATGAGCAATCATAGTAATGATAGTCTAATACCCTATTTAAATCTTTCTTGATAAAAATAAAGCCATATCAAAGAACAGATGATGTTGCTGTTAACTGGATTTAAATTATCCTCAATTTCTTGACTCCAAAATATTCTTCAAGTATATTCTGAAGCTCTTCAAGATGGCATTTATTTCTTCCTATAAGCGCTGCTCGGGATTGCGGCGGGGCATTTATTATTGCCTCTTCCCCCTCAACTGAAATCTTTTTGAATTTTACTGGATAAACAATCGAAGCGACAAATCTTTCTATATCCTCTACCCCCCTAGGCAAGCCGATAATCTTTACTCTCTTCCTTAACCTTAGCGATAGTTTCCTTAGATTTGCCCCGTTCTCGCCTATTGCCCTGGATACAAATTTCGGATTCACAACGAAGATTATTGTCCCGTTATAAGAAAAGCAGTGCGTGCTTCTGACTTCAACGCATCTGTCAAAGAAATTCATATACTGTATAAACTGCAGAGCAAGTGTTTTTGTCATTTGTTATCTTTATTAGTGCAATTACTTTTAAATCTACCTATTCCTCTTTTTTGCTCAGAGCACCAGTTACTTTAACAAGCAGTCCTGGCAGGCCAGTCCCAACAGGCACTGGCTGGTTCAGAATTACATTCTCTATTACTGATGCGAGTTCATCCTTCTGCCCCTTCACTGTAGCCGCAACAAAATGCTTGATTGGCGTTTCAAAGGATGCTCTTGCTAATATCGATGACTTTTCGCTTATTATCCCTATCCTTGTTATGCCCTTTATCTCTCCAGAAACAGTCATTGCATCTGCGACTAATTTTATATGCCTCTTATTTATATCAAGTCCTTGGGATTCTATTACCTTCACTGTTTCTCTTATTATAGCCTCTCTTGCTGCTTCAATGCCAAGAACCTCCCCTATCTCAAATATGTCATTTGTTGTTGTTTTGCTTGCATTCACACCCTTGACTTTTACTATTTCACTCAGATTAGAGCCTGCTGTGAGGATTACATAATCCTCCTCTCTTTTTATGGGCAGCACCTGCTCAATGCCGTCAATACCAGAGATTACAGTCTCCTTAAGTTTTTCTTTTAATTTGTACAGCTCCTTGAAATTAAGTTTTTCATCTTTTATTGTTATAGTTCCCTCATTTAATCTCACTTTAAAGCCCTTTTCAGCAAGCTTCTTCACTATTGTTTCGGATGATGTATGCAGCGTTTTGATTGCTGTCTTGTCAATAACCATCTCTAATTTCTTGTCGCCAAAATTTATAGTTATTGAACTTACTATCTCTTTTAATTTTACTGACTTGATTTTTTCTGCGAGTACTTTAACCGACTCTTCATTGTTGAACTCCTTTTCAAAGTATACTTCCATGACAGGCCTCGAGGGTTTTTTTCTTGCATCAAATATCTCAATTATCCTTGGCAGTCCTGTTGTAATCTGCATCTCTGAAACACCTGCAAAATGGAATACATTCAGTGCCATCTGTGTTGACGGCTCGCCAAAGCTTTGTGCTGTTATTATCCCTATTGCTTCTGCAGGAGAGATTTGTTTCTCATTCAAATGCAATTTGCTTACATCCGCACCATCCTCTCCATATAAAAACTGGATTAAATTGCTTGAAGCGTCCCTTACTGTCCCGTCATATTCTACTTTTAAATCCTGCAATGCGTTAGATAACCTTCTGTATAGATAGCCTGACCTTGGTGTTCTCAATGCAGTGTCCATAAGCGCATCCCTTCCAGTCATTGCGCCAAAGAAAAATTCAAATGGCTTGACTCCCTCAAGGAAAGACGAATAGATAAATCCTTTTGATAACGGCGATAAATCATGCTTCTTGAAGAAGGACAATGTTCTGTAACTGTAACCCAAATCTATCCTCTTGCCCCACAATGCCTGCTGTCCCACAGAACAGGCCATTTGTGTTATGTAGATTATGTTGCCTCCTGCCCCCGATAAAATCATCTGGTATGCAGGATTTGTCTTTGGCAAGTCCCTCTTTACAAACTCTCCCATCTTGCTTCTTACCTCATTAAGAACTTGTAATATTTTAATCTCCCTGCTTTCCTCTTTGGTTTTTCCAGGCAGTAATTCAAGTGCTCCTGTAAAATATGAGTTGACAACCTGTTCAACTTTTTGTTCTGTCTCTTGTATTATTTTTTGTGTTGCGACTTTTATGTGCTCTGGAACTTTAATGTCCTCTATTGATATTGTAAATCCATTTCTTGACAAGTAAAGATTGCCAAGATTAAAAACCCTTCTTAGTGTCTCTATCGTTTCATCTCTGCCGACAGCATTATCCAATACTTTGAGAAGCACTCCGTCCTCCACTCCAAATGTATTCTTGTCAACTATCCCGCTGACAAGTTTGCCCTTTTCTATCTTTAAATATGCGTTGTAAGGGCAATTCTCTTTCCTGCAATTTCTGTAACATTCCTCATTTTCTGATTTCTTGTCATAATACTTGCAATTATCCCCTAAACATGCTTTTGTGCGGCTTTCAAAATCTATCTTGGGCAATAATGCAGAAAATACTTCTTTGCCGTCTTTGATGTTATGCTTTAATTTTTCTTCAGATGCGCCGGATTCAACGAGCAATTGTATTGCGTCCTGCTTGCTGAATTCACTGCAGCTTAACAGGTAATTGCCAGTTATTGCATCTGCTATGCATCCAAGAACATTTGTGTTATTCTTTGGGGAGATGAGCTGTTTATTTATCTCTAATAGCACTTTTGCCTCTGCTCTCGCCTCTTCTGTCTGTGGCGAATGAATATTCATTTCATCACCGTCAAAGTCTGCATTGTATGGAGCAGTGACAGCGGGATGCAATCTAAATGTCCTCCCAGGAAGAACCTTTACATAATGCGCCATCAAGCTCATCTTATGCAAAGAAGGATGCCTGTTAAATAGCACAATGTCCCCATCCTGAAGATGCCTTTCCACTATGTAGCCTGATGCAAGCTCTTCTGTGAGTTCTTCCTGCAAGTCAGGTGTTATCCTTTTTCTCTTTCCGTCAGGCCTTATTATATAATTAGCCGCAGGATATTCTTTTGCAGATACGAGCTGCTTTAACCTGTCTATATTAAGATTATTGACAGTTTCCGCGACAGTTATAACCTTTGCAATCTCGTATGGAACTCCGATTTCATTTATATGCATAAATGGCTCAGGAGATATAACTGTCCTGCTTGAAAAGTTGACTCTCTTGCCCGCGAGATTATGCCTTATTCTCCCTTCTTTCCCCTTGATTCTTTCTGTTATTGTTTTTAACGGCTGTCCTGAACGGTGCCTTGCAGGAGGTATCTGAGGCACAGAATTATCGAAGAATGTTGTAACATGATACTGCAACAAGTCCCATAAATCCTCAACAATAACCTCTGGTGCGCCTGCATTAAGATTTTCCCATAATCTCTGGTTGGCTCTTACAATATCGCTCAATTTATGGGTTAAATCATCCTCGCTTCTTTCCCCGCTCTCAAGGGTTATGCTTGGGCGTGCTGTGACAGGAGGAACTAAAATCAATGTCAAGACGCCCCACTCAGGCCTTAATGTTTTTGCGTTTATTCCCAATAATCTCAAGTCATCATCACTCACCTTCACTAATCTTGCCCTGACTTCGCTTGGGAATATTCTCTTTTTGCCTGCAATGAAACTTGTCGGCTTTTCAAGCTTTATCTTTTCCTGTGTCGCTTTGCAGTACGGGCATTTTTTTCCGTCTTTCGCCTTTTTTACCCTCATCAATACAGGATATTTTGCTATGCTTTCCTCATCAAGGAGAATCCTGCCGCACCCCTCGCAAGTGCTTCGCAGAACTAATTCTATAATAGGCACATATTTTATGTGAATTACTGGGCGTGCCATCTCAATATAACCAAAATGCCCCAAACATTCTTTCAGTCTTCCCCCACAAGTTCTGCATCTTACACCGGGGTCAATTGCTCCAAGCTTTAAATCCATCAAGCCGCCATCTACTGGATAACCATCCATATCATAAAGTTCAGGAGTTACAATCTTTGCTACACCTATCTTCTTTATCTCTTCTGGCGAGAGCAATGCAAAACCTATGCTCTTTATCTGTTTCCTTATTATTTCTGTCATTTTTACTCGTATTTATTTTTAAGCTCAAAATGGGGCATTATGTGCAATGCCTGAAGCTCTTCCATCAGCAGTTTGAATGCATATGACACTTCGACTGCCTCCGTCTTTGATGTCTGGCATATCGGGCAGTATATCTTGTTGTGGATATTGTCTTTTATTGCCAGTATCCCGCATTTTGTGCATACATTGACTATAACCTTGTCAGAATCATATCTTTCCTTTAATAATAATGATGCGCCATGTGCAACCAATGCCTGCTGCTCCATTTCCCCCAATCTCAATGCGCCGCCTCTTGACCTTCCTTCTATTGGCTGTCTTGTGAGCAATGTAACCTTTCCCGATGCCCTCGCATGCATCTTATTTGCCACCATATATTTCAATTTTAAGTAATACATATTCCCGATGTATATCTTGCAATGAAGCATCTTTCCTGTAATTCCATTGAACATTGTTTCCTTGCCATCATACTTAAACCCCAATTTCTGCAATTCTGCTTCCAGTTCCTTTGTCTCTGTTCCGGAAAATGCAGTCCCGTCAATGCTCTCTCCTTTCAAGCATCCAACCTTTCCAGCAAGCAATTCAATTAAATATCCGACAGTCATTCTTCCAGGGATGCTGTGGGGATTGAATATTATATCAGGTCTCACACCTCTCGCTGTAAATGGCATATCCTCTTCAGGAACAATCATTCCAATTACTCCCTTTTGCCCGTGAGGAGTTGAGAACTTGTCGCCAAGTTCGGGTATTCTTTGGTCTCTTGTCCTTACTTGGACAACCTTATTTCCTTCCTCGTCAGTTGTTATAAAAACAGCATCCACAGTCCCTCTTTCTTCCTGCCTTATTGCAATCGAGCTTTCCTTTCTCGCCCTTATTGCGATTTCTCCTGCTTCAGAGAGGAATTTTGGAGGCGATGTCTTGCCCATAACAACATCATTCTCGTTCATTATCGCTTCAGGGTACACAATGCCATCATCCTCTAAAAATCTGTATGATGTTTCTGTCCTGTATCCGCTTGTATCCTTGCTTGGAACGCAGATTTCGTCGGCTAATCCCCCAGGATAATTTAATTCTGTGCTTGAATATGGCCTGAAATATGTGCTTCTGCCAAGCCCCCTTTCAATTGACGCCTTGTTTATTACAACAGCATCCTCAAGATTGTATCCCTCATATGTCAGAATTGCAACAACAACATTTTGTCCTGCAGGATAGAAATTAAGTGTGTCATATACAAAGCTTCTTACGATTGGCTTTTGCGGGTAATGAAGTATGCTTACATCTGTATCTACCCTGCACAAGAAGTTTGAAGAGTATACACCCAGAGCCTGTTTCTGGGTTTTGCTGCCACGATTTAATCTTGAGCTCTGGTCATGATTCCCGTAAGGAACCAAGCTTGTCACCAATCCAAGCAAATCAATCTTGTCAACTTCAAGATGAGTATGCTCTGGTGTTATATCCTCTTCATTTAATGCAATGAGGGCATTTTCCTCCTCGCTTGCATCTATGAACTCTATAACCCCATTTTTTACCAAATCATTCCACGTTATCTTATTCTGTCTCAGGAGGAAGAGATGCTCCTCTGTCAGCAATGATTTGCCGTCCTTTGCTATAATCAAGGGCCTTAATACCCTTCCTGTTTCTGTAGAGATTATTACAAAATTATTGTCATAATCATATCTTATGCTTAACTCCATCGGAAGCTGATTGTTCCTGCGCTGTTCCCTGACCTTAGCAAGGAATTGCACAGGGTCATTCACCTCACCGATAAATTTTCCATTGTAGAAAACATCAACAAGATTGGGGTTTATCTCGCCTTCACTTTTTGTTTCCATTCCAACCCCCGAAAATATCTTTACTAATTCCTGCTCATTAAGCTTGACAGTAGTGCTTATTATTGCAAGAAGCGAAAGGTTCTTTCTTAATCCTATCTCTGTTCCTTCAGGTGTTTCAACTGGGCAGAACCTTCCATAATGGGTTGGGTGCAGTGTTCTTGCGAGGAAGTTTTCCTGCTCTCCAGGCAGTAAACTCGAAACCCTCTGCAATTGCGAGAGAACTGCAAGATAGTTTGTCTTGTCCATATTTTGGGTGACGCCTGTTCTCTCACCAATCCATGAGCCTGTTGCAATTGCCGACTCTATCCTTTGGGAAAATAATGTTGATTTTGCAAGCGTCTTTATTGAATATATCTTTTTTCTTCGTGCTGTTCTTTGCAGGTTATGCTGTATGTCTCTCAATAAAACAGCAAGATTAATCCTGAACAAGTCAGCAAGCAAATCACCCGATAATCTTACTCTCTTGTTTGCATAATGGTCCTTGTCGGATAATATGCCTATAGGATTTGTTTTTGCCCTCAGGAATTGCTTGGCTAATCTGCATAATGTCACCGCCTTTTCCTTTCTGCCCTCTTCCTTTGTTCCTATATGCGGCAAAAAATAAGAATCAATTCGCTGCTTTACCCTGTCAGTAACCTCTTTTTTTGTGCCCTGCATCGCAACCTTTTCTGCTATAAACATCATTGCGTCCTGTGCTGATTGCAATGACGCATACTCATAAAAATTGACTATCAGACTGTCAGACTCGATACCAATGTTCCTTGCGATTTCTGACTCTTTCAGCATCCCAAGCGCCTTTAACAATACAAACACTGGTATGTTCTTAAATCGTGAGAATGAAACTTCCAGTATTCCTTCTGATGTTTCAGTTATTGATATTGGTATTTTATATGCCCCCCTTTGGGAGAATAGCCTTAACATAAGCTTGGATGACTTCTCGATGAAAGGCTGATTTGATGCCAAATCCTCAACCATGACAATTACTCTTTCATTGCCGTTGATAATGAAATATCCCCCTGAATCCAGAACATCGTTGTAATTCTCAATTAGCTGTTCCCCATTCAGCCCGTATAAGTTGCAATACTTGCTTTTTACTATGATTGGGATTTTTCCTATCTCAACTTCCTGCTGTTCTGATTGCCCATTGAACTTTATCCCTATCTCCAGATATATCGGCGCAGCATATGTGAGATTTCTTAATCTTGCTTCTGCAGGGGTTATTGTTCTCGTGGAGCCATCTGCTTCAGTTATGCTTGGTTTTCCCACTCTTATCTTGCCAAGCTTTATCTCAACATCCTCCTGCGGCAGGCTGTCTGCCAATTCCGAGACAATCTGCTGTATCTTTACATCGATAAAATCATTGAATGAGACAATATTTGACTCAACAAGAGAATGCTGCGAGAGATATTTTTTGATGAGGATATGCTTTCCGTTAGATTCATCAACTATTTGATTTGCGATTTCAGTTTGTTCTTTCACTTCTTCCTGGACTTTTTCCTGTCTTTTCGCCGGCATTTTTTATAATCCTATAAGATTTTAAATGGTATTAAGGCACTACAACCCTGTAATATTCTTCTTTGCCCCTCTCAGATTTCCTTTCTATCCTTATTACATCGCCCACCTCTACATCTTGAGGCAATGCAGCGTCGCCCTTTTTTATCTTGGGCAACTGAGAACGGGATATGTTGAATTTGTTTAACAACTGAGAAACCTCTTCTGGCTTTAATTTGGAGTGTTTTGGCTGGAAGATATGCATTTTTGATAAAAAAGACCTGAATTAGATATTTTCGTTTATCACCTGGCAATACTAAAACCTACTTTTTTGGGGCTTTATAAAGGTTTCTGTTTTGTTTGGACAAAGCTAATTTTTTGATTTTCTTAACTTTAGAGTACTCAATTGAGAAAGCTTTATATATTTAAATGCCGCAAAAGAGGGATGAAAAGCCAAGATGCACCAAATAGCAGTTACAGGCCAAGGAAAAGTTTAGAGTTTTCTGCCAGCGAGCCAATAGCACTCTTTGTTTCAGGCAGTTTGCCCGAGGACATCAAGCCCGCTTTTTCAGAATACCAAAGAGAGCAGAACGAGAAGTCCCCATCAGAGGTTCTGTTGGAGAATTCTATTAATTTTTATATTCCTAAATAGATTCAATTATCTGCATTTAAATCCACGATATTCCCCTCGGGGCACTTATACTTTGAGCAGGATATAAGGACATTTGTGAATGTGTTTTTTGTCTTATTTATGCAGATGCCATTCTCTAATTCAAAGCCCATAGTGCATTTTTTCTCGCCATCGCACTCAAAACACTCGCAGTTATCAATGAGCCACTGCTT
>Ga0233422_10001437_pt1 | contig 10514 bp, 11 predicted proteins | sample Watercolumn_Mata_2_FD_182724 | JGI IMG/M metagenome (GOLD analysis project Ga0233422, IMG submission 182724) | Freshwater microbial communities from Lake Matano, South Sulawesi, Indonesia - Watercolumn_Matano_2014_110_MG | ecosystem: Environmental > Aquatic > Freshwater > Lake | place...
TGTCCTTCCTGTAGATCGTTTCCCTGTCGCTGCTCCGAAGGGGCTCCTGTCTGTGCCAGGTGCGGGTCTGTCCCTTGTGTGTGTGAAGTCCCCCTGCCAACCTGCCCGCAGTGCGGTCAAAGCCCATGTGTGTGCCCAGCCTCAAAGAAGAGCGTGTCTCTGAAATTCAAGGCATCCAGGGATCAGGTTTTTAAAGCTTTTCCGGCCATCGCCAATTTGGCGGATAAATCAGATGGGGGGAAGGTAACGATCCTGATCGAAGCTTCAGCCGCCGATGGCTATGACCCCAATTGGTTCCGCAACGCCGTAGAGGAACCATTGGACGAAGCAGATGTGGAGAAGGAATGATTTGGATAAGTATTTCCTGGAGCAGGTTTATAGCCAGATTCGAGACGGAAAAGCGCATGATGCGCAACGGGGCTCCTGTCCCTAACCCCAAGCACGGTTAGGGAATGGCTTAAAAAAGGCGATCTGAAAGGGGGTGAAGCGAAGAAAATGTTGCGAACCAGGGAAACTGATCTTGAGGCGTTGTTGAAGGCATGGGAGCAAAACTCTTCTAACGAACCAACCGGCCAATGGCAGGTTAAGAGCTGGTGGAGGTAGCATGGCTACTATAAGGAAGCGGGTTAACAAGAAGGGGGTCACCTGGCAGATTGACTACTATGACACCCAGGGCAAGCGGGTAATGAAATGCTTCAAGAAAAAGAAGGACGCCCAAGACTATCTTGACCAGGTAGGGGTGTCAAAACGAGATGGTAGCTATGAAGAAATCTTTGGAACCAAGGAAGAACCCAAAACCTTTAATGAGCTTGCTGACCGCTACATCGAGAACTACAGCCACCAAAAATCTTTCAGGACCTTCAAGCGCCATGCAGTAAGGTATCTCCGGGAAGCCTTTGGAGAGAAACAGTTACGGAAACTCTCCTACCTGGACCTGGAAACCTACCGCAACAAGCGCAAGGCAACTCCCCTCGCCAGTGGCAAGCCCAGGACAGAGGCGACGGTAAACCGGGAGATGGCGGCTCTAAAGCACATGCTCAATAAGGCGGTCGAGTGGGGCATGTTGGAAGTCTCACCCTTCAAGAAAGGCTCACGCCTGACCTTTACCGAGAACAACCAACGCCACAGGTATTTGATGGAAGCCGACATTGAAAAACTGCTTACCGCCTGTAGCGACCACCTGAGACCGATTGTGGAACTGGCCCTGCATACCGGCATGAGGAAGGGTGAATTGTTGGGGTTGAAATGGAGCCAAGTTCGGGACGGCTTTATTTACCTCAAGGAAACCAAGAGTGGCAAATCTCGACAGATACCCCTTGACGACCGGGCAGTCCAGGTGATCAAGGAGTTGCAGATCAGGAACAAATGGAGATCACCCTATGTCTGTGTAGGGCCGGATGGGGAGCGCCTGGGGTACGTGAAGAAAGGTTTTAATGCGGCGTGTCGGCGGGCCGGGATTGAAGATTTACGCTTCCACGATCTGCGGCATACCTTCGCCTCACACCTGGTGATGAAGGGGGCCAACCTGAAAGCGGTGCAAAGGCTCCTGGGGCACTCAGATTCTAAAATGACAGATCGCTATTCCCACCTTTCCCCTGACCACCTCAGAGAATCGGTAAACCTTTTGGGGAACTTACCCACCGGTAAAGAAGTGGTAAACATTTTCCCCATCACTTCCAGATAACATGGAGCCGGCATGGGGATTCGAACCCCAGACCTGCTGATTACGAATCAGCTGCTCTACCACTGAGCTATGCCGGCTAACTGCCCTATCGCCCTTAAGTATCCTGTATTTGGGGATTTTTGGCAATGGGAAAATCTCTTGGCAAATGGGTCAAAAAATGGCATTTTGTAGGCACCTGCCCCGGCCCAAACCCGGCCCAAATTTTAGAAGTTGCATCGGCCTCGCCTGCCCCTGGACCCAATTTCAGTAAGAGCTGACCGCCGGGCCAAAGAACCTCAGGGAGAAGAAAACAACCAAACGGTAAAGGAGGATGGGTAATGAAGGGTTTTAATGCGGTGCATGTGGTGGGCCGAAACCTGGATGAGACCTGGTTTGCGCTGTTAGGCCAGCTTTATCGCCAGGGCCGGCGTTATAAAATCGACGCCGGCTCCTTTGCCGGGGCCGAGAGACTGGAATTTGATTTTGTCAGCGGCACTATTTTAGAGCCGATTCAATATACTCCAGGGGGAGTAAGGTTGCCTCTGGCCGTGACCGTGCCCCCGGGGATCCCCGCGCCCACCACCGACGAGTCTATTGAGAACTATTTCGTGGAATATCTGATGAATGGCGAACTCAGTCCCAACGAACACTACCGCTATTCCACCTGGCTGCGCGGCGGCAGGTATGTTATGCCCCGGCTGGTTCTGGAGGGTGTCGGGCAAGAAGCGGGCGCCGCGGTGGTGCAGGCCCCGGACCAGGTGCAGTGGTGCCTGGACCATTACCGGCAGAAAGGTTTTGGCAACAACCACTGTTGCATGTCCATCGGCTACCCGGAGTCCAACTTTGCTTATGACCAGGAATACTCTACCGAGATGGAGCGGGGCACCAGTCCCTGCCTGAGAATAGTGGACACCAAAATTGTTAAAGAGGACGGCGCTAATTTCTTGTGCATGAACGTCTATTTCAGGTCGTGGGACTTATACGGCGGCTGGCCGGAGAACATGGGCGGCCTGGCCCTGCTTCAGGAATACCTGGCCCAGGAATTGGGCGTCAAGGTGGGGCCTTTGAGCTTTACCTCCAAGGGCTTACATGCCTACGACTTTCAATTGGAGGCTTTGAAAGGCCGGATTGGCGTGTAAGCGGCGAGAGACAAGCGCAACCAAATGGTGGCAAGACACTTAATAGGTCCCGATTGATGGGGGCCTCTTTGATGATTACGTATAATAATCAAGCCCTTGTCTGCCAACCCTTTCCTTTAAGTCAGATATCATTAGCCACATTCCCAAACTTTCACCAAGAATTGCCCAAACCCGCAAAGAAACCTTTCCATATCTTGATGATATCGCCTTACATTGAAAGGTGTGGATAATGGCAATTAAAGAAAAACCTTACCTTACTAAGGACAGTTTTATAATTATAAGTAAGGCAGCAACGATACCTATTAACGTGCGCTATGCCCTGGGCGACGCCTTCCACGAGCCGGAAACTCCTAATTTTTAAAGGCGCCGGTTACGTCAATGAAAGGGCTGCCGCCGTAAATCTCGACGGTCTTGGTCGAGGTCCCTTCTTGGAAATTGAGTTCCTTGAGATTGATCTGGCGGAGATTGGGGTTTTCGTAGGTCCGGTAATAGAACCGCAAATTGCCATGGTCAAAGAAACTATGCCAGGGCGTGAATTGAACAAGCCCTTCCTGGCCAACGATCCATATTTGCGGGCCATAGGGAATGTCCACCGTGTTGATCAGGTGAATCCCCAGGATAAGGGCTTCATCCGCATCTTTAGGCGGTTTGGCAAAAAACTTCAGAGCCGAGATCCGCACAAAGCGGCTGGCATTGGTGTAGTCGCCGGGGAGCCCTTTCATATCCGAGCCCAGCGACCATCGGTCATCCTTCAACTCCGGCACCGGAAAGGCAAAGGCCTTAAGATTGGAGTAGAAGCGCAGGTGCTCCAGGTGCCAGCCGAGGTTGGGTTCATTGGTGAGCACCCCGTTCTGCCTGTTGTCCCATATCTTCAAGTGCCCGTCCAGGTATTCCAGGACAATGGAGTTGCCGCCGGCGTCGGTGACCGGCCAGTGGAAGGGGGGCACCTGACCTTGGTTGAAGTCCTTTTCCGCTTGTCCATAGATCTTCACCCTGGCCATGGCCGCCTTCAGTTCCTCCACCGTGGCGAAGTTTCCGGCCACCCAGGCAACGAAATTCTTCAGATCGACAACCGCGTCGCCGGACTTGATATCGGGGTAATTGACGTCCGCGAACCACAGGGTGGTGATATAGAGCCCCTTCTCGTTGGCCGCGTCGACCAGCAGGTTCTTCTGGCCCAAGGCCGAGATCGCCACCACGCCATATTTGGATTTCCATTTGAGGCCCCTGGCGTCTTTGGGGGCCTCACTGACGTAAGCCGTGCCCCGGGGGATCATCTGCAACTGGGCTCCCAGCCGACTGTAAAATTCCTGGGACCGCGCCGAGACAACGCTGCCATCCTTGGCCTTCAGAAAAAAGTATGTACAGGCGCGAGCTGCGCCGGTGAGCCCTGAAACTATGGCAACCAGGACCAGGACCGCACACCGCAGCCACTTTTTCAAGTAAACATCCTTTCGTCCGGCCACACTTTTGCCCTTTCTACCATATCAGTCGAAATTATGCGGCAGCCCTGGCCGCTACCATCAGAAAGTGGTTTTTAAAGAGCGTTTTCACCTAGTTTAACCTCGGCAAGCTTCCCCTTTTGCAGCGCAAATTGCCTATCTGCGCCTATGGTAGCATAAATTTCCATAAATTAGTTAACCAGCCGGCTGGACATGGCAAATTTTTCAAAAAATTTTTTTAAACTAACAATTTGCTTTTAAATGGAATTTCACAATTGGCACATTTATCAGTTCTTGAATATAGGGGAGGTACTGATTTTTTATAAGAAAAAGCTTGATAATGAGGAAAGAAAGTCCTTATGTGAAAAATATTGTGTAGATATTTCTGCCCCGGTTGCACATAACTGCTATATATTCGCGATTTGAGAACCAATGGCCATATCTGGCTATGATCACCATATTGGTATTTAAGGTCATTCCCCACACCCAAGTTTTGCCTTGGGTTTCAGATAAGACCATGGCAATCTTCCCCCTGACCTTTCTCCATGCTCAAGTCTTTTTCTTAAGCTGGTCCGCCACCGCCTGCACGGCCTTTTGCACCGCGTCCGGGTCTCCCAGATAGTAGTGGCGGATGGGGGTCAGGTCGTCTTCAAGCTCATAAATTAGGGGGATGCCGGTGGGGATGTTTAGGCCCACAATCTCCTCGTCGGGAATCTGGTCCAGATATTTTACCAGGGCCCGGAGGCTGTTGCCGTGAGCGGCGATCAACACCCGCCGGCCCTCTTTAACCGCCGGAGCCATAACTTCCAGCCAGTAGGGCAGAAAACGCCCCACCACGTCTTTCAGGCATTCCGTTAACGGCAGCTCCGCGGAGGAAAGGTCGGCATAGCGGGGGTCCTTGCCGGGATAGCGGGGGTCGTCCGGAGTCAGCGGCGGCGGGGGGATGTCGTAGCTGCGGCGCCAGATTTTCACCAGGTCCATGCCGTGCTTCTCCACCGTCTCCGTCTTATTTAGCCCCTGCAGGGCCCCGTAGTGGCGCTCGTTCAGGCGCCAGCTGTGGTGCACCGGAATCCACATCAGGTCCATCTCCTCCAGCGCCAGCCACAGGGTCTTGATGGCCCGTTTCAGCACCGAGGTGTAGGCCACGTCGAAGACGTAGCCCTCCCGGGCCAGGACCCGGCCTGCCTCCAGGGCCTCTAGAGTGCCCTGCTCGGAGAGGCCCACGTCGATCCAGCCGGTAAAACGGTTCTCCTTGTTCCAGACGCTCTCGCCGTGGCGCAGTAACACCAGTTTCTTCATTTCCATCTCCCAAGAATTATGTTTTGCAAGTATGTTTCAAAAGGCATCGTTTTTATTCCCTCCCCCTTGATGGGGGAGGGTTAGGGTGGGGGTGGCGAAAATAATAAAGGGCTATTTAATGTTACTCGATCGGAGACTCCCCCTCCCTCTAACCCCCTCCCACCAGGGGAGGGGAATTTTAAGATGCTTATTTATTAAAATTATTTCTGAAACGCGGCACTAGTGTTGTGTTCCGTAAATTGTATGATAAATATTTTGCCGCGGTTTTCAAAAAGATGTTTTAAAGTCCCCCTTTTCTAAAGGGGGATTTAGGGGGATTATCAAGGGGTTATTTATAATCCCCCCTGACCCCCCTTTAAAAAAGGGGGGTAAAGACCTTGGAGTTAGATGTCATATTATTTGCGAGACGCCACACTAGATCATTTTCTATTCTAACTAATGGTCAGCAGCCTTAAGAAGTTCCCGGGTCACCACGTCCAGCAGGCCCAGAACCGCGTCCAGATGCCAGAAGCGGTCCAGGTGCGCCGGCACGGTGAAGGAGACCTGGGCCGGAAATTCCTCGTCCGCCTGCCAGAGAATGACCCCCACCCGCAGCCCGGGAAAGACCGTGAACGCCAGCGCGGCGTCGCCGGCCGCCCAGGGTTCGGCGTCAAGCCGGCCGCCGGCGGCCAGAAAACCGGCCGCATCTTTACCGAAACGCGCCTCCAGGGGGGCTGCCGGCAGGCTGTGGGGGCCCCGGGCTTGAAAAAAAGTGGTCCCTCCCGGCATCTCCAGAGGACTGAGGGGGGGCCCCAAAACGCCGATATCAATATGCCGGAGGTAAAGCAAGGCGGTTAAGCAGGCCCGAAAGCCGGGGTCCGCCCCCCGGGCTCCTTCCAGCTGAACCTGGCGCGCCGTCGGGTCAATTATTAACTGATGGTTCAAAAAAGGCAGATAATAAAGCCCTTGCCGAAAAACCGCGCCCGTGCGCGCCGTGACCTCCTGGGGTTCCAGGGCCGCGACCTCGCCCCAGATCTCCTGGCTCACCTCGGCGCATTTTTCATAAGCCATGGCCGGTCATCGCAAATCGGCGGGGGGAGTCAGGCGTAACCCAGGCGGGACGCTAATGCTGCCGTCCCCAACCCGCCCCCCCATTTATAGGGTTTTGACGACTGCCTTAATTTTTTTATAATATCCCCAAACCTCACAAAATCCAACCTTCAGGCAGAACATGGAAAAATTCTTCTATCCTTCAAGTGTGGCGGTGGTCGGGGTCTCCGAGAATCCGGCCAACTTGGCCCGGGGGATTGTGGACAACTTGTTGGCCTTTGGCTTTCAGGGAAAAATTTATCCCGTGGGGCCTCGGGGCGGCAAGATACACGGCCTCCCTATTGTCACTCACCTGCGAAAGCTGCCGGAGCCGGTGGACGTGGCGGCCATTCTGACCCCGGCCCGCTTTGTGCCTCAGGTGGTGGCCGACTGCGGCAAGTTGGGCATCACCCGGGTGGTGGTGGAGTCCGGGGGGTTCTCCGAATTGGGAGCCCCGGGCCGGGCCCTGGAAGAGGAGATTAACGGCTTTCTTCAGCAATACCGCATGCGCCTGGTGGGCCCCAACGGCTTGGGCCTGGTGAATATGGAGATCGGCCTGGCCCTCCCCTTTTCCCATATGCGTCCCAAACCCCTGAAGGGCAACGTCTCCATCATCGCCCAGAGCGGCGGGGTGGGTATGCATCTTTTGGCCTGGATGTCCCGGGAGGGGTTGGGGTTGAACAAATTCCTGAGCCTGGGCAACAAGCTGAATGTGGCGGAAAACGAGGCCCTGGCGTATTTTCTGGAAGACCCCGGCACCGAGGCGGTTTATCTTTACCTGGAAGGCATGACCAACGGTCGGGAGCTTCTGGAGGTGGCGCGCCAGTCCCAAAAGCCGGTGTTCCTTCATCATGCCAATGTGGGGCCGCAAACCGCGGCCATCGCCCAGTCGCATACGGCCTCCCTGGCCACTGACGAACAAGTATTGGAGACTGCCTGCCGGCAGGGAGGAATTTTCCGGGTGACCAGCCAAGCCGAGTTTCTGGTGGGCGCCAAACTGGCGGGCCAGCCACCCCTCAAAGGAAACCGCCTGGTGGTGCTGTCCCGCAGCGGTGGCGAAGCGGTGGTTACCGCCTATGCCTGTCATAAGTGGGGATTCCAGCTGCCGCCCCTGTCTCCGCAGCTCAAGCAGCTGGTGGAAAGCCGCTCCCGTTCGGGGGTGATCAAGCCCACCAACCCCATAGACCTGGGGGATATCTTCGACTTCACCGTGTACTCCGACGTCATGGCTGCCATCTGCCGGGACCCGGAGGTGGACGGGGTCCTGCTCAACTTCGGCCCCATCGCCGAGACCGAGCGCCACCAGGCCCGGGAAATGGCCTGCCGCTCCGTGGAACTGGCCCGGGAGGCAGGAAAACCCTTGGCCATCACGGTGATCTGCACCCTGGATGAAGAGGAATACTTCCTGGAGGTCCTGAGGCGTCCGGTATTCCACTTCCCCGGAGAGGCGGTGCGGTCCCTGGCGTACAGCCGCTTTTTCGCGCGGCGGGCCGAGCTGGCCCGGCCCGGGCCCCCGGCCTTACCGCTCGAGAAGGCGCCGATTCAGGGGATCTTGGCCGAACACCCGGCCCCAGGTTTTCTCCCCTTGCCCCAGGCCCTGTCCCTCATCGCCGCCCTAAGTATACCCGTGGCCCCCTGGGGCACCGCCTCAACCCCCCAAGAAGCCCTGACCGCGGCCCAACGCCTGGACTACCCGGTGGTCCTGAAACTGATGGCCCCGTCTTTGCTTCATAAAACCGAAGCCGGGGGGGTGCTTCTTGATTTGGCGGACGCGGCCGCGGTCACTGCCGGTTTCGCCAAGTTGGCCGCAGTGGCCCAAGAACACCTGCCCACGGGCGAACCCTGGCAGGTGTTGGTCATGTCCCAGGCCGGCGGCGGCCGGGAAGTGCTGCTGGGCGCCAAACAAGACCCGAGCTTTGGCCCGGTGCTCGCCTTCGGGGCCGGAGGCGTGGACACCGAAGTCCTGGAAGATGTGGCCTTGCGGGTCGCCCCCATAAATGACCGGGAAGCCCGGACCATGATGGCCGAAACCCGCCTGGGGCGCATCCTGGCGGGCATCCGCGGCCAGCCCCCGGCCGACCTGGCGGGCTTAAGCCAGGCCCTGCTTGCTTTATCCCAACTGATGCTTGCCTTCCCCCAGATAACCGAGGTGGACCTCAACCCGGTGCGGGCCTTCCCCGGAAAGCCGGGCATCATGGCCTTAGATGCCCGGATACGGGTAGGGTGAGGCAGGCCTGACTTGGGGGAGGGGGTAAGGGCCTGCGGCCCTTAGCCCCCTTCCCCAAAACTGAGTATAGGTGGATTAGTTAATGAGCTTTGTCATCGGTCTGATGGCCGGCCTCTTCGGCGGCCTGGTGGGTCTGGGCGGGGGGGTGGTGATGATTCCCCTGATGATCCGGTTTTTCCGCCTGGAGCAGGTCCTGGCCCACGGCACCAGCTTGATGGCCCTCATCTTCACCGGCGCGGCCGGGGCCGTCACTTATTATCTGAACGGCTCGGTGGACGTCCTGGCCGCGGCGCTCATGGCCGCGGCCGCTATCTTTACCGCCCGCTTCGGCGCCCTGTACGCAAATTCCCTGCCGGAATGGCAGCTCAAAAGAGCTTTCGGCGTCTTTGTGATCCTGGTGTCGCTGATCTTGCTGGCCAAACCCTATTTCGCCCACCTCTCCCATCCGCTGAGCGGCTGGCCCAAGGTGGTAGTCTTGCTGGCCAGCGGCGCGCTGGCGGGTTTCGTTTCGGGCATGATGGGCGTGGGCGGGGGGGCCATCATGACGCCGGCCCTGGTGCTGTGCGTGGGTCATACCCAGCACACCGCCCAGGGCAGCGCGCTGCTGGCCATGGTGCCCGCGGGCTCGGTGGGGGCCTATACCCACTGGCGCCTGGGCAATGTGTTCACCAAAATCCTGCCCGGCCTGATTGGCGGGATCATCCTGGGGACCTACCTGGGCGGCACCCTGGCCCACCTCTTGTCCGAGGCGGCCTTGAGATTCATCTTCGCCGCGGTCCTTATCTGGCTGGGCATTCGGGATATCCGCAAAAGCGCCAAAATACGGGAGCAAAGTCCAAAGTGAAAGAAATCACCCCCCAGCAACTGGCCGACCTTATCCGGCAAAGCCGCCGGGCCGTGGCCCTGACCGGCGCGGGCATCTCCGTGGAGAGTGGCATCCCGGACTTCAGAAGCCCGGGCGGCCTCTGGGAGCGCTTCAACCCCATGGAATACGCCCATATCCAGGCTTTTCGCCGCCACCCGGCCAAGGTCTGGCAGCTCTTGAAGGAAATGGACGAGACCATCACTCGGGCGCGGCCCAACCCCGCCCACTACGCCCTGGCGGAGCTGGAGGCCCGGGGACATTTAATGGGGGTCATCACCCAGAACGTGGACAACCTGCACCAGGCCGCGGGGTCAAAAAGGGTGGTGGAATACCATGGCAACGCCTTGCGCTTCGTGTGTCTGGAATGTAACCGCCCTTTCCACCGGCAGAATCTGGACTTTGACCGGGCCCCCCTTTATTGCCCCTGCGGCGGCCTGATCAAGCCCGACGTGGTGTTTTTCGGCGAACCCATCCCGCCGGCGGCCCAGGCCCAGGCCCAGGAACTGGCCCAGTCCTGCGACCTGCTGCTCATCATCGGCACCTCTGGGGAAGTGGCCCCGGCCTCCTACCTGCCCTACACCGCCAGGGACTGGGGCGCGGTGATCGTCGAAAACAACCTGGAACCCACCATCCTCACCCGCACCGTCACCGACCACTTCCTCCCCGGCAAGGCGGGGGAGAAATGGCCGCAGGTAATAAAGGAATTATAAATGCTTAAGGCCCGAGGCCTGCGGCCTCGGGCCTTAAAACCCTGCGGGTTGTTTGGGGGCGGGGCCTAAGGGGGTCAGGCCCCGCCCCCAAACAACCCGCA
>Ga0233422_10001439_pt1 | contig 10511 bp, 13 predicted proteins | sample Watercolumn_Mata_2_FD_182724 | JGI IMG/M metagenome (GOLD analysis project Ga0233422, IMG submission 182724) | Freshwater microbial communities from Lake Matano, South Sulawesi, Indonesia - Watercolumn_Matano_2014_110_MG | ecosystem: Environmental > Aquatic > Freshwater > Lake | place...
CAGGGTAGGGTAGGGCCTACCAGCCCGCAAGTCCAGCAGGCAATTTCTAAAATTCCTGCTTCAACTTTTCACCAGCAGTTCCGGATGGAGGCCGGGATGAATATTGAGGCTGCTTAAAAGTTGAAGCAGGAATTTTAGAAATTGCCTGCTGGACTTGCGGGCTGGTAGGCCCTACCCTACCCTGCCCTCCCCCACCGCTACTCCCAGAGAGCTGGCTTCTTAAATTAGCGGAACCACCTGCACTTAGAGTAGGAGCGGGTTGATTAAACTCCAACTCCGGTGAGGGAGGCGGTTTTGGAACATAAATCTTCTGACCGGGATAAATCAAATTAGGATTACGAATACCGGAAAGAGCGGCAAGCGTGTTGTAATCCGTACCATATTTTTGAGCTATCGCAGATAAAGTATCCCCTGGTTTCACTGTTTCAATATCATATTCCTCTGTAGGCTGTAATTCGTTTGGAAGATAAGACGGAGCAGCAGCTTCAACTTTTTTAATATTTAATAATTTCTGTAAGAAGTTAGGTGAAGAAGTTGGAGTCGGAGTCGGAGTTACTATCCTAGTTGACTTAGGAGCTACTCTAACTGAAGTTCCTTTAACTTGTCCTCCGCCAACATATTGTCCATATCTTTTGGCAGCGTGCCATTCATTACCGGCTGCCGGTCTTTGACCATACCGTGAAACATAAGCAACCAAATCAGCTCCGGTTAATCCTTGTTTTCGTCCCTGGTTATAATAATAAATAAGTTCTTTCGCGGCCAAATTAGCGTTAAATTCGGGATTAAGCAAGTCTTCCGGTTTATATCCGGTTCCCCTTCCGCCTCTGGTATTTGCCTGATATAAACCATAGGAAGATTCTATAGCATTTACTAATTGCGCATTAGGATTGCCTCCTGATTCAGCTAAAGCAATAGCGTGCATAACTTTTCTAAATTCCTCATCCCCGGGAGCATATTTATTAGCAATATTATCAATAATCTTACCTACTCCCGAAGTCATAACTGTAGGTTGGCTTTGAATTGGAGGTTTCTGAATTTTAGAAGTCATTGTCCCCTCCGCAGCCTGAACCTGTCTAGGAGCAAAGATTTTGCCTAAGATATTCTTGGCTCCCTGCACTACATCAGTAAATCCCTGTCCTACTCCCTGTAAGATATTCCCTACAGTTGTCTTCTCACCACCGAAAGGAAAATAGACTCCGCCTTCAGTTTTTCCTTTAGGAACTTCAGTTTTAGCAATATTCTGCATTAACTTTGAAAAAGTATCTTTGGCTCCCTGAAAGATTCTGCCCATATCAATAGTCGGAAGAGGAGTAAAAGAATAAGCAGGCAAACCTTTGGATTGCCGGTAGGCAGGAGAAAGCTCAAGAGCCTTCTCTGTTGCTGATTTAGCAAAAGCGGGAACTTGGGAAAGAATAGATTTTGCCTGACCTAAGTAATCAACTGGCTGACCAACTGAAGGCTTAGGAATTTCTCCCATCTTAACTTCCTTCGGCATCACCGGCTTATTGTTTTCAAAATTGACAGTAATTTTCTGCCTTTTACCTTCAGAATTTATTTTGAACACAAAAGGCCTAAGTTCAGGGTTAGTAGCTTTAAGAACTTCCGACCTTAAACTTGCCGGCATACCGGAGAGGGTATCAAACTTTACTCCTCCCAATTCTTCTTCATACTTACGGGGAATAATCAGTCTTCTATAAATTCCGTTGTCTTCAACATAATCCAAATTAAGAGTACCTTCAATTACATCATTAAAAACATCCTTAATCTCTATATTCCCCTCCTTATCCTCTACCAACTCATATTGTTCTTTATTAGTCTTCCGCAAATCCGCCTTTCTTAATTCATTCGTTTCCATTCTTGCTGCATCCCTGAACTCACCGGCTGCCTTATTCGTTTTATCATAAGTATCATAAAACTTGCCATAGGCTTTATAGAGGTCAACTCTCTTTTGGATAATATCTCTTTGTTTATCCAAATAAGTCTCTTTCAAGGTTTTACCTTCACCAAGCGGAAGAATACCTCTCTGAAGCATAATTTTAAGATTATTTTCTTCATCAAAAACCTCTCTTTCAGTATTCTCTAAAGCAGTATAATCTGATTTATAAGCAACGCCTTTTTGCAGTTCTCCGATTCTTTGTTCCGTTTCCTTCATGCTGGTCTGATTCCCGGCTTTTGCGTCTTTCAAATCAGAAACTCTGTTTTGCAGATTGGTAATCTGGATTTCCACATTCCTGGCTTCATCCACAGCCCCGATCCTTTTATATTCATTTTTTGCCTGCGTTAAAAATTTAATTCTTCTTTCGGTATTGGCAATATCCTGGTCTATTCTCTGTCCATAGATTCCCTGCCGTTTATAACTCTCCATCGCATTTCCAAGAGCCTTGCTGTCTTCATCGGTAACTTGCGTACCGGCTGGAACGGATACCGTACCATCACCGGCAGGAGTTTTCACGCGGAGCCCCTGCCCTGTCTGCCCTTCAGTTGTGGTTTGTACGGTACCCGTTTCAACCGGCGCTCCTTCCGTACTCGCAACCGGCTCATTATAGGGAATATTCTCACTGGAAGACGCTATCTCCTGATTGCCTTCGGTAATATAATCTGAAATAACCGCTTTTTGGGCTGACATTTTATAGTTATTGGCTGATGCCTCAAATATCTTAGCCTCATTCTCATCCCCGTCCAACCTTGCCTGATTGGCAAGTTGCTGATAAAGATTAGCTTTTTCTGCTAATCTTTGAGAAGTATCTTCAGGCATTTTGGAGATTTTAAGATTGGTATCAATTCTTGTCTGTTTTCTCTCTCCTCTTTCCGCTTTATCAAGAAGCCCTTGAACTTTAGCAGCCTGGTTCTGGTAAGCTGCGCTGCCCGGATTCATCGCTGCCAGCTTTTTATTCTCATACTCATACATCTGTCTGTCAGTTACCTGCCCTGCCTTATACTGATTCTGCATCACCGAATCCTTATAAGCCTCGGTTACTTCCGTTATTTTCTGCTTAAGATTAGTCTGCTGAAGAGGTGTTAAAAAAGGCCTGGTTAATCTTTTGGAGAGTTCGTTGATATAGGTTTCGTAAGTAATAACGCCGTTGGTATAGTTACTGTCAACCACATCATCTTCGGCTGCCTGGACTCTCTTAGCCAGAGTGGAAGCATAAGAAGAAGAACTGGTTTTTGAAGCACCAGTCCGTCTTAAAGTTGCGTATTTTGATGCCAGACTTCTTCTTTCAGCCATACTTATCCTTGAGCGTTAAGATTTTGTTGAGCCATCGCTGCCGCTCCCGCCTGGGATACTTCCCCTGTCTGTGGAACTCCTCTTGCTGCCGATACGCCTCTTCGTTCTCCCTGGTTTTGCCCTTCATTCATAATCGGCTTTGGCCTTTGGGGACTTCCGCCCTGATTCATTCCCATCAGCTCCGCGTTAGCTTCTTCCTGTTCCCTGGTTGCCTGCATAGCTTTAAGCTGCGCCCTCACCGCCGCACTTGATAACTGTTTGAATCTTCCTCTGGCGGTTAATAGCTCCTCGTCTTTAGCTTCTGTCTTTAATTCTTTAATTACCCTTGGAGCATCGTTTATTCCTGATAACTCAAGATATTTACGGTGAGAAATGGCATCCCTGTCAAAAAGAGTGGAAGCATCAACTATCAGGTCGCTCTTTGACAGAGGCATGATATTTTCCCAATCAAGTTCAACTTCACGGATTATCAAATCTCCATCCTCTCCGCCTTCATGGGAACGCATATAGGAATGGGTTTCGGGAAAGAACTTAATCATGTAATTTTGGATGGAATAGCAAAGGTCTTTGATAACCTTATTCCACGACAGCCTCAACTTATTCACCGGGTCAATCACCGACTGGTACTGTATCGCTCCGACTCTTCCGGTATAAGGCGCTGTGCCTGCCGCAAAAGCAATCTTGGGAAGGCCGATAGTGAAAAGATGCTCCATAATTCTGTTCAGATATGCCTCCGAAGGAATAGCGTTGGTATTGTTTAGAAGCGGTCTAAAATCCGCGTCAGGCCCTTCTATGAAGATACACTGCCCGCTTCCCGGCTTAACCAGTTTCTCGTCAAAGTCAGGCATATTGACCACCAGCCATTTGACATGGGAACCGGCTCTTATCAAATCCCCCTCCTCGCTTTGCCTGTCATTCAATTCCACATTCGGGTCAATCAGAGGGTCTATAAAAGCCATAGACCAGGGAGAAGGAGGGTTGGGGAAAGAATGACCGATATACCAGGGAATCTCATCGTAATCGGTAACGATAAACTGAATCATATCATTTAATTTTGCCCCGACCACAATGGCGTTGACAACTTTCCATTCCCCTTTTATCTGCTTTTTCCCCCAATAATCACAGACTTTGGTTTTAGGAATTCTGGTTTTTCCGGTAGGAGTCGGGTTTATCTTGGTGATGGAAGCGGTTAAAACTCCGTACTGGTCATTAAGATGGGAACCATCGCCTTCCTGGGTGGTCTCGGTAATTGGAACCGCCTGGTAGCCGTCAAATTCCTGTTCAACTTTAGTTAAAGCCCACTCATCCACAAAAGCCAAAGCGGAGAATGATTTTCCAGCCGCGTCATCCCACATGACATAGACCTTAACCATATCTTCCGCATGATCAATCTTGATGGCTTTGCCATTCTCGTCGCCGATAACAGTACACTTAACGGCAAAATCCCCGTCCCTGACCTGCACGGTTCCGCATCTGGGAAAGATAACTTCCAGAAAATCATTGTCGGAAAGAGTTTTGTTGATGAATTTCTCTACCGCCTCCGTCCTTATATTCTCAATCTCATCGCCCTCATCCTCGCTTTTCAGTTTCAGCTTGAAAGGAAAATTGGTTAAAGATTCCTGAAGTTTGTTGCCCATTTTCCAGACATAGTTAAAGACCGCCAGAATATGCCCTTCCTGGGATTTATCACGCAGTCCGATGACATTCGTGTAAAGATGGTGGTTGCCTTCCCAGAAATCCTTTCTCATCTTCATGGACTTCTTCCGTTCAGTTACTTCCGGCTCCACATACTTTATCTCGTTTTGGATTTCACCTAAGATTTTGTCCCTTATCTCTTTACTTTCTTCTAAAATTAAATCTGCTTTCGCCATTATTGACTCCTTCCTATCATCGCTCTATAAATATTAAAGTCCATCACCCTGGGTTTTGTCAACCTGGGTTTCCGCTTTTCAATGAAATATATCGCCTGCATAATCGCCATCACCCCATCCTGCTTAATATTATCATCTTTCAGCCGGTACATTTCAAACTGTTTCCGCAGGTCAAATAACTTCCAGCTTGCGCGGATGAACCCCCAATCGTTATTTTCATCTATTCTATCCCCTTTTTCATCGGTAGTAAACCTTCTGCCCCTGCCTAAAACTTCTTTAAGTATCCCCAGAGCTTCACCTTTAGCGGAGATAAAAGATTCACGGGAAGGGGGAAACGGATAACCATGAAGAGAAGAAAGTGCCTGGGCAATGCCCTTTCCTCCTAATGACTGGCCGTCAAAAGTAAACCTGGTATTGGGAGAAACGGATTTATAAATCCCGAACCAGTTCTTTACCATCTCATATTGCAGGGAAAGAGGCATGGTTTCACCTCTGAAGGCTTTATAAAACACCACCTTGTAGGGCAACTCAACCGTCTGCCCCCCGATAGTCGCTTTCCGGTTGTATCTTAAAACGGCAAAAACCGTATCATCCTTTGAAGCGGAAACATCAAGAGTGGCGATATAGTAACCCTTTGGGTCAGGTTCCTCAATGATGCCTGTTTCCGCATCGTAATCCAAGTCATGCGAGAACATCTGATTGGCTTCATGGTAATTGAAGAAGTGATCCCGGTAATCTACATACTGGCCGTAAATGATCTGTTTCCTCAACTCCGGGTCAGCCACCTCCTCCATCTGCTGCAAAAACTCCTTATCCAGATTGGGATTTTCATAGATTGAACCGGTCTGGAAATAGTATAAAGCGGAATCCTTTTTATGTTCTTTTTCCGCCACCTCCGCCAATTCTTCGTATTCCACCCCTGCGGGTTGAGAAGTTCCTACCAGATGGATGGGGCCCTGGAAGAAAGCCACACGGGGAAGAAGAGTTCCGTTTAAGAAGAGTTTAAGTTCCGGAATATCTCCGCACTCATCGCCTGAAACAAAGGCTAACCTTTTTCTCTTAAAGGCACTTCCGAACTCATCGTAAGAACGGATTAAGGTTTTGGAATTATTCCACCAGAGTATTTCCGGCGGCCTGTTAGCCACTTCCACCAAATCCGCAATCGCCCACCCCTTCAGGAGGGAATCGTTAGTATGCCCGTCGGGAAGAAGTATTCTGCCCTCAACAACATCCTGGACTGTTTCAAATACTCCCTTAGCCACTTCATAAGTCTTACCCACATTTGCAGTTTCATAAAGTATCTTCTCCCAGACAGTATCATCACTAACCCTTCCCAAAAGCATAACTTTGGTAACGGCATGGAAGATATGGATAACCGATTCCACCAGGGTCTTCCCCCACTGGTTTGCCGGTTTGAGGATGTTTATTAACTTCCAGGAGTTATTTGTCCAGGCAGCCTGTCCCGGATGAAGCGTAATCCCCAATATCTCTTTTGAGAAATGGAAGACATCACGCTTCAGACAATAGGTTTTGAGACTCATCGGACTTAACATCTTCAACCTCCCCTTCCATAAAGAGCGGATGACCGCAATTCTTACAATGAGTCGGCAACTGTCCTGAAAACATCTTCCTGACAAATGTTTCCAGATAGGTCATCTTAACTCTGCTCTCTTCTTTTTTAATCTTAACCAATTCGGACTGCAACCAATCTTTTAACTGAATATCGTCAGGGTATAAAAGAATCTTCTTAAACGCCCTTTTAGCAACTTCCTTCTGCATCTCCTCAAACCCAATTTCCCCTTTGGCAAACCTGTCAAGCAAATCCTTTTCTTCCTGGGATAATATTCTCTCAATTCTCTTTTTTGAAGATTCCGGTTTCTTAAATTCTGAAACTTTAGGAGTAATAATCGGAGTTAACATAACTTTTATCATAGAACAAATATTTTGCATTTGTCTATACGACATCTAATTAGAACCTTCTCCCTTACTCAAAAGAAGCTAAATAAGCTAACTGTAATGAGCTAAGGTGGCTATATTTCATTCCGGATGGGAGAGAGTTAATTCCAATCATAATTCCACTTTTACCATATTGCAACTATCCCTACCCCCTTACTTAAAATTGGAATTCCATATTTTAATATTTAATATTCCCTTATTATATATTTACATATATTAATATTAATATTCTATTATCCCTAATTGGGGATTAAAGTTATTCCCTTACTCATAACTAAAGTTATTCCCTTACTCATAACTGGGGATTATATAATAAGTTAACTATTAACTTAATAAGGTAATATCTTAATATGGTAAATATAATAGTAGCTTAATAAGTTAACTATTAACTTAAATATTAATATTCCCTTATTCCCCTATTTAATATTCCCCTATTTAATATTCCCTTATTCCCTAATCCCTTACGGGGAATAGGGAGTAAGGGATAGGGGAATATACAAGTCTTCTCCCCCATCTCCCATAGCCTCCTTCTTATTCCCCTATCCACTATAACCACCTTCTTATTCCCTTATTTACCCTTTAAGATATATTCCAGGTAAGTATAGGAGAATTAGCTAATACCATATAGGATATATGAGATTAGCTTCGTTTTGGGGTATTGACAAGGGAATTAGGGTGTGATACTATGGTCTTAGCTTATGAAGGAAGAGGAATAAAGAAAACCCATAACGCGCACTTTAACAAGTAAATAAAATCAGTCTATAGAGTAATAGGCCCGAGAAGATAATATGATAACCGTAAAAATTACGGAAATGGGAAATAACATGATAGGATTTTACATCTTCAATGAATACAATCAATTAGTACATCATTTTAGAAGATCAAAAAAAGACAAGTCAAAGCATAAAACAAGGTTAGCAGGTATTTACATGAAAAAGGGTCAGTCAATCAGTTTTGACGACCAAACTGTTCCGGAATTATCCATGTATGACTATTGTAAAATTGGAGGAACATTACCAGCTTATTAACCATTTACTCATTCGGGCCTAACATTCTGTAGACTGATAGGATTATATCTTTATACATGGCAAGCTGGAAAGGCGGTTATCAATATGAATAATCCAACACTAGCAACAGTCGCAAATATGAAAAGCCCAAGAACGGGCAATCCAGTTGCCAATCAGTTTATAATCACGCAAAAAGGAGGAATAATGGGAAACTTCATCAAGCGTGAAATATTCCAGAGTTACAAAAGTATTATTGTTGTAATAACAGTATGGCCAGATGAAACAATAACAGAGTTAGATAAGAATTATTGGGATTATAGCGTAACTACTGGAAGATACAGAAACCAGTTTTTAGAGGAAACCAGGAAGGAAACAGAAGCAAAGATCAAAAGCGGAGAATATAAGCTCGTTGATCTTAATTAATAATATTTAATCAGCTTGCTAGGTGTAAGGATATAAGATTTGAATGAGGGGAGGTGATATTTTATGCGGAAACTTGAACTTGATTATCTACTTTGGCCGATTGTATCGGTTTTATTGGTGTGGTATATAATCGGTAAGGTTATCGTTCACATTTTAGAATACATAAACAACCGACTTGGAGAATAAAGTCAGTTTTTTTATTGGTATAATATCCTGGCTTGAATTATGCCAGTAAAAAATAATTATCCGTTAAGACGGAACGGCTACTACTATATTGACGGCCATAAATACATATCTGTAACAACGGTCTTGCAGGTATTGGCAAAGCCTGCGCTCATCAGGTGGAGTGCTAAGCAGGCCGCGTGTATTGCCCTGGAAGACCCCTCATTGTCCGAAGACGGGGTATTGGCTAAAGTTTGGGCGATAAAGGATACAGCAGCCAACAGGGGAAGTCTGGTACACTCTTTTATCTCCTCTATGGAAACAGGGAAAAGTCTGCCGGCGAATATACAAGGTTACGCCAATGCGTATGAGAATTTTATGAAAACTACCAATGCTTCTATCATTTCTTCAGAACAAATGGTTTATTCCGGGAAATATAAATACGCCGGGACGCTTGACGCGATTGCCAGGATAGGAAATAAGATTTGGATATTGGATTTTAAGACCAGCAAGAATGTCTATAACGAATACGGATTGCAGCTTTGCGCGTATAAGCAAGCAGTGGAAGAGCAAGGAAAGAAAATTGACAGCATGGCGATTGTTCATCTGAAGAATACCGGGAAGTTTTCTTTTCTGGAATTCAATGATGACTTTAAGGTTTTCCTTCACGCTTTGGAGCTTTGGAAGTGGTTTAACAAAGGCGGATGAAACTTGGGTATTGACAAAGAATAAAGACTATGGTATTGTGGTTACAAGGCTTATGACAGGAGGTGAGAAGAAAATGAAATCCAAAAATAAAAGGTACGAAATTTCATATCAGGTTGTTTTAACTTTAACCGCGAAAAATCAAAAAGAATTCGGTAATTCAGTTAAAACTATTACTGATGCTTTAGAAAGACATTTCCCGGAAGTGAATATAAAAGTAGAAGAGGGAAAAGTTAAAAAGCTATTATTCTAAATTATGAAAGACAATTATAAAATCAATGTTATAGACTTACCGGATTGCCGGTTATTAACAGGAGAATTCTCATTTCACTTTATGTTTAAGGGTCAGGAGAATTCAATGCAAAAAACCCATGAAGCATTTGACTCTTTGCTTCAAACATTCAGGAATGAAGCTATTAAAAAGTTGGGAAGGGAATTCGGAGTACAAATTAACTTCCAGGATTAAATATGAAAACAAATAAAAAAGATTTCAAAGCGTATATAAAAAAGAATTTTCCTCATTTAACTGAAAAAGATATAGAGTCTGCATGGGAAAGATTCTTAATTAAAAAAGGATCAGAAAATCAGACTCTTACTGAAGCATTAGGTATTTCAAGCCAAAGAGAAAATGACTTATTAAATGAAATAAATTATTTAATAGAACTACATAAGGGGCACAAAGCTAACCTTATAATTCATTTACAAAATATAAAAAGAATCGCAAATAAAGAAGTAACTCTTTTAGAAGTAACTCCTTTAGAAAAACTATTTATGATGTATTGGATTGCTACAGAGTGGTGTGAAACATATTATAAGAATTTATATAAATGTGAACATAATCCTCAAGATATTTACGGTAAAGGATTTAGAGAGGGATTTGATAAAGCGGCTTTGAAACTTTGGCAAAATATTAAAGACTTGACTTGGAAATTAAGACATGAAGTAAATCCCGATTTAGAATATAACGAATAATTATAGAAAGGAGACAATATGGCAAACACATTTAGAAACAAGGTTGAAATGAAACTTTTAGGCTACACAGTCTATTCGGATAAGGAGAATTGGAATACTACCTTTGACCGGATGCTTAAAAAGCTGTTATACCCCATTAAAAAGCATTTAGGGATTGGTTTTTGATGGGGTATAACAACTTTTTAA
>Ga0233422_10001441_pt1 | contig 10503 bp, 7 predicted proteins | sample Watercolumn_Mata_2_FD_182724 | JGI IMG/M metagenome (GOLD analysis project Ga0233422, IMG submission 182724) | Freshwater microbial communities from Lake Matano, South Sulawesi, Indonesia - Watercolumn_Matano_2014_110_MG | ecosystem: Environmental > Aquatic > Freshwater > Lake | place...
ACTTCCCAGCTCTACGGCCGCGATGGAACAACGACCATCGATCGATTTCCGCTTCGTCGCAAGTTCGCGGCGAGTTACAAACCGGAGTTTCTTCCCGGACGGGTTGCCGCAGAAATTGAATGGATAGGCGCGATCATCATTTCGAGAATCGGAGCGCACATCAAGATTCACGAAAACATCGCCGTCTCCGCTGGTCTCGATCAGGTCGATTTTAGTCGTCGGATCGATCCCAAACCTACGTTCGGTTTGTCGCTTACGACTTCCTGGAACACTTGGAATCCGACTCTGCACTACGCATATGTTTTGGAGCCCTATTCTACCGGCGGGTTCCATGTTGTCTCATTAAGCATGGCGATTGAATGAGATCTCTCAAATTCCTCTTTGTTACAATGATTCTTCTCCCACGGCTCTTGCATGGTCAGGGGACCTCAATCTCCTCATCCTATCTCAAGGTTCCTCTCAGTGCCAGAGCGTCGGCCCTGGGGGACGGGACTGTCGCCGACGCAAACCAACTTTCTTCCTGGGCACTCAATCCTGCGAACCTCTTCGCCGGCAGTCGACGATCGGTAACAATTTCTCACGCTCAATGGGTACAGGACATTCAAAGTGAGTTCCTTGGACTGCAACTACCATTTTCTCAAGGCACGTTCGGAATGGCCGTATCCACAAGCGCCATCCCTGGCATTGAGGTTCGCGAAAAACCAGGACCTGCCATCGGCACGTTCACCGCACGATTCGCCACGTTTCAGGTCGGGTATGCCACTGAGCCCATTTTGAACCTGTCGGCAGGCCTCACAGCAAGATACCTGTATCAGAAGCTCTACATCGATGACGTTGCGGGATATGCATTTGACGCAGGCGTACTCTACCGCACGCCAATTGCGGGACTTGAGATTGCCGCGTCTGTGACGAATCTTGGTTCATTGACAGCCTTTCGTACAGAACGGTCTGAACTTCCTTCATTCGCACGTACAGGCGCTACATATCGATTCGAAATTGATGATTTTGCCGCCAGGCTTAGCGTGGCATCCGCAGTTGGACTTCAACATTCCGAAACACATTTTTCAGGAAGCGTCGAAGGCGTCTACAGGGGTTCTCTCGCCATCCGAATTGGCTACCAGACGGGATTTGAATCACGGGGACTATCTACGGGGCTTGGTGTTGCCTACGAATTCCTCACCTTTGACTACGGCTATCTTCCGTTCAGCTACGGCTTCGGAGGGGCACATATCCTTTCACTTGGAATCGGATTCTGAAACCATGGCCATCGATGTACTCCCGTACAATGAAAGCAGCAAAAAGCAGTGGGACGACTTCGTTCTGGATTCAAACAACGGAACGATGTTTCACCTCCAGAAATTCTTCGACTATCATCCAAAAGGACGTTTCAATTGGCATCACCTTGTCTTTGAGGAGAAAGGTCAGATCATCGCCGTACTTCCGGGCGCTGCCATGGGGTCAACATTTGAATCTCCAATCGGTGCATCATACGGATCGTTTGTTACAGCACCCATCGAATTCTCAAAGGCGCTCGACATCGTCGATGCGTTCGCAGAGTATTGCCGTTCGAATGGATTCGAGCGCGCACTGCTTACACCTCCGCCCTTTATTTACCAGAAAGTGATAACACAGAACATCGATTACGCTCTTGCGTATCGCGGGTTCAGCTACGACAAGCATTACATCTCTCATTCCATCCAGCTCGCACCCGGGGATTTTCTCGCGCGATTTCAAAGCACTGCAAGGCGCTACATCCACAAGTACTTGCGCGAGAGTTCTCTGACGGTAAAGATCACCGACGATTACGAGGCGTTCTACCCGATTCTTGTCAAGAACAAGGAACGCCACGGCGTGAAACCCACACACACACTGGAGGAACTTCTCCGGCTCAAGAAGCTGTTGCCAGATAATCTGACATTGTTCCTCGTCTACAAGGGCGCGAAGCCCATTGCAGGCTCACTGATGTTCGCCTGCAATCAGCAAGTAGCGCTCTGTTTCTACAACATGCTCCTGTATGAGTACGAGGAGTACAATCCCATTCACGTCGTCATGTATGAAGTCACGAAATGGGCAACGGAACGTGGATTCTCATGGATTGATATTGGTGTCTCACAAGACACAAAAGCGGAGAATCCGATGACCCCGTCGATGAATCTCATCCGATTCAAAGAGAAGTTCAACGCCTTCGGAATTCTACGCAGCACCTTCTACAAGCGATTCATCTGACCCATGAAGGTTCTTCACGTCGCACCGCTTAACGTCGCTGGCGTGCCCTATCTGATGACGGACATGCAACGCCACTTTGGCGTCGACGCGACCCTTGTCACGCTTCACCGGAGTGCACTGACGTTCCCTGAAGACATCTGCCTTCACTTGCCACTCCCCCGCAACCGACTCGCCCACTGGTGGCGTGACCATAAACGCGGAGATCCTGTACCGATCGTTCGGTACGACCAGTCACCAGATTCACCAACGCCGGTCCACACGGCGAAGAACATTTTCGAGGACGTCTATTTCCGGTATGACGACCGGCGGCGCGAACGAACGGTCGAAGAGGCGATCGAACGATTCCATCTGGACCGATTCGACATTATTCACTACGACGGGGGAATGGACTTCTTCCGGGATAGCCGCATCGCTCAACGTTGGAAGAAGGCAGGGAAACACATTATCTGTCATTACATGGGCAGCGACCTTCGGCTTCGAGGCGTTGTTCCGGAAATGGATGCCCTCTCAGATCTCAATCTCACGAATGAGAGCGATCACCTGCTTCTGCACCGAGACATTCATTATATCTTCATCCCATTCGACACCAAGCCATACACACCGGTTCCGCGCCGCACCGGAAGACTGAGGATCGTTCATTCCCCAACGAACCGCTCGATGAAAGGGACGGCATTCCTCCTGCCCATCATGGAGGAAGTGAAGAAAGTGCGGGACGTCGAGTTCGTCCTGATTGAAAACACGCCCCACGAGGAAGTCATCCGGATCAAACAGACGTGCGACATAGCAATCGAGCAGATCGGAAATCTCGGGGGAACCGGATACGGGCGCAACTCTCTCGAGACGCTGGCCATGGGCATGCCGACGCTGACGGAAATTACGCCGGACTATCTCACGTGGCTCCCGGAGAATCCGTTCGTGCTGGTGTCTCGCGACACCCTCTACACTACCCTGTTGAAAATCATCGATCGTCCTGACGAGCGGGAAGAACTCGGGGAGAAAGGCCGTGCATGGGTGCAGAAATACCACTCCTATGAATCGGTTCACGCCAGGTTAGAGCAGCTCTACCGTGAACACAATATTCTCTGACATTCGGACCGCCCCTCGCATACTTTTCGTGGCCCTTGCCGTCGGGCTGTTCATCCGCACATTCTTCATCTCGCTTCACGAGCGGCCCCTCATTTCCGACGAACGTGAATACCACAAGCTCGCAATCAACCTCGTCACCCGATTTTCGTACTCGTATGATGTGCTCCCGACCGCGTACAGACCGATTGGCTATCCGGCTTTTGTCGGGGCTGTCTATCTTGTTACCGGTTACCATCCTATCGCTGTGAAGTTTCTGCAGGGGCTTCTCGATGTGGGAACCGGACTCCTCCTGTTCCTCCTCCTGACGTCACGATCCCGCAAAGCCGCTCTTCTCGCAACATTCAGTTGGAGCCTCTTTCCACCCGCGATATTGTTCGCCAATTTCCTGATGAGCGAATCGGTCTTCACGTTCCTCCTTCTTCTGACGATCTATCTTCTATGCCGACCAGGACCGAAACAATACACCACCCTGCTTGCACTCGGCATCCTCTATGGGATCCTGACACTGATAAAGCCCGGAGCGATCCTGCTTGCACTCGTGCCACTCGCATTGTTCCGCAAGCTTCGCCTGTCAGTTCCGATGATCGGAGTGATTGGTTTTGGTCTTGTCGCTGTCGTGAGCCCATGGGCCATCCGCAACTTTGTTACGTTCGGCACATTCTCTCTTTCCTCCAACGGAGGGATCAACCTTCTTATCGGCAATCACTCTCATGCAACCGGCGGCTACAACCTTTCGTTTGATACGACCTTTCTTGAAGGCTCAAGGAACGAGTTCGACGCGGACTCAAAGGCGCGTCTGACCGCCTGGGAGTTCATTTGGAACAATCCCGAGAGGTTTGCCGTCAACGCAATCAAGAAAGCAGCTCATTTCCTTGAAAGTGAGGGAGGAGCTCTGGTGTGGGCATTTCACCCTTCACCGGAGGACAAAACAATACGCTTTGCCGTGAAGTATCGCGAGATCCCCTGGCTCCTTTCTGTCTTGACAAATCTGCCATACATGCTGATTCTGGCGATGGGGCTTCTGGGATTTCTCAGTTCGATGAAGGACGAGCTATGGTGGATAGTTCTTGCGTTCGCGACCATTTGGATTTGCATTCACCTTGTCTATTTCGGAGGTGCCCGATTTCATTTTCCGCTCATGCCACTGGCCACCGTCTATGCCGCGTTGGCTTTCGTCACCCCATTCAGTATCTTCAGACAACTGCCACGACACCTGATCATGATTGGATCAGTCATCCTCCTGCTCCTAATTTCACTCTGGGCCTATGAAGTCATTCTTCTTTTCTCTGCGTGATCGGCTCCTCGGTGCAGGTCCTGAGCGGATCTTTGTCACAAGCCTTCTTTTTGTCGGGTTGCTCCGGTTCATCAATCTCGGGTTCCTCGATCTCCAGGCATGGGACGAAGCCCTCTATGCCGTACGTGCCCAGGGAATTCTTCTCTATGGAGGATTTTTCGACCAGACCCCTTTTTCCATCGGTGGTCTCTATTCCGCACTCCACCCACCGCTCCATGTGTGGTTTACGACCGCAAGCTTCTATGTTCTGGGAGTTTCTGAGTTCGCTGCCCGGTTCACTTCAGCAGTTTTCGGAATTCTCACCCTCTTCGTTCTATTTCAGATTGGAAAAGAACTGGAACACCAGTTTGTGGGGCTCGTAGCTGCACTCCTTTTTGGCCTTAATCCTTACGTCACGTTTCTCGCCCGGCAGGGACAGTTTGACACAACCCTCGTGTTCTTTCTCGCGCTGGCATTCATGTGGTATCTACGGATGGAAAAAGATCACCAGATGAATCAGGCGGCGTATGCAGGTCTCGCCGTTGGCGCGGCTCTTATGACGAAACTCTTCGTCGGATTCGGGATCCCCCTGACGTATTTCCTCTGGAGGATCGTTCAGCCGGTCGATCAGAAGTCCCCCATCAAGTTCTTCCTCCTCTCTCTTGCCGCGATGGCGATTGTCTTTATTCCCTGGCACGCGTACATCACCATCGTCCGAGGATTTGGAAATCCGCTGTTCCTCCTCGATGCCTCCGCCGTGCTGGAGCGAACGCTCTACGGAGTCGAAGGGAATGTTAAGTCGCTCGAATGGTTCTACTTTGTGAACCAGCTCCTCGTTCTCTTTCCTCTGGGAATCCTTTGGTTTGCAGTGGGATGTTATGAAATCATTCGTGATCGCGACCGACGCTGGTTGCTCCTGGTCATCTGGTTTCTGGTCTTCTTCCTGGTCTTCTCACTCATGCGGACAAAACTCTCCGTGTACGTGCTCCCGATGCTGGTCCCTGCTTCCCTCATCGGTGCACGCACGATCGCACGGCTCAAAGAGAATCACTCTTCGGAATTACACCTTGCGCTGCTGCTTGGGCTCACTGCGCTCGCATTCCTCTGGTCCGCCAGTCAAGCATGGAGGAGCCAAACCAAAGCACTCGTTCTTGGTCTGTTTCACGCCCAGTTTCCATCAGGAGCAGAGCTCCTCTCATTGTCGCCGTTCTTTCTGATCGGTGTTCTTATCATCATTCTGACCGTGCTCCTCTATCGGAACAATGTCATTCGCTACGTGCGCCCCGTGCTTCCGTTCATTGTCATCCTCCCCTCGTTTCTGATCTCGTTCTACAATCTCGTAGGACATGATCGATATCAGTATAAGGACGGAGCCGCCGAGCTTGCTGCATTCATTCAGGAGAAACAACCGTTGGGAATCGTCATTGTCGGATTCGACCGCAATCCACAACTGACGTATTACCTGGAAGGAGCGGATATCGGCTGGAGAGACGACATCGAGGTCCGCAGGATCACACCTCCCTCCGATCGCCGCAGAGTGAGAAACTGGCTGTCGGAGGAAGTGAGCAACCTGCCGGGAGAGACGTTCGTGGTGGTCGAAAAGGACAAGATCATACGATATGAGTGGTTCACAGCTGAAGAGGTAGCTCCTGTCGACTACATCCTCATCTTCGATAGCAGGCGCTATGCTGTGTTTCAACGGCCGGTAACCTATCACCTGGCTGAATTCAACCGGAGACTGATTCCTTCACCCACTCAAGGTTCTGGTACGGAATGAATCCGTAGTTATAGAAGTTGAAATCCACGATTCCGAGACTACGTAGGACCTTCATTCGTCCGAGAAATTCGTTCTTCCCCCCGCTTTCAGGAAGTCCGACCTGCAGGCCTGCCCTTATCTCGGCATCGCCGACAAGGTTTCGAAGCTCAGCGACGGGTGCTCGCAGCGCTTCACCATCGCGAACGTACGCGAGTGCCAACAATCCACCGGTCAGCTTTGCGGCTTTGGCGGGATCGACGCTCACAAGTCTTCGAGCGACCGGATCTACATGCATGAGCTGTCGTAATTTCACAGAACCGGACACATCGACGAGACTCTCCAGCAAAGAAGACACCACTGATGTCCGCCACGACAGGAACGGATCAATCAGCTCCTGAGGAAGGCGGGCAATATCGGGATAGCGCTCAGAGAAGCTGGCAGGATCTGCGAAAAACGATTCCAGCGTTTGCCTGGTAAATCGCTGAAGAGCATCAATATTCACTGCTGCCTCTTTTGCCTTTCTCCTGCAGAAGGGACAAAAACAGAGACCGAGAAGAAATCGCGAGGCCTGATTGAGCTCGATCCCCTCTCGTTCGTGATGAAAGCCGTGCGTATACCCCTGAAACTGAAGGGCTTCCAGTTCGATCACGTCGACTCCGCAGGATGCGACATCTTTGATGAGAGCACGAAGGTACTTTCTGATTTCGTCGTTCGCCGGACAAAGGTTGTGATAGAGCTTGTCGCCGAATGCGTTTTCGCAAGCGCATGCAGGGTATTGGAGACCGAGCGGAGTATTGTGGCAACACACGATCCAAGCATGCGTTTTCAGTCCGAGCCGATCCGCCTCCCTTTTCGTCCTCTCCAAACCATGTCCAGACCGGACGAGTGAATTCGCTCTGGGGCGAATCAGGCCGTACCGCGACTGCGTTGGCCTAAAATACACCGTCCCATCCTCGGTAAACACGACTCGTCGTTTTGGATTGTGCGGGGCGAGGAACTTGCCTGCGTGATATGCCGTCGCGAGGCTTATTCCTGTGACACTCGCCTCTCGCAGCCTCTGCATCACCTCCTGATAGCCCTCGTCTGCCAAATCCCAGACATAGGTCCACATGGTCGAAGATCTTACACTCCCCTCTGAGACGAAGTTATCGGTGAAGCTGCCGGTCTTGTCGGTTTTTGGCACGAGATTCATCAATGGAATCAATGCCAGCGATTGAAGAAAGGCCGATCGATTCATGTTTCACCTTGTTCTTGAAGAGGAAGGGGCTTCCAGCAAGGATTTCAATGTAGAATTTCGCGCAGAATCAGTCAAGCGGCATCCCTGCCTCGAAGAGTTTGGTTCTGAAGGCTGGCGCGTGATTGCCAAGAGTCAATCGTTGAAATTCTCACTTGACGCGGCAACGATATCCCCGCTAATACTCGATGCCAGAAGACCGTGAAACGTTTTTTTGAGCTTACTTCTTCAGGTTTTGCGAGGCAACGCTTGACATGAATGCCACTTAGGAGTATATTTGCGGTCAAGAAAACACATCGGTTGCGATTTCTTGTACAACGCACCGGAGGTGACCCGGCAGAACTCCCCGTCCTCATCGTGACATCATTTTCCGGCAAGTACGAAGTTTTTCCCTGCAGTATCACAATCCATCACACACACCCTTAATTCAAAGGAGAACAGTATGGCACGAAGACTTGCTACTGTTTTTGGAATCGTCGCGGTCGCCGGCCTTCTCTGCACTCTCTCTGCTCAGGTAACAACGGTTACGCTTGAAGGCAAAGTGATTGACAATGAAGGAAGCACTTTGCCCGGCGCAAACGTGGTCGTCCTAAACACAGAGACAGGCACCCGCCGTGGAGCAGCGACAAACGTCAATGGAATCTACAGGATCCTTGCGATTCCTCCGGGAACCTACACTGTAGAAGTCACTTTCATTGGATACAAGCCAATCCGCCAGGAGAATGTGACATTCCTGACCGGTCAGCGGCCGGTTATGAACTTCACGCTGGTCTCAGAAGCTGTCCAGGTTTCGGGCGTTGAAGTTGTGGGCACGCGAAATCAACAGTTCGAACTCCGTCGCCTTGACGTTTCGACGGCCGTCGTGAGAACTCAAATTGTCGATCTCCCCTTGAACTCACGCAGCCTGATGAACCTTGCATCTGTCGCCCCGGGTATCCGTTCATTCGCCGCATCGGCAGGACGCGCACTCCCTGCGTCGGGTTCGCTTCCCGAACTTCGGTTCATCAACCTGTTTGCTGACGGTGCAGAGTGGAAGAGTCTGTTCAACGGAAACCTTGTCGGCATTCCGCAGACCGGCTCACCATATCCTCAGGATGCGGTACAGGAGTTCCGTGCAATCTTGAGTCCGTTCGATGCCGAATACACGCGCGGCGGATCTTACGTGATCAGCGTCATTACGCGTCGTGGCACCAACGACATGCATGCTGAAGTCTTCGGGTTCATGCGCAACAAGAGCCTCAATACACGCGGGCCATTCGACAAGACCAAGCCCGATTTTAGCCGCGAGCAATTTGGGTTCACCGTCAGCGGTCCAGTGATCAAGGACAAGCTGTTTGCGATGCTGTCGTATGAAAATCACAACGAAAAAGGATACATCAGCGTCGTGCCGGGCCGTCCTGCATACAATCCCGGAATCTGGGACCGTTATGCCGGTACATTTGAAGCACCGAACCAGAACCAGACCGGTGTGCTACGTCTGACGTATCAACATGATAACGACAATACCATTGACTATATCTGGTCGACGAGGTATTTGTCCAGCAAGACAAACTTTGGCGGCACTGTTTCAGAGCCAGGCGGCATTTACGGGCAATACCACATCAACAGCCACATGATGAAATGGACCAGCATCATCTCGCCAAAGATGTTCAATGATCTGAGCGTTCGCTATCTGCGATGGCGTCACCTAGAGCCCGCGATACAGAGCGGCCCGGCGTACAGCTATCCGAGCATCACGATCGGCGCGTCCGGCTTCCCGATCAAGGTTGAAGAGGACCATTACACCATCAACAACAAGCTGACCTTCAACATTGATGACTTCTACGGACCACACACGATCAAGGTCGGTGCGATGTTCGCTCTTGTGACAATGACGCCCTGGTTCCCCACAAGCATGAATCCTTCTCTCGTGTTCGCTACTGACACGAGTTCGCTTCCGTTGCGGGCAACGATCGGTGTCGGCGCATTCAATCCCCTTGATCCTAACGGAAAGGATGCGACAACCGACGACAATGGAAACCTGGTGGGTGTGTATATTCAAGACCAGTGGAATCCACTTCCGCAGTTGACGTTGAATCTCGGCCTTCGGTACGATGTGGAGATCAATACGCTCAACAATACATTCCGTGTTCCGTGGGCAGATAGCACCAATCTGACAAGCGTCATACCTGCAGAGTTCATCAATCGCGGCGACCGCAAGCAAGACTGGACGAACATAGCCCCTCGTATTTCTTTCAACTATGATATGTTCGGAACTGGCCGTACCATTGTCCGCGGCGGTTATGGAATCACCTATGACCGCACAGCGTACTTTTTCGCGTACTATGAACGTCGTGATGCATCATGGCGGCAGTATCAGATCCAAAACCCTGGGACGATTGATCCTGCAGTCATGCGTGCCAAAGTTGCGACAGGGACGGTCGCGGCTACGCCTGCGATCAACCTTCTCAATAATCAAATGAGAACGCCGCGCGTCGCCCAGTTCTCGTTGGGTATCGGCCAGCAGCTCACGGATGAAATCGGCGTGAACGTCGACTATGTCAATTCGCATGGAAGTAACCTCTACGCCCAGATCAACGCGAACTACCTGAACACCGCAATTGGCTCCCGCGTCAGGACATCAAAGTACGGAGACATCTATCTGTGGCAGAGCATTGCAAAGGCGTGGAACCACGGTGTGCTTACGAATGTGTCCTACCTGTCGGACAAAGTGAGAGCACAGCTTTCGTACACGCTCTCGTGGAGCTTCTCCGAGCAGGATGCGCTCTCAGCATGGACATCCCCCTCGATGCTCGCGATGCAACGAAGCAGCACGGATGAGAGGCACCGGTTTGTGTTCTCCGGAACCTACCGCCTCCCGTGGGACTTCAAGGTCAGTGCCGTCGCGACGCTCGCCAGCCCCATGCCCTTCAATCGCATCGACGGTCG
>Ga0233422_10001442_pt1 | contig 10501 bp, 7 predicted proteins | sample Watercolumn_Mata_2_FD_182724 | JGI IMG/M metagenome (GOLD analysis project Ga0233422, IMG submission 182724) | Freshwater microbial communities from Lake Matano, South Sulawesi, Indonesia - Watercolumn_Matano_2014_110_MG | ecosystem: Environmental > Aquatic > Freshwater > Lake | place...
ACCCTCAGTTATTTTCGCCTGGGTTGGAATTGGCTGAACCGCAGTTTGGCTCGCGATCAACGCTTACCGTGCCCCGTGTTGGGACTTGGATTTGCAAAGTGAAAGTACCTCAAGGTCATGGCGAGAGATTTCTCCTCGCCAACTTCGCTCGTCGAAATGACATGTTCTGGGTAGGAGCGATTTTCCCTAGCACCGCCCGCTGGGGCAGGTGTGCGACGAAGCAATCCCCAACCGACTCGGAGATTGCTTCGCCACTGCCCGGCTCGCCATGACACGTAGCCGCGACTTTTACCAAGCCCTATTTGTTTCCAGATTGCAACACCTTGTTGCGATTCTACTACCGCCCCGCTAGTCTACGCTATCAGCGGAGTATCAATGGGAGATAAAGGCGGAAGTTGGGTGATGTCCCACTGACGTACTTTGCGATGCGGTTTGCTGCCACTCCGCCAGCGTTGGTGAAGGTGCCGCCCGCGTACAAATCGCTGCCGCTGAACGCAATGGCGTATACCCTATCATTTGTGCCGGAGCCCAACGCAGACCAAGCGCTCCCGGTCCACTTGGCGATATGAGTCGTATTCGCTCCACCTCCCGCGCTGGTGAAGAGTCCGCCGACGTATATATCGTTCCCGCTGATGGCGATGGCAAAGACCGAACTGTCCACCCCTGTTCCAAGCGCAGACCATGCGTTCCCATTCCATTTGGCGATGTTGTTTGCCGCCACACCGCCCATGCTGGAAAAGTAGCCCCCCACGTACACATCGCTGCTGCTGGCGGCGAGGGGAAAGACTTCGCCAGTCGTCTCCGTGCCCAGTCCCGACCACGTGTTGCCGTTCCATTTGGCGATGTGGTTTGCCTCCACGCCGCCCGCGTTGTGAAAATCGCCGCCCGCATACACGTCGTTGTTGCTGACGGCGATGGCGCTGACAGTGCCATCTGTTCCTGCACCCAGCGCCGACCATGCGCTCCCATTCCATCTGGCGATGTGGTTCGCCGCGACGCTGCCCGCGCTGTGAAAGTCACCGCCCACGTACACAGCGCTACCGCTCACCGCCATAGAGAATACCCGATCATTCGTCCCTGTGTCTAGCGCTGACCACGCGCTCCCATTCCATTTGGCGACATGTTTCGTATTCGCCACGCCACTCGCGCTGGTAAAGTAGCCACCCGCATAAACGTCGCCGCCACTGACGACGATGGCAATTACCCAGTTGTCCGTCCCCGTGCCCAGAGCCGACCACGCGCCCCCGTTCCATTTGGCAATGTGGGTCGTATTGGCAACGCCGCCCGCGCTGTGGAAGGCGCCGCCCACATACACATCGCTGCCACTCACGGCGATGGTACTTACCCAGTCATCCGTCCCTGTGCCCAACGCCGACCAGGTTCCATCAGCCGGCTTCGCTGGGGAATTGCCTGCCGGTTGGAAGAGGGGACCGCGTTCGGCATCCAGCGTCACCTGCCAGCCGCGCGCATCCAACGTGCCGTTCCAGCCGGTGGCGAGGTTGAGCGTGCAATCGGCGTTGAGCAGTTGCTCAATAGGACGACTTGGGAATGAGGGTGCGGCCGCAGCAGAGGGCACGCCGTCTGGTAAAACGGGAACGAGAATCGCGAGCAACAAGCCAAGAGCGATCAAATGGTGAGCGGTCATCCTGTCCTCCTCTTCTGAAGCTGTGCTTCAGTTTGCAGCCCGTAACATTCTTCTAGCACATCGGACTGCCAGAGGACTGACACGCGAGGAAAGGCAGAAGGATGAAGGATGAAGGATGAAGACAAACCGACAGCGCGGCTTGTCCCTTTTCATCCCCATCCCTCATCCTTCATCCTTCGTTTTGAGGAGCGATTGGTAGAGGGCTTGAAGCTCTTTCAGGGGTGTGGTGCCCAGTTCCTCGCGCAGCGCCTTTTCGAGCGCACGATAAAGGCGCAGCGCGCCGGCGCGATCGTTGAACGCGAGGCACGCGCGCATCCCCAGCAGGACGGCGTCTTCCTGCCAGGGGTCAATGTCCAAGATGCGATGGCACGCGTCCAGCGCTTCGCGCGCCCGTCCGGCTTTCATCTGCCGATGCGCGGTCACAAGCAACGCGCGCAAATAGAAACGTTTGAGCCGTTCGCGCGGCGCGATAGACCAGTCGGCATACAGATGATCGGGGAGCAAATCGCCGCGATACGCGGCGAGCGCGGCATCCCAATCCTCGCGCTGGCAATGCGCCGCGAAGGTTTCGCAGTCAATCGTCGAATCCGGGGGCAGATCCAGCGTCACCTGCCCTTCTTCGACCAGCAGGTAGCGCGAGGGAAATTTGTCAGGCAGTTCGGGCTCTAGCGCGCGGCGCAGCGCAGAGGTCGCGTGGTGAAACAGCATTTGCGCCGCCGCGGGGTCTTTGTCCGCCCACAGCGCATCGGCGATTTGATCGAAGGTGAGCGCGTGCGACGGCGCGAGCAGCAGCAAGGCGAGCAACTCACCCGCGCGCCGTTTGCGGAGCATGCGCCGATCCACTTGCCGCGCGCCTTGCCGCACCTCAAACGTGCCGAACATCACGATCCGCAGTGGTGGTGGCGGGACGCGCTGCAAATGCTCGATGCATTGTTGGCTGATTGGCGCGACGCCGGGGTTCGCGCTGTTGAGGTGCGCAGCGATCAAGGGATACGCGAGCGCACGGTCCTGATCGAGGATAACGGCATAGCCGCCGTGGGTGATTTGGCGCGCGGCATCCAGCCATGCCGATTCGGCATCGGCGCGGTTCTGCGCATGAAGGAACGCCGCCAGCACAAGGTGGGCGCGCGCCAAATCATAGAGTTGCCCGCGCGCGCTCAGTTCATGGATCGCGGCGCGCAAATCGTTTTCGGCAGAGGTCTCATCGCCGTTTAGCCACGCGGCGCGCCCGCGTTCGAGCAATGTTCGACCGCGCTCGTGCCCCGGACCGACCCGCGCGGCAAACGCCACGCCATCGTCTGCCCATGTCCACGCTGAGGCGCTGTCGCCGCTCTCGCGATAGTACCGGCTCATCAACAAGCGGACGAGGACATTCAAGCGAGGATCGCCAGTGACCTCAGCGATGGAACGCGCGCGGTTGCACTGCGCGAGGACCGCCTCCGCATCGCCATCATCAAGCGCTTGCCACGCTTCCAGGTACAAACAATAGCCCTCGAAAATCGAGCCGGGCGAGACGACGCGTTTCAGTTCGGCGGTCGCGGCGCGTGCGTCCGACGTCTGTCCCATCAGGCAATAATTCCACGCCAGCGTCACGAGCGGATAATAGAGCCATTCCTGGAGGTTGCGTTCCTGCGCGAGGCTGTAGGCTTCCTTGTCGGCAGCCAGTGCCAGGTCAAGCCGACCACTGTAAAGATAGACCAAGGCGAGATTGTGGAGGATGATGAAGCGTCCCCAGTCGTCTCCGATTTCTCGGCTTGCGTCCAGCGCGCGCAAAAAGTACTCCTGCGCCTCCGTCAATGAGTTCGTCTCCAATGCGCAGTTGCCGATAGTTACCAAGGCGGCAAACCGAGAACGCGAATAGGGAGCGGCGAGAGCAAGGGCTTGCTTTGCCATGGCGCAGGCTTGCTCGTAGTGCCCAAGGCGAAAATGCAGCATCCCCACGCGATTGAGCGCGGTGCACTCTGCTTTTGGGTCGCCGACTGTGCGCGCTTGCTCCAATGCCGCAAGGGCGCGCTGGAGCGCATCCCCTATCCTTCCGGCGCGCTCCAATTTGGAGCTCTCGTCAATCAGTTCATCTGCAGAAGAGGGCGGACTCATGGTCTCAAGAACAAGCCAGCCGTGCGCGCATCGCGCGGCAGACACTCGTCACCTCAGCCATTCCCCGGACATTGGCGTACCATAATACCAAATCGCGCAGGAGATTGATCCTGCGCGATCGAGTGATGCGATGGTTGTGATTTATTTGCCGGTCAGCGCGGTTGCCAAGCGTGTATCCAGCAGTTTCGCGAGATCGGCGGTGCTGATGGCTGGGGGGACGGCGGCAGGGTAGTACGACATTGCTACGGCGACCGCGCCGCCGCGCACGATCATCACCGAATCGGCGCGGACGGGAACGCCCAGCATCGTCGTCGTCGTGGTCAAGCCAAGGGACTTGTCGCCGAACTTGTCTACGCCCGCCAGCGGCTTGGCGTTGGGCAGACCGGCTTTACCGACGAGCGCGCTGCCCCATGCCTTCAACGCGCTGTCCGAGTTGGCGAGTTGCGCCTCCAGCGCGGTTTTCTCCGTGGCAGTGAGGGGGAAAACCAGAAAGCCAAGCGCGACCTGGGCTCGCTGTTGATGTTGAAACGCCGCCAGATTTTGGATGCGCGCCTGTGCGCCAATGCCGGTGAACGAGTTCTCGAGGGCTTCCTCTGTCAAATTCGATGCCTTGAGCTGGTCCACCGTGGCGTCTTGAAATCCTGCCGGCAAATCCTTCACTGACAATTTGGCAGTCGCCAAGTTGGGTGCGGGGGTAGACGTCGGCGGCGGGGACGTAGGCGTGGACGGTGGAGCGACCCGCGTCGGCGGCACAACCGGTGTATTTGTTGCCGCTGGAGTTTCGATCGCGACAGGGGACGGAATAGACGTGGGCGCAGCGGGCTGAACCGGGCGCGTCGGTTGCGGCCCAAACGGCGGCGGCAGGGCACCGCAACCGACGATGAGCGCTCCCAGCAGAGCGAAGGTCAGCCAGCCCCACCCGACGCGCGAAAATCTTGACGTTTGCATTTTTGCCTCCCGATTGGTTGAAAGCGCGTGGAAACGATCTGTTGACACCTGCAAGTATATCACGATGGGTTGTCTTAGTCAATCAGTCCCGAACTCTCCAGTCGCGAAGATTCCAAAAATCTCCGGCGAAAGGGCTGGGTGCGAGCCCAAGGACACGGTCGCGCGCAACCAGGTATTTCTTGGGCGCGAAAAGAAAAACAGCCGGCGCGTCGGGAATGAGCGCGCGGTGGATTTCGCCGAACGATGCCGCGCGGGTCCTGGGATCGCAACTTGGCGCGCGCAGCGAATCTTTGAGTGCGCTGTCCACGCGCGAATTCGCGTACGAGCCAAAGTTGAACCCGCTGCCTTTGGCGTTTTGATCCGACTGCCAGTACCAGCGTTGGTCCGGATCGAGCGGGATCTTGCGCGAGAGCAATAGGAGATCGAAACGATGTTCAAAGGCGCGCGTGATCCAGCCGGGGCGGTCGTTCAGTTCCAGTTCGACTTGAATGCCGAGCGCGCCATACATCTCGCGGAGACGAAAGGCAAGTGGCTCCAGCAGCGGGTCGTCGGCTTCGGTCCATAGCTCCAGGCGCATCGCTTTGTTGTTCTGGGCTGGCGAGCGCAAAACCCCATCGCCGTTCGCGCGCCAACCGGCATCAGTCAAAAGCTGCTTGGCTTTGCCGGTATCGAAAGCGTAACCGGGCAGGTTGGGTGGATAGGCCCAGAATTCTGGCAGCGCGCTCGTATTGACCAGCCGCGCATGCCCGCCGAGGTCGTTCAGCAGCACTTGACGGTCGAGCGCGTATGTCAGCGCCTGACGCACGCGCGGATCGTTCAGCGTCGGCGTATCGAGATTGTAGACGAGCGTGACCAATTCTGGTGCATCGGTCGCGACAATGGTGGCGTCGAGTCTCTGGATCACCGGGTATTCGCCGGGCGCGGCGGGTAGCACGTCAATCTGCCGGGCTGTCAACGCCGCACGCGCGGCGCTGGCATCTGCGTAGACGCGCACCGTCAACGAATCGAGGTGTGGCGCGCCGCGATAATATTCGGGATTGCGTTCGAACGTGAATTGTTCGTCGGTGCGCGCGGTCAGTTTGAACGAGCCCGTGCCGATCAGTTGCGCGGGCGTCAAACGCGGCAAGTTCGGGCTCATCGCGATAGGGCGCGGCAAAATCTTGAGCGTGCCGATGCTCGTGAGCGCGGGGCAATAGGCATCGCTGAAAGTGAGTTGCACGGTTTGCGCATCGAGCGCGGTGGCGCGCGTGAATGTGCCGAAATCGGTCAGCGGCGTACCGCGGAATGTCGGCGCGCTGAATGCCTGTAGCGTCGCGACGACGTCGTCGGCGGTCAGCGCATCGCCGTTGTGGAAGCGCACGTTGGAACGCAGGCGAAATGTGATCGCCATCCCGTCGTTCGAGACTTGGTACGTTTCGGCGAGCGCGGGCTTGAGCGAACCATCCGCTGGATCAATTTGCAGCAGCGAATCGAACAGCGCACTCTGCACGATCTCCGGGAGCGCGTTGACATCGGTGCTTGCCGCGCCTGCGACACCGATGGTGAGCGCGCCGCCCTTAGGTCCATCAATCGCGGCTGGGGTGGGGATAGAAGTGACAAGATTGGTGGGCGTGCGAGTTGCCGTGGGCGCGCCCGGAGCAGCCGCCGAAGGAGACTGCCCTGAGCTCGTCGAAGGGGACGCGGCGACCGGTTTCGTCGCGGTGGCTGGTCGGGTGGGCGTCGCGTCAGAAGTCGGGATGCGGACCGGCGTGCAGGCGGCGAGTGCGACGAACGCCAGCAGGATTCTCGTTCTAAGCCGTGAGTTCATGTCAAAGGTAATTGTTTCCACATGCCCTGGCGGGAACACACACTTGCCCTGGCGGTAACGCAAGTGCCAGGGAGTGCCAGGGTCCGTTTGGTACGTCCGCATCTGCGTTGCAATGCCAAGTTGCGCGCAGCGTTAGGGGCGCAACACTTGCACCTGCGGTTACGCAAGTGCAGGTGTCAATTGCGCCCTTCGTGGAAGATGTTCTCCAGGCGCGCGGCGTTGGGCACGCGGCACGAATAGCGTTCGCCGTAGTGCCGTTCGCGGCACGTTTCGATTTTCTTGCATCGCGCGTCGTCGGCAACCGTGACCGTGAAACTGACGGCGGCGTAGACACGGTTGATTTCGCGCAGTGCCGCCAAATCCTTGCACTGACTCTTGACCTTGCTGCAATCCGCTCGGAATTCCGATTTGTGCCAACCGCTACATTTGAGTACATCCCGGCATGATTGTAGCACAACATCTGCGGAGTAGCAATGCACTCAAGCCAAAGTCAAAACAACGTCGGCTGAGTTGTCTGTGGTGTGTAGTGCGGCATGTGAGTCGCGATACCGAGTCGGTCGCATAGTTCGGAAAAAATCCGAGCCAGATGTTTGGCATTGTTAGCAGCGCACTCGTACTGCTCGCCGAAACGACGTTCATACTTTGCTCGTATGCCGGGAAACAAGCGATCAAGCTGAGCATAAAAATATTCGCGTTGTCCTTCACGCATGGTCATGCCAAATGCGGGCAAGATGTATTTGGCACCACGTTCGTGCGCTTGCGTGACAATCGCGCGTATATTTTCTTCAAAGTCTTCGATAAAGGGCAAAATCGGCATCATCGTCACGCCGGTCAGTATGCCGTTGGCAGCAAGTTTTTCGATTGCTTGAAACCGCTTAGAAACGAGCGATGCGCCGGGTTCGATTTTCTTGCCCAAGTCATCATCGGCAGTGGTGACGGTAAAACTGACGGCGGCATAGACTCGACTAATCTGTTCGATTAGATCAAGGTCGCGGAGAACAAGCGTACTCTTGGTAATAATATGAATGGGAAAATGATGATCCGCAATGACGCGCAGTGCTTGCCCAGTGAGATTCCACGCCGCTTCTAGAGGCATATAGGGATCGTCCATAGACCCTGTTCCAATTGTGCCTTTAACGCGTTTGCGGGGTAATTCAGCGCGCAGCAAGTCAATGGCATTCACTTTGACGAGCACATCATTGGTGAAATCCTCGATGCGATAGCAGGTGCTGCGCGAATCACAGTAAATACACTGGTGCTGACACCCGCGATACAAATTCATCGAGTAGCGTAAGCCGAACCAAGTGTCGGGCTGCCTGACCGGCGAGAGGAGGACGCGCGCGGAGATTTCCTTGACCATACGAACTTACTTCAAAGATCTGTCTTTTTACTTCGGCGTCACCGTCGCCGGTGTGAACGGCACTGACGGCGGCTGCGGCGGCGGCAGCCCCGGCGGATTGCCGGACTTGCACTCACCGAGGGCGCGCTGGGCGAGCGAATTGTTCGCGTCGAGTTTCAGTGCCTGCTCAAAGTACGGGATTGCCTGCGAGCATTGGTTTGCCATGCCGAACGCGAGCCCCAGATTCGCGTACGCTTCCGCGTTGCGTGGATCGAGCGTGAGCGCGCGGCGGAACGTAGCAATCGCATCCTGTGGTTTGTTCGCCGCGAGCAATGCCGAACCCAGCCGATTGATTCCCGGAACATACGCGCCGTACAACGCCACCCCTTTTTGATGTTCCGCGGCTGCTTCGGCAGGGGCATTGAAGTACAAGCGCAGCACTTCGCCGAATTCATAATGACGGAAATAGAAATTCGGTTCGAGGGTTACCGTTTGTCTCCACTCGTTGAGTGCGGTCTCTCTTTGTCCTTGCACCGTGTAGACCCATGCCTGCGCGCGATGCGCTTCCGCGCTCGCCGGCGCAAGTTGGAGCGCGGCATTTGCTGCGGCTTGCGCGTCCACCATTCGCTGCGCGAGCAAATACGCTTCGGCGATATTCGCCCGCGCATTGATGTTCCGCTGGTCTAATTGGACTGCCCGCTCGCCTGCCGTGACTGCCTCGCTCACCTGACCGTTCCATGCCAGGGCGCGGCAGAGTTGCGCCTGCGCCTCCACCTCATTCGGCGCCCGCTGGACGGCTTGCTGGGCTTTGGCGAGCGCCTCGGTCGTCAACCCTTTGAAGGAGAGCGCGCGTGACCAGCGCACGAGCGGCATCACGTTCGTCGGCGCCAGTTGTGCCGCGTTCTGATATTGCATGATCGCGACGTCAATCTGGCTTTGCGCCAGGAATTGATCGCCTTGCGCGAGAAGCGAGGCAACGTTGGGTGACCCGGCGGCAAGGGTTGGAGTCCGCGCGGCGGCGGCACCATTTCCCGCCAGGCGATTGAAGAAACTGATGATCGGTTTACCGGGCACGAAATTGTCGAGGAGAAGCCACAGCAGCAGCACCCCGGTCAGTGCCAGAAAAGCCGCTCCGGCGATAAGGATCGGTCCGCTGATGTGCGGGTGCGGCGTGGGGGGTGGTGGCAGCACCGGGCGCGGGCGCGGCGCAACCGCGATGTGTTCCGGAGAGGGGGGCGGTGCGGCGATGGGAGATCGCGAAGCATCCTGTAAGGATGACGCACCCTGCTTTGCTTGTGCAGGGTGTACGGCTTGCCTGACCGGCGGTGACGGCTGTAGGGGCGGGATGCCCCCTCCCGTACTAGCGGGTGCTTCCGTCCTTACAGGATGCTTCGCGATAACGAGCGGCGTTGCTGGTGCCGGAACTGCGGCGGCAGGAGATCGCGAAGCATCCTGTAAGGAAGGAACATCAATCGGCGGCTGCCCCGGAATCCAGCGCGTGCCGTCGTACGCATACCACTTGCCGCTTTGCGCGCCGAGCATCCACCAGCGTCCCTGCTTATCCTGAAAGCGCAGTTGTTGGACTTGCGCCTTGAACTGTTCTTCGGTGATCACGCCGACGTCGAGTTTGCCTTTCAATTCGAAAAAATGGCGTTCCATGTCCTCGACGATCATTCAACACTCCTCGTTTCCCGGACTATCGCGCGCACGAATGTTCGAAAGATGCCGAGCATTCGCGGGTCAGACTCAATCATCCACTCGGGGTGGAATTGCACTGCCAGCGCGAATTGGCGCGGATCATCCGGTTCGATTCCTTCGACAATCCCATCCGGCGCGCGTGCGGTGACGTGGAAGCCCGGCGCGATCTCTTTCAGGGCTTGGTGATGCAGACTATTCACTTTCAGCTGGGTGGTGCCTAATGCGCGCGCAAGGCGCGATTGACCATCTATCTCGATTGAATGCGCGGGAAAATCGTACGGGTTTCCCTTGATATGCGGGTGGTTCAATCTGCCTGGCAATTGCGCAGCGATGTCTTGGTACAATGATCCTCCCGCGGCGATGTTCAGCAATTGGATACCGCGACAAATCGCGAGAATTGGCAAATGCTTTCGCCGTGCGAGCGCCCAGCGCGTTAGGCGTAATTCCGTCGCGTCGCGTGCCAAGTCAATCTCCCCACAATACAGTGCAACCTCTTCACCGTACTCTTTGGGATGCACGTCCACGCCGCCTTGCAGCAACAAGCCGTCAAGTCGTTCGAAGATTGCGCGCAGAGTCCCATCGCTCAGGTTAAGCGGAATCTGAATCGGCGCCCCACCTGCCAGATCAACCGCGCGGGTGTAGGTTGCCAAAGCGGTATAACGCGTCAAGCCGTTCTCAACCTGCGTGCGTGTGGGAATTCCAATCAGTGTTTTCAAATCTCTGGGTTTGCCTTTGGACCGATTACGTCCTCTGCGATTTCGCGGAACTCGGCTTTGGTCAGGAGCCGCTTGCGGCTGAGCGAAAAGGTCTTGACGATGGCGAGGATCTTGGCGACCTCATCTTCGCTGGCAGCCAGGTTGGCTTCCTCGAGCCAGAATTTGACCGAGTCCAAACCGCTGCCCTTGCCGATTACGGGCGTGGCAGGCTTTTGCCCAACCACCTCCCAGTGATACGGAAATATCTCAGT
>Ga0233422_10001445_pt1 | contig 10485 bp, 10 predicted proteins | sample Watercolumn_Mata_2_FD_182724 | JGI IMG/M metagenome (GOLD analysis project Ga0233422, IMG submission 182724) | Freshwater microbial communities from Lake Matano, South Sulawesi, Indonesia - Watercolumn_Matano_2014_110_MG | ecosystem: Environmental > Aquatic > Freshwater > Lake | place...
GTATGCATGGATCAATGTATGGTTGATATACGAATGGACGGAACAGCATATAATGGAGATGATGTGCTACTTTTTGGTGAGATGGATGGATTATCGATTCCGCTCGAGAGTTTGTGCGAAAAAGCTGGAACCATTACTTATGAATTTCTATGTGGCATTACCTCGCGTGTTCCAAGAATATACATCGATGGTTCACAAACTACATAATAACAACGCCAACACGGTTGGGAATCTGAATTCTTTTCAACGAAACATATCGACTATTTTATGAATTAAGTCGGTAATGGCGCCTATAATTCCCAACATTAACATCACAAATCCGAACCTTAATCCCCATTTAGACCAATTATTTTGTTCCCGTTGAAATTGTTCTATACTCTCCCATTGCCTATTTTGCCACGCCCATTCATTGCCTTTTAATCCAAGAATAAGCATTATCAAAAACCCGAAAACAGGAATTAAACTCAAAAATGCAATATAGGTTCTATTCCGTATTCCCCATATCCAACAGAAAATACATGCTCCCCAATTCCATCGAATAATTTCTCGTGGAATGTCCGCCGACTTTCCCATTCCCGAAGTATTTTCCATACTAAAAATGATCTATGAAGAATAATCGGAAACCAAGTCCGATAAGTACTGTTCCAGTTACTCGTTGACGCCATAAATTAATTATCTTATTTTCACCAATCCAATTTCTTGCTGAAGCGACAATTACGGCAAGTCCTGACTCGTAAATCGCGTCAAGAATTGCAAGTATGCCACCAAGTAAAATGAATTGACCGATAATCCATCCGCGCTGAGTATCAACAAACTGAGGAACAAATGCGAAAAAAAATAAAGCTACTTTTGGATTAAGTATTCCTGTGATGAATGCTTTCGAAAAATATTTTATAGGCACTCCTGTTGCTAACACTTGAATTCCGTTAATATTTTGTTGTGTTTTGAACGAACAAATTCCTAGATATACCAAATAAGCCGCACCAACATATTTAACAATCGCAAACGCTAGTGTTGAAGTCGCAAAAATTGCAGAGAGTCCCAACGCAGCTCCGACTGCTTGAACAAACGTAGCTGTATTAAGGCCGATGGCAGTGATGACTCCCGCCGACCTTCCCCCACTTATTGTTTGAGCTATAACAAGTGCTTGTGCCGGACCTGGCGCAAGGATGATAACAATGCTTGAAGCGAAATATGTAAATAATGTCGTCGTTTCAATCATACTCTGAGCAATTTAGGCAAACATTTTAGAATTGCGAATGGAATGAGTAACCTCATTCAAACAATAACGCCGATGAGATCTATATCATCGGCGTTTGAAATATATTGAATTCTACTTCTATTTCCTATTTACAGATACTTTCCTTGTATCTTACGGCGATCTATAAAATTACTTAAGAACGTATGAAAGATCTATTAGGAACAGCCACTTGTGCTTCCACACTCAAGGCATTTGTAGCAAGAACCACTTCTGATCATGATACTGCCGCATTCGTGGCATGGAGGTGCATCGGATTGTGTTTCAAAAACTACCTTTTCATTTTTCTCCATCACCGAAGCAGCTTTTATGGCAGCAGCAGTTAATATCTGCATAGGTTTCTGAGTTGGCTCGGCCGCTACTTTTACTGGTTGTACCTCATCTGCACCATTTTCCTCTTTAATAAATTTTTTACCAAGCCACCGGAAAATATAATCACTGACAGATTTTGCTATTGGGATCTCAGGATTGTTGGTAAATCCTGAAGGTTCGTATCTTGCATGACTAAATTTATCTACTAACACCTTAAGTGGTACACCGTACTGCAAAGCGATGGATACCGACGTTGCAAGTGAATCCATCAAACCAGAAATCGTCGATCCTTCTTTTGACATTGTGATGAATAACTCGCCTGGAGTGCGATCTTCGAACATACCAACAGTAATATATCCTTCATGTCCTGCAATGCTAAATTTATGTGTAATGGATTCACGTTCATCCGGTAAACGTCGACGGGCGGGCTTACTTACAACAGTTTGTTTTTCTTCCTTCTTGTTTAATGTTGTGCTGAGTGGTTGCGTTCGTTTGCAGCCGTCGCGGTATACGGCAATTGCTTTCAGTACGAGTTTCCATGCTTCAGTGTACGATTTCATAATATCATCTGCCGTGACATCATTCGGCATATTAACTGTTTTCGAAATCGCACCCGATAGGAATGGCTGTGTCGCCGACATCATCTTTATATGGCCCATATAATGAATAGAACGTTTACCGTTCGCAGGCTTGAATGCACAATCGAAAATTGATAAGTGTTCCTCTTTTAAATGTGGTGCACCTTCGATTGTATCATTCTTATCGATATAAGCGATAATGTGTTCGATCTGTTCATCATCGTAACCTAATTTTGTAAGTGCTTCTGGTACTGTCTGGTTTACAATTTTCATCAAACCGCCGCCGCTCATCTTCTTATATTTGACCAAGGCAATATCAGGCTCAATACCGGTTGTATCACAATCCATCATAAATCCGATAGTCCCCGTTGGTGCAAGAACTGTCGTCTGTGCATTACGAATACCATGTTCCTTTCCCAATTCAACAACATCTTTCCATGTGCGGCATTGAGACTCCCAGAGTTCTGATTCTACCGCACCCTTTTCAATACGCTCTGCGTGGATACTGTGTTTTGCCATGACATTAAGCATCGCATCACGATTATTTGCAAAACCATTAAATGATCCTTTCACTGAAGAAATTTTCGCAGATTGCTTATATGCTTCCGCACACATCAAAGAAGTAATCGCTGCAGCAAGTGTACGCCCCTGTTCGCTATCATATGCAACGCCTCTGGACATTAGAAGCGCGCCAAGGTTCGCATATCCTAGTCCAAGCGGTCGGTAATCATGACTATTTTGTGTTATTGCAGGTGTTGGATAACTTGAGTTGTCGACCGAAATTTCCATAGCTGTTATTGTTACTTGAATAGCTTTCTTAAAAGAGTCGACGTCGAAATTACCGTTAGGTCTTCGGAATTTCATCAAGTTCAGAGAAGCAAGATTGCATGCGCTGTCATCAAGAAACATATACTCGCTGCACGGATTTGATGAATGAATCGGTGAGGTTATTGAGCACGTGTGCCAATTATTAATTGTGGTGTGAAATTGAATACCAGGATCTCCGCAAATCCAAGCAGCATCAGCAATTTGTTTCATGAGATCTCGTGCTCGGAATTTCTCAATCGGAGCACCATCTTTTACAGCCCGCGTCCACCAATCTTTATCTTCTAGAACAGCCTTCATAAAATCATCTGAGACACGGATAGAGTGGTTCGCATTCTGGTAGAAAATAGATTCATATGCACCTCCTGGAACATTGAATCCACCATCATATCCCGCTTCGATCAAAGCCCATGCCTTTTTTTCTTCTTCTGCTTTACAATTAATAAATGTTATGATATCAGGATGCTCGATGTTGAGAATGACCATCTTTGCTGCTCGACGAGTTTTTCCTCCGGATTTGATAACACCAGCAAATGCGTCGTACCCCTTCATGAAAGATACAGGGCCTGATGCTGTACCTCCTCCGGTAATACGTTCTTTTGATGATCGGAGTGGTGAAAGATTTGTTCCTGTTCCCGAACCATACTTAAAAAGCATCCCCTCTGTTTTTGCAAGATTCAAAATAGAATCCATCGAATCCTTCACAGAGTTAATAAAACATGCTGAACATTGGGGCTTCTCCTCAATCCCGACATTAAACCATACAGGGCTATTAAAAGACATGAATTGATTAACGAGGAGAAAAACTAATTCAGAATAAAATACTTCTGCATCCTCCTGCGAAGCAAAATATCCATCTTGAATTCCCCAGATATAATAAGTTTTAGCAATCCGATCGACGAGCTGCCGCACACTAGTCTCGCGTTGAGGAGTTCCAATCTGACCATAAAAATATTTCGACACAACAACATTTGTTGCTGTCATAGACCAGGATTTTGGTATTTCCACTTCTTTTTGTTCGAATATTTTTTCTCCACGGTCATTTGAAATAATCGCAGTTCGCAATTCCCACTCTACTTCATCAAATGGATGTACACCAGGTTTTGTGAAGTATCGTTCAAAACGGAGTCCACGGCCATCTGTTGCGCGTATAGATTTTTGTGTACCAACCGAAGTCTCTGTGTGTTGCAAATTCTGCATTGAAATCTCCTTACCTAAATAAAGTTCTAAAGAGAATATCTTCTCTTGAAATACTTGCTCGCCCTACGACGAATTAGAGTGATTCACTCAATTTTCAAACTGAGATAATAAAACTGGTCGGTTATTGCAGGCCGCTTAATCTTCCACCATTTATTATTTATCATCTCACTTAATATCCTCATTTCCGGCGCTGCAACTGGTTGTAAATATATTCGGTTGCAGCCCCTTTGTCAAGTTAAAATTTAAGTCTTTTTTTGGCCTTCCAGGAACTCAAAAAAACACTTGACACGATTTTTTAAAGAACATTTTTTGGTAGGAAGTTTGGTTCAAGGATCATTAGAATATGCAACAGAAGAATGCAGGCATTGGTTCCTTTTAATCGGCAAGCGTTTAATGGACAACTTTGCTCAAGCATTCTTACATATACAGCACATGTCAAAATGTTTAAAGGTAATATGAAGATTTTAGAAATCTAGAAATTCAATGGAGTTGAAAGGTAAAAACATCGTTCAATTTAGTGGATCGAATAGGCTTATTTTGGAATTGCAACGCGAATCATCTTTCTCTGAACGACCCGATCCGGGACAATCCATGCATCTCGGTAACCCTTTTCAACAAATTCTGGTAGTCGTTGGTTTGCATCAAACCTGCTAACAAAATCTCCCACACGCACTTTATAAACCGGTGCATCATATACAACATAGACTGAATCGTCAATAAATTTCTCCATAACAACTGTCTTCATCAATCCTGCATCATCAACATTGGAGGAGGAAAACACTTGAATACGAAATCCCTGCACTACTTCTTCTTGTAGAACCAGACTATCCTTTGGAATCTCTAATGGTTTTTGTACCTTTTTATCTTCAGTATGTGCTTTCTGAACTAACTCAACCTCCTGATCAAAATCCGATGGATTTAGCGTTGCCTCATATTCCGCAAGAGGGAGTTTTTTTTCTGGAGGAGGTTCTGACTTTTTTATCTCTTGTTTTAGTTCTTTCTCCGCTAATTGCTGTGGTGAGGAACATCCGATGAACACAAAGATCAAGAAAAGTATAATTACGATTATTTTCATGGAATATAGTTGATCCAACAAGAAAGATATTCGTGAGGATATTTTTGTTTTAGATTATCACGAAGTTGAAAAGCTTTTTTTCGATCTATGTATCTTCCGATGCTAACGCGATAAATATTGGCAACCTTCACGTAGTTATTAAAGACCGGCTCATCAACGAATCTTTCCTTAGCTTTTTTCTGTGCACGTAAAGCATTGGTTGCCTTACTGAAGGCACCTATTTGCACAGTAAAAAATGGATTCTCCGGGCGCTCAATTTTAATACCAGCCATCGATCGTAATTTTGACTTTGTCACCAATGATGCACGCACGGTATCTTGTTTAGATTTAAAGTTAGGCGCAGTCTTACGTGGTTTTACTGTAACTTTTTTTACAGTATCAATATTTGTTCTAGTGGTGTGATCGCGACGAACGATATACCTTGTTGTGTCAATCGGGCCAAGAATTTGAACAGGAGTGCTCGCACGATCGGCTGCACCGGTCTCCTCGGAAGATACACAACCATTAAAAAGAAACACACTAAAACTTATTATTAGTAATATGTGTATCGTGCAATTCATCGATATTATCGGCTACAAAGTTACAGAAGACGTTCTTTTCTCTTCAGTCACAATTATTACACTCGCGCTCGCACCAATCCTGTTAGCACCACTGGCAATAAGTGCGCGTGCTTGTTCCTGCGATCTAATTCCACCCGATGCTTTCACTCCAATATCTGAACCAACCGCTTTTCGCATCAAGGCTATATCGCTCTCTGTTGCTCCACCTTTCGAAAATCCAGTCGATGTTTTAACAAAATCTGCACCTGCTTTCTTTGCAAGTAAGCAAGCATTGACTTTTTCTTCATCGTTTAGTAATCCGGTTTCGATAATCACTTTTACAACCACACCCTGACGATGTGCTACCTTCACCACAGATTGGATATCATTTTCGACGTACTCAAAATCACCCGATTTGAACATTCCAATATTCATAACCATATCGACTTCTCGTGCTCCATCAGATATTGCTTGTTCTGCTTCAATTGACTTTACCATACTGGACGAAGCACCAAGAGGAAAACCGACCACCGAACACACTTTAACTCTGCTACCACTTAATATTCGAACACACAGCTTTACAAATGTCGGATTGACACAAACGCTTGCGAATCGATAAAATTTTGCTTCAAAACAAAGTTTTTCGATTTCAGATTTTGTTGCATCTGGTTTAAGAAGTGTGTGATCGATCATTTTAGCCAACTCGACATCAAACGGCTCTTGAAGCACAAGCGCGCTTGGTAATTCTTGATCTGCTCTGCTCTGAGCAGCATTGTTTATTGCTTGATTCTGATTAAAGTTTGAATTCTCAGCGGGCATATGATCCTTCAAACAGAAAGCAACACTCTTTTCTTAGATAACTTGATCATAAAATGAAGAATCATTTGTCGAAAAGGCTTTGTCCGATCCACAGATGTTTGTGTCAGTAAATATATAAGAATTCTCTTTAGTTACAAACCTATAGATAATTTTACTTCGCTCTATTATAAGACTTCACCTATCTCAATCCGATGACCTCGGAGAAATTCTTCTATCCCTAGACGACGTTTTCCTTCCAACTGAATTTCTTCAATCGATATAGCTCCAAAACCTGTTCCCAGAACCAATTCCTTGTCGGTTCTCTTCAAAACACTTCCAGCTGTTCCGTGCAAATTTTCAGCGATTGAACTCCGATAGATTTTTATTGTTCTACCGCGATGCATTGTCCAAGCTGTTGGATACGGCGAAAGGCCTCTAATAAAATTATGCACCTGGATTGCTGATCGTGTCCAGTTTATACGACAGTCATCCTTGAAAATTTTTGGTGCAACAGATGTGAGAGCTTCGTTTTGTATGCAAGGTTTAGCTTGACCACTCTCTAGTAATTTTACTGTCTGAAGAACAAGATTTGCTCCTACAATCGAAAGTGTATCGTGTAAGCTTCCGGCAGTTTCATTCGTTTGAATTTTCACACTTTCTTGGAGAAGAATCGATCCTGTATCAACTTTATCCTGCAAAATGAATGTTGTGACTCCGGTTTCATCCTCTCCATTAATTATAGCCCAATTGATCGGAGCGGCTCCTCTGTATTTTGGTAAAAGTGAAGCATGTAGATTAAACGAACCCAACTTTGGAATAGTGAAGATTTCCCGAGGAAGAATTCGGAATGCAACCACAATAATCAATTCAGGATTTATTTGCTGAACATCTCTAATGAAATTAGGTTCTCTGAGATTTCCAGGTTGTAGTACTGTTAATTTGTGATTTAGTGAAAATTCTTTGACGGGTGAATAAGAAACCTGTTGACCACGACCACGAGGTTTGTCTGGAGCAGTTACCACAGTAGGAATATCATAAGAATGGTCAAGAAGAATACGAAGACTGGGAATTGCAAATTCAGGAGTTCCCATAAACAGAATCCTCATACGTTACTCCTTTGCTGCAGTAACAACAGGATATTCAACCTCAATTTCGCCTTTACGTATCTTCCTCAACTTTGGAAGCAGGAGACTCCTTTTTGTTTTTGCAACACGATCCACAAAGAGAACTCCATCAAGGTGATCCATTTCATGGAGAATAACTCGAGCCAGTAAACCATCTGCAAGGATTTCTTGGACTTTGAATTCACTATCCTGGTATCTGATTCGTACTTTTTCAGCTCTTTGAACTTCTCCACGAACATTAGGAATACTTAAACATCCCTCTTCAATTGTCCATTCTCCTTCTTCACCGATAATTTCTGGATTAATGAGTGCCAATGTTTTTGGTAAATCCGGTGATGTTGGATGCGCCGCATCTTCCATCTCACCCTCAGCGTTCGATTCAGTTACATCCGAGATATCAACTGTAATCACACGCCGAAGATCACCGACCTGAGTTGCGGCTAGACCGATTCCATTTGCTTTATGCATTGTCTCGAACATATTATAAATCAGCTGTATCGCAGAATCATCTATTGAATTTATCGGATTAGCTTTTTGTTTAAGTATTTTTGTTCCAAATAAATAAATTGGTAAGATTGACATTTATTATGATCCAATATGTCTCTTTATTCTATAATTCTTTGAGCTCTCTCAAATCGCTTGGCATAGTAAGAACTCTGAAGCGAAGAAATGGTTACACCTAGCGACACGCTTGCATGGGCAAACAAGTCATCTCCAAGATAAATACCAACATGTGAAGCATGCTCTCCAGTTGTATTAAAAAAAATCAAATCTCCGAATTTCAAATCAGATAGGCGAATGGGTATTCCTACCGTTGACTGTTCGGCACTACTACGCGGTAACTGTTTACCAAGCGCATTTTTATAAACAGTCATAGTATAACCCGAACAATCCATTCCCGCCGTACTTGCACCTCCAAGCAAATAAGAAACACCCATATACTTGGATATTTCGCGCATCATTTTACTTTGTTCAAGAGGTCTTATAGCAGAATTCTTTTCTTTCCGGAAATCTCTCTCTCCATTATTAATCCGATCGATTTCTTTTGTATCTAACTTAACATCATTTTCTTTGGATTCTTCTTCAGCTTCTTTTGATGAGAATCGTGGGCCATGAGGTGTTTTTGATTCGGTAGTAGTTGATTTCTTTGTTCGTCCAGCAAAACGTGGTGACGTTCCTCCGCACCCCCACATAATAAAAAGGATGCAGATTACTCCATAAACTGCAATTTTCGATCTTACACCCATTTGTTTATGTATAGTCCGATAAAACAAAGCCCCACGTAGGTAGGGTTTTAAGTGATAAAATATTCAATAATCGATGTATTGGCATTTTTCAATTATCCAAGGTAAGCTCGGAGTGCTTTGCTTCGCGAGGCATGCCGTAATCGACGTATCGCTTTCTCTTTAATTTGACGAACACGCTCACGAGTAAGATTAAATTTTTCTCCAATTTCTTCTAGAGTCAGAGAATGCTCTGAATCCAATCCAAAATAAAGTTTTATTACCTGTGCTTCTCGTTCACTGAGCGTTGCCAATGCACGTTTAACCTCGTCCTTGAGCGACTGCTCAAGAAGGCCGGAATCGGGTGTAGGTTGTCGATTATCCTGAATGACATCTAGTAAGCGATTATCTTCACCTTGAGCAAACGGAGCATCCATAGATAAATGTCGGCCAGAAATCTTGAGTGTATCAGAGACCTCAAAAAGTGACATGTCAAGTTCTTCTGCAAGTTCGCTAGCACTCGGCTCCCGTTCAAATTCTTGCTCAAGTGTACTGAATGCTTTTCCAATTTTATTTAAAGCACCAACCCGATTTAATGGAAGTCGTACTATTCGCGACTGTTCTGCTAACGCCTGTAGTATTGATTGACGGATCCACCATACCGCATAAGAAATGAATTTAAAGCCACGTGTTTCATCAAACCGCTTCGCAGCTTTAATCAATCCGAGGTTTCCTTCATTGATTAAATCGCCAAGTGAAAGACCCTGATTTTGATATTGTTTTGCTACGCTTACTACAAAACGCAGATTGGCTTTTGTTAATTTTTCTAGTGATTTCTGATCACCCTTTTTAATTCGTCGTGCAAGATCAATCTCTTCTTGTGGTGTTAAGAGTTCGACCTTGCCAATTTCCTGAAGATATTTATCAAGCGATTGACTCTCGCGATTCGTATATTGTTTGCTAATTTTCACCATCGACTCTTCTATTTACCTTGTTTCAATTAATTTTGTTTTAAATATAATATGGACATCAATTGTACAACACCTAAACACAAGTAGAAAGTTCTACAATATTAGATTAGACTCTAAAAAACTGTTATTGTTTCCTTCTCATATTCATATGATTTCCGCTAAAAAACTTTTTCCTGATAGCGATGTGGATGTAACATCAAAAAAGTCTGCTACGGTTTTCCCCACATCTGCCAATGTATTACGTACACCCAGGTTTACCCCCTTTTTTCCAGATTTTGTATAGCTTAGTACTGGAACATATTCACGCGTATGATCTGTGCTAGCATCTGTCGGATCGTTTCCGTGATCAGCAGTCAAAATCAACATATCTCCATAACTTAGCGTTTGTTGAATTTCCGGTAATTGAGCATCGAACTCTTCTAATGCTTTACCATATCCAACTGCATCCTGTCGATGGCCGTAAAGCATATCGAAATCAACAAGATTTGCCATCATCAATCCATTCTCCATCTCTTTTCCCATGCTTATGATCTTTTCAACACCTTCAGCATTTGATTTGGTATGAAGTTGGATATGGTAAAG
>Ga0233422_10001446_pt1 | contig 10483 bp, 10 predicted proteins | sample Watercolumn_Mata_2_FD_182724 | JGI IMG/M metagenome (GOLD analysis project Ga0233422, IMG submission 182724) | Freshwater microbial communities from Lake Matano, South Sulawesi, Indonesia - Watercolumn_Matano_2014_110_MG | ecosystem: Environmental > Aquatic > Freshwater > Lake | place...
GCCGGGGGCCTTATCTCTCTCGTGGGCCGTCTGGTCGCCGTCCCGGTTCTGGCCGGCTCCGGAGGCCGTGCCCTTCCCCGGGGTGTAAAACTCTGTGGTCTGGGCCAGGGCCTTGCCGATGGTCTTCTCTCGGTAGTCTGGCCTGTCCCACTTCTCCCGGTAGAGGCCGGATTGACGAAAAAGCCGGTCTATGCGCTCCGGGTCTCCGCCCGTCCAGAAGGCCAGGCTCATGGCCAGGCCGAGGTCGCCCTCGGATTGCGAAGGATAGCCAGCGCCCTCCCAATCCCCCGCCCACAATCGGGAAAATTTCTCACCGTTCCGGGCTGCAGACGCCTTTTCGATAAGCTCTCGGTCTGAAAGGTCCAGGGTAGGGGAAGGGCCGGGCCTGGGGCCTTCGGACCGGGGGTCCACCTGGGCGCCAAAAAAAATTTTACGGTGCAGGGCCTCAAGCTCCGCTTGCCGGTTTTCAACCGCGGTGGGTGTCCCGGGCAGGTGGTGGCCGGTCACGGTGAAGAACCGGCCGCGGTCATAAAGCTCAATTCCCAGGCCACACGAAAATTGTTTGCGGTTGCCGCCCGCCGGAAGTTTGCCCTTCAGGATGACGTGCGCCCCCTTCCCGGAGGGGCTCACTTCCGAATAGGTCCCCAGGTGGCGCAAAAGCAGCCTGGCACACAGTCGGGGGCTGCCGTCAACGAGAGCGTGGTCTAAATCAACGCCGGTGAATGGGTCATCCGGTGAGAACACAAAGCCGATGCCGGCAATCCCGTTGCCCTGGTGGGCCTGGTAATGGCTTACGGCCTTGTCAAAAGTCCCCCAGGTGGCCGGGTCGTTCGACTTGCCCGGGCCGCCGGTCTCGGGGTCAAGGGGGATTTTGGTGAGCTTGCCGTCGCGCTCAACGGACTTCCACGTAACCCATTGGGGCCTGTACTTCAGTTCTTCCGGGATTGCGGTCAATTTCAGTTTCACGGGTCCTCATGAAAAAAGACCGGATCAACCCTTGGTGGGGTCAATACCGGCCTTGCCGCATCGGGCCTCGCCGACAGCAAAAAGTTTTAGTTAAGGTTCAATAACTGTGCGATTTTTAGAATAAGTTCAGGATTTCTCTGCATAAGCCGTTCGATTCTCCTCCTGAGACGTTTTAAATCTTCAAAGGTTACTTGCATCGCTTGCGAATCTTTTTCCATTTCCGCCTGTTTCAAGAGATATTGCAAGTGCACCTCAAATCACAATTTTTGAATAATTAGCCAAGAAGAAGAGCGATATTAATATAGCATCGAAGAATGAAGCGACATCATTATCAATTATTCCGTCATCGTTGCCTTTTTTAATTAAGACTTCAACCTGGTCGAGCAGATGATTGAGCACCATGGCCACTTTTTCCTCTAACTTATGGCGATTTCTTCTGTCATATGCCAAGCGCACAACGTCACGGTATGCCAGTAGTAGGTCATACAGTTCTTTAAACTCTCGTCTGTCTTTTGGTTTGTGGTCTATTCTCTGAGTTACCTCTTGCAACAAGACATTGTTATCAATCTCAAAACCAGGGAGCATTGTTAGGAGTTCGGTTAATACAAGCCGATTGGTAGTATCAACCCCCGGAGTTGCAATGATATTTTCAATAAAAGTGGCGAACGATTTGGCCGCCTGATGTGCAAAACTCCTGAAAACGTCTTCAGTCCTGAAGTTCTTTAAAACTGGGAGCGAAGTCTCCGTTTTCGACACTTCGAGGGTTTCGGGAAGAGACAAAGGACCGTGCAAGGCTTGGTGAAGCCAGATAAATCTTTTAAGGGAAGACATTCCCTTAGGTGCCGGAAGGTCGCCGGTGGCCTCGATAGAGGCTAACCAGTCCCGGAAATGGATCACCAGAATCTCTTTTTGGACGGGGGATAGCTTCATGGGTTACCATAACCTTTTTTATAGAATATGGTAACCATTCCTAAGGGGATCGTCAAGGGAAAATTGCTCCCCCCAAAAAAATCCCCCGGGTCCTGGTGGAGAACCCCGGGGGGTAGGTAGTAATCTTTACCAATTCTTTACCGTTTAAGGGTAAATTTTCCCTTTAAAGGGCTTTTTGGTTATAATGCTTATACACCTTTTTGCAAGTTATTTTGGTAACTTACTGTCATCACTTTTCATTTTGGTTTGGCCTTTATCCGTTTCGTAATCAGCAGGTCTGGGGTTCGAATCCCCATGCCGGCTCCAGTTCACAGACTGATGGGTGGGCATTAACCAAGGCTGGCAAGGGGGAGATTGCCAGCTTTTTTCATTGGGCAATTAGCAGGAAGGGGGAAGAGGCCTGGGGGCGGGATTCCTTGGAGGCCTTAGCTCTTCTGTGCCAGCCTTCTTTTTGCCATCTGGGCGGCCAGGCGGATGGCGGCGGAAAGGGAGCCGGGGTGGGCCTTGCCGGTGCCGGCCAGGTCGTAGGCGGTGCCGTGGTCCACGGAGGTGCGGATGATGGGCAGGCCCAGGGTGACATTGACGGCATCCATAAAGTGCAGGAGTTTTAAGGGTATCAGCCCCTGGTCGTGATACATGGCGCAAATGGCGGCGAACTGGCCCTGGCGGTGCCGCCAGAAAAGGGTGTCTGCGGGAAAGGGGCCGTCCACCGGCAGGCCTTCGGCCTGGGCCTGGCGTATGGCCGGGGCGATGATCTCTTCTTCCTGCCAGCCGAACAAACCGCCTTCGCCGGCGTGGGGATTTAGGGCCGCCACCCCCAGGTGGGGCGGCTGCAGGCCGAAATCTGCGGCCAGGGCCTTGCAGGTGAGGCGGAAGAGGCGGAGCAGACCTTCCTGGCTAAGACGACTCGGAACCTCGGCCAGGGCGCAGTGAATGGTGGCCAGAACCACCCGGAAGTCTTCGCCGGCCAGCATCATGGCCACTTCCGGGGCGCCGGTTCTGGCGGCCAACAGTTCGGTGTGGCCGGGGTAGGCATAGCCGGAGAGGTTCAGGGCGGTTTTGCTGATGGGGCCGGTGACCATACCGGCCACCTCACCGTCAAGGGCCAGGTCCGTGGCGGTGAGGATGTAGGACACCATGGCCGCGCCCCCGGCCGCAGTGGGGCGGCCGTAAGCTAAATCCTCTTTAGCCAGATGGGACAGGGCCAACAGGTCCAGGGTCCCCGGCTCATAGACCCCCCCCTGGGGGTTGTCCGTCACCCGGATTTTCTGCCCCGGGGCCAGTTGCCGGCAAGCCCGCTCCAAGGCCGGCAGGTCCCCCAGCACCAGAGGGCGGCAGACCTGGTAAATAAGGGGGTCCGACAGGGCCAGGACCAGGATTTCCGGGCCCACCCCCACCGGGTCCCCCATGGTCAGGGCCAAGATGGGCTTTGAGCTTGCCGATGCCATAAGATTTCTCCCGGCCTGCTTTCCTGTCTCAAAAGGCGGCAGGTGAGTTATTTGTATCTGAAAATCCCTGATAAATGAAGCCGCCGGTCGGGGCAGCAGGGAGGCAGCGGTGAAGTGCCGCCAGCCCTTTGGGCTAGGACTTAACTGCCAAAATTAACGTTTAGGTTTCCATACGCGCGTTCATTGAGCAGAACGAGTAAAGTCCCCCTTTTCTAAAGGGGGATTTAGGGGGATTATCAAGGGGTTATTTATAATCCCCCCTGACCCCCCTTTAAAAAAGGGGGGGATTTTAAAGCCTCCGTGGAAATAGCGCTCATTTACGCAACCGAGTACTAGCCCTTAATTCCCGAAAGCGGGGTGGGGCCCGCCCTCGGGCTCCGTGACCGGCAGCCGTTTCACCTCCACCCTCACCTCATCTCCCTGGAGGGACACCTTTACATAATGGAAAAAATAGTGTTGCGGGTCAGGCTTCTTGATTTCGGCCCCGGCGCCGCCGGTGACGGTAAAGGGCACGCCGTCCCAGGCGCCGGCGAAGTAACCGTGAATATGGCCGGCAAAAACATGGGTTACCCGGTATTTTTGGCAGAGCTCGGCCAGACGCTGGCCGTTGGCCGCCATCATGGCCTGGTGGCGTTTACCGCCCCGGGGGTCGAACAGGGGGGTATGCATAAAGACCAAGCGCCGCTTAAAGGCCTGGGCCTTTTTAAGTTCCTGCTCCAGCCAGCGCAGTTGCCGGTCATGCAGCGAATCCTTTTGCGCGTCGTCGACCGCGATAAAATAGTTCTCGCCCACCTGGAAGGAATAATAAGCCGGGCCGAAAATCTCCTCATAAACTATCCGGTTTTTTTTATGAAGTTCATGATTGCCCACCACGGTTAACAAGGGTTTCCTGAGGTTCTGGCGGATTTGCCCAAAAAAGAGGGAATATTCTTGGCGATAGCCGTCTTGCACCATATCGCCCAGGTGGATGGCAAAGGCAATTTGCGGGTCTTCTTCCACTTCCTGAAGCAGGCGGGGAAAGACCACCTGGCTGTTGCGGCTGTCCCCAAACACCGCAAAGCTTAAGGTCTTGGGGGTATGGACTTTCAGGCGGGCCAAGCTGCTGGGGTTCCAGGGCCGCGTCGGCAAAGAGGCGTAATCGCCCCCCCACGCCAGGCCACCCAGGGCAGCCAGCCAAAATATCATCAGACTTGCTATTAGGTTGCGGGGGGATGGCCGCCTCATAAGTTGCCTCCGCGGGGACATTGGTCTTCCCGCCTCACAAGTTTAGCAAATATTTGCAAAAGTATTTAGCCGGGCGCCAAGAATTTCCCGCCGGGGTCACCGGCGCCGGCCGATTTTTTCACTACATTAACTGGAGCAAGTGTGCCAAAATAAGGGGTAAATAAAAATATGCCTCGAGATGGAGCACATGTCAATGGCGGAGCAGGGAAAGGCAGGGCTTAAGGAGGCGAAGTTAGGTTTCATCGGCGCCGGCAGCATGGGGGGAGCCATCATCCGCGGTCTGCTGGCCACCGACCGCCTGCCCCGGGAAAACCTGAGCTTTTACGACCCGGACCCGGCCCGGCAAAAGGCCATGGAAGACCTGGGCCTGGAGCCGGCTCTGGACCAGGCGGAGGTGATGCATTCCCAGGTGGTGGTGCTGGCCGTGAAGCCTCAGGTCATGGGCGAGGTCTTAGCCCAAATCAAAGATTTTGCCAGACCCTGGCACTTGATCATCTCCATTGCCGCAGGGGTGCCTCTTAAGGTGCTGGAGGCGGCCTTTCCCGAGTCCCGAGTCATCCGCGCCATGACCAATACCCCTACCCTGGTGGTCGCGGGCATGGCCGCGCTGGCCCCGGGCCGTCACGTCACCGTGGATGATTTGACCCTGGCCCGCAAACTCTTCGAGGCGGTGGGCCAGGCCGTGGTGGTGCAGGAAAACCTGCTGGACGCGGTGACGGGCTTGAGCGGCAGCGGCCCGGCCTATGTGGCTTTGTTCATTGAAGCCCTGGCCGACGGCGGGGTGAAGGTGGGGCTCCCCCGGGCCCTGGCCCTCTCCCTGGCGGCCCACACGGTCTTGGGTACAGCCCGCCTTTGCCTGGAGCACAACCTCCACCCGGGCGTCTTGAAGGACCAGGTGGCCTCCCCGGGCGGCACCACCATGGAAGGCTTGCATGTCCTGGAGCAGGGAGGCTTCAAAGGGATAGTCATGAGCGCGGTGGAAGCCGCGACCTTCAGGGCTCAAGAACTGGCCCGGGAGGGGTAAACAAGGCAGGCGGCTAAGAGTTTAGGCCCTTTCACCCTAAAAACCGACTTTTTGGGGAGACTGTGCTTATGGATGGGGGTTTTTGGCGTTATGCCGGTTATCTCTGGCTGACGGCCTGCTTGCTGGCCGGTTGCGCCGGGGCGCCGCCGCCGCCATCATCGATGGAGCCTATTGAGCCGCCGCCCCAGGTAATGCGTAATCAACAAGAGCTAGTCCTGGAGCGGGCTTTAAGCGAATTCTCCGGCGCCCCCTATCGCTCCGGAGGCTCGACTCCCGCCGGGGTGGATTGTTCCGGCCTGGTTCAGGCCGTGTTTCAGCGGGCCGGTATCCTGCTGCCCCGCACCGTGGCAGAACAGTTCTGTGAAGGCCGACCCGTGGGGCCCTCAGAGTTGCGCTTCGGGGACGTGGTCTTTTTTAACCGCTACTGCCAGATGCGGGGCCGGGAGTTGTTCACCGCGGGCATCCTCTCCCATGCTTACGCCGACCAGGCATGCCATAACGGCATTTACCTGGGCCAGGGACGGTTCATCCATGCTTCCCCCCGAGGGGTGTTTGTCAGCCGCCTGGATGCCGAAACCTGGCGCATGTCCTTTATGGGCGCACGCCGGTACATGCTCGCCGGCAGCCGGATGGCCGATTGACGGTCAGGACCAAGGCCATAAGTTGCCAGGAGCGGCAGGTTCTGGTCCCCTTAAGCCATAGTATGCCAGCCAAGGAGAAAGTTATGAGGAAATACCAGAAACTACTGCTTACAGGACTTATCGGGCTCATGCTGTTTCAGGTCAGCGGCTGCGCTTCGGAGACCGCGATTAAATCCGCAGTGGGCGAATTCACTTATTCCAACTGGGGGCAATACCGCCAGGAGATGCAACTTTCCCGGGAGAATGCGGTGGCCAGGTACAACTACTGCCCCACCGGCGGCTGTGTGGTGCGTCTGGAGAGCACCGACGTTAAACCCTCCCGGGCTTATAAGGGAGAAACCCTGATTCTCTCCACCGCATACACCATCCTTACTCCAGAAGAGCTGGCCATACCAGTGACTATCTCCCGGGAGATTTTTTTTAAGGGTAATTCCTTGGGCAAGACCGAAAACTTTTCTGGCCGTAACTTCAACGGCACCTGGAGGCAGCAGGCGTCTTTCTCCTTGCCGGCCAACGCCGCCACCGGGATTTATACCCTGGTTACCACGATTAACACCGGTTACGGCTCAGACAAGAAGAGCCTAGAGTTCACCGTGGAGTAGCTGGTGGGGGGGCTAAGGGCCGGTGGGCCCACTTACAATCCTCCCCCAAACTCCCACCGCCTACCCGTAAAGCCGGACCGCCGGGCTTAAGGGGCGCAGGGTTTGCTGGTCTTGGGCCTGGGCCACCACCAGGCTTAGGCGCCCGCACCCTCGGGTAAGCAGAAAATGCATGGCGTCCTCCACTGTAAAGAAGCCCTGCTCCCCAGACACCAGTTCCACGTGCTGGGCCTTGTGCCCCCAAGCCTGGGCCGCCTGGCCCACGTCGAACTCCTCCGGCAGCGCCGCGCCGCCCACCAGATAAACAATAAGACCGTCTTTCATGTCCACCTCCATATAGAGTTTTTGGGGGAAGCCAGGCCTTTCTTAAGCCCCGCGCCCCCCCTGGCGGGGCCAAAAAAAATCCCCGGGTCGCGCACGACCCAGGGATGGCACCCAGCTTTCTTGATCCCAGGGATGGCCGTGGGTTAATACGACTCGGCCCAGCCGTGTCTCCCTTGGTCCACGAGGGACTACGGCCAGCCAGACGGGCAGGTCTTCTGACTCCCGGATCACCCTAGTCCCTGCGCCTTCCCATTCCCCTGAAGGAGAACAGTGGCCTCGGCAGGTTTCGTCCCCGGATACAGCGGCGGGACCGTGCCGGCCTTGCACCGGCTTCCCTTTTGGCTCCCTAAAGGAGCACCCGTCTGCTCTGCAGGTTATCTTAGTGAACCGCCCCCCTTCTGTCAAGGTCAAAAACTGCCATGGCCAGCTTGACAGTTATCAGCGAAAATAATAACAATAAAAATTTAAAGGAGCGGCAGTTTCCGTGGTCCAGCCTTTTCCCAAGGAAATCAATTATCTGCGGGTATCGATCACCGACCGCTGCAATCTGCGGTGTTTTTATTGCACCGCCTGGGGGGCCTGGGAGAAGCTGCCGGCTCCGGAAATCCTGCGCTACGAGGAGTTGCTGCGGCTGGCCGCGGTGGCCGCGCAAGTGGGCATCCGCAAGCTCCGGGTCACCGGCGGCGAACCGTTGGTGCGCCGGGGAGTAGTGGATTTTCTTAAAGGACTTAAAGAGGTCCCGAGGCTTGAGGAAGTCTGCCTCACCACTAATGGGGTGCTGCTTAATGAAATGGCTGAAACCCTTTATGCTGCGGGGGTGCGCCACCTCAACCTCAGCCTGGACACCCTGCGCCGGGACCGCTACCATAAACTCACCGGCAGTGACCACTTGCTGGAAGTGCAGGCAGGCTTGGCGCGGGCCGCGTCCCTGGGTTTTAGCCCTTTGAAGATCAACTGCGTGGTGCTCAAAGGCCTCAATGACGACGAACTGCTGGATTTCGCTCTTCTGGCCCGGGAGCACCCCTATCAGGTGCGGTTCATTGAGTTCATGCCCGCCGTGGACCATGAGCGGTGGGCCCGCCACTTTTTCCCCATGGCCGAGGTGCGCCGGCGGCTTGAGGTCCTGGGCCTCAAGGAAGCCCACCCAGCGGCCGCCACCGCCGGTCCGGCCCAAATTTGCCAGATTCCCGGTTTTCGCGGTGAGCTGGGGTTTATCAACTCCATGAGCGAGCATCAGTGCCTGACCTGCAACCGTCTCCGCCTCACCGCGGCCGGCAAATTAAGGCCCTGTCTCTTCGCCGGCCAAGAGGTGGACCTCAAAGGGCCTCTGCGCCGGGGGGCCACCGATGAGACTCTGGCCTCCCTTTTTAATGAAGCCGTCAGACTGAAGCCCCGGGAGTCCAAAGAGCGCATTTCCGAGGTCTCCCTGCCAGGCCGGGCCATGGTCAGCATCGGCGGCTGACCAGGACACTATTTGGAAGGGGTGGGGAAAGGTGAGTTGGGGGGAGGGCCAGGGAACTCAGTTCCCTGCCCTCCCCCCAACACCCCCCTCCCAACCCGCGCATGGGGCCGGAGAAGTCGTGGCCAAAGGCCCCGACTTCTCCGGTAAAAAACTGGGTTTGAGGGAAGAGTCAAAGACCCTTGTTACCCTGCTCCAAATATCGGTTCCTCAATATTCTCCGGATAAGAAAAAATTAACTCACCGCCTTACTTAGGGTCTGATATAAGTATATATTGCCCTTTGAGGAGTTACGGCTGATGAAACTTAGCATTGTCATTCCAGTTTATAACGAAAAGGACACCCTGGAGGAGATCTTCCGCCTGGTTCAGGCCACCCCTTATGACAAGGAAATCATCGCGGTGGACGACGCCTCCACCGACGGCTCCGCTTTGATTCTCTCCCAGCTGGCTGAAAAATATGACAACGTCAAGGTCTTTTACCACGAGACCAACCAAGGGAAAGGCGCAGCCTTGCGCACCGGCTTCGCCAAAGTCTCCGGCGACGTGGTAATCATCCAGGACGCTGACCTGGAATACCGCCCGGTGGACTACCCGGCCTTGCTGGAACCCATCGACAGCGGGGAGGCGGATGTAGTTTACGGCAGCCGTCTCGTCGGCGCCCGGCCCCATCGCGTCCTGTATTTCTGGCATTATATGGGCAACCGGGCGGTGACCACCCTGTCCAATATGTTTACCAACCTCAACCTCTCCGACATGGAAACCGGTTATAAGGTTTTTAAGGCCGAGGTCTTAAAGGATATCCGCATCAAGTCCAACCGCTTCGGGGTGGAGCCGGAGCTCACCGCCAAGATCGCCAAGCAGCGCTGCCGGGTCTTTGAGGTCCCCATTTCTTACCATGGCCGCGATTACGCCCACGGCAAAAAAATTACCTGGCGGGACGGCATTGCCGCCATCTTCCATATCATCCGCTTCCGGTTTTTTGATTAAAGGTGGGCCGAAATCAACAAAATGATGGGCTTGAGCGACGTCAAACCCTGGTTGGTAAAGCTTCTCCTAATGCTTTGGGGTCTGCAAATCCTCTGGCTGGCCTGGCATTTCGGACCGGAGGGGCGGGAGCTGGCCTGGAGGTTGGGTCAGGAGCGGTGTGGTCCGGTTATCCGTCAGGAAGATGACTTTTTCTGCTGGCTGATGGCCCTGGCCGGAGTCATGCCGCCCAGCGCCACCTATGTCTTTGTGGACAAGTACGAAGCCGGCAAGGAGATCGAGGCCCGCTATCATCTCACTCCCCGGCGCCATATCCTGGTCAACCCCAAGACGCCCCCCAGTTTTCTTTTCTACGCGCTGCGCCAGGAGCAGGCCACTTTTTTAGTCATTCGGGCCGCAGACCTTTCCTTGGGGCCGGGAGTCCAGGCCGCCGCCAATTCTCCCGCTTTTGCCCCGGTGAAGATTGAGGGCCCGGGAAAGGTCTTTCGGGTGGACCCCAGCCGCCTGGCCGGGGGCTTTTATGATTGAGGCGGCGGTAAATCTGCTGCGCCTGCTCCTGGGGCTGGGGGCGGTATTTTTTTTGGGGTACGGGCTGTTCGCGTCCTTGCTGCCCGACCCCTGGGAATTTCGCCCTCTGGAGCGGGCCGCTCTCAGCTTCGGAGCCGGCGCCCTGACGTTGACTCTGTGGATGTTGGCCCTGACCTGGGTGGGCCTGCCCTTCAGCCTGCTCTTGATCCTGGGGCCCCTTTTGGCCCTGGCCGGAGCCGCGCTTGTAATACAAAAAGTTTTTAGGGGAGGGGGCCAGGGAGCACAGCCCCCTGCCCCCTCCCCTAAAACCCCTCCACCAACCCCATATGGGGTTTGCGAATGGCTTTTCCTTGT
>Ga0233422_10001447_pt1 | contig 10478 bp, 9 predicted proteins | sample Watercolumn_Mata_2_FD_182724 | JGI IMG/M metagenome (GOLD analysis project Ga0233422, IMG submission 182724) | Freshwater microbial communities from Lake Matano, South Sulawesi, Indonesia - Watercolumn_Matano_2014_110_MG | ecosystem: Environmental > Aquatic > Freshwater > Lake | place...
GAATACTGACGTCCGTTGTAGTCTTCACCTATCTATGGTACGCGCTCCCGACCCGCCTTCCTCAGATAGGCGATTTAGGCCCTTCAGGCCCCTTGTCCGCTGATCAGGTCGTCTTTGCAGGGGAATGGGATGGCAACAGAGGGACCGTCATTGTGATCCGTATCGATGGAACCGGAGATTTCAAAGCAAGGAATAGTACGGTCACAGGCGGCCGTGTCAAGATTGAAAAAGACACCTTGTCCATAGGCCTGTTCGGAATATACAAAACGTGGCGGATTACCAGACGCCCTTACTATGAGGACGGTAAGTGGCGAATGGACCTGGATGGAGAAACCTTCACGCGCAAGGCTTCGGGGAGCCTGGTGCTGTTTCCACAGTTGCTGCCAAGCCATTTCTTTTTTGTAGGGGCGACCGGCGGTCGCCCTAACGCGAGCTATCCGTCGCAACCTCCGTCTTCAGTGCACGGATATGGATAGAAGTCTCATCACTTGTTCGATCTTGTCCTCTAGGCCCGCTTGTCTGCTTATCATGATTCTTTGAGCAGCGGGTGGCCCCGCTCCATGCATCGACTCGATCAGGTAGCCTACGGCCCCTGCTCCGGCAGTGAGATTCTCGATCAGCCTCAGCACCTTGATACGATCTAGCACCTGATATCTCGGGTTCGCCGCCAGGTATTTCGTGATGTACGGCCCCACTTCAGGATCGTTGAGGTCGGCAGCCGAAGGCATCGTCCCCAGTAGCCCACCCGCGATGTCGGTTGCTAACCGGGCGATTTCGTAGGGAAACCGCGTAACATTCAGTTTACAGACGTTGGCAAGCAGCATATCCACCTGGTAATTGCCCGCAGGAGTACGCCAGCCTTCGTTGGAGCACGCTAGACCGCATGCATACAGGGTCTCGTTAAGGTGGATCATCTCCACGATTTTTTCTCTCACGTGCCCGGCGTTCTCCACGCCGTTCATGCGAGCGATCAGGCCTGTGGCGCCGATGAGCACGTCCCCGACGCCCACCTTGCAGCCGCCGTAGCTCTGACGGTGGTACGACGCGAAACGCTCCACCAACATCCCTGAGAAATCCACTTGACCGTCCAAGAAGACGCGCTCGTCGGGCACGAACACATCCTCAAAAACCGTCATCACTTCCTGGCCCCCAAAGATCGGGTTGCCCATATCGAGCTTGTTTGCCTCGAGCTTGCGGGTGTCACTTGCCTGCCTGCCGTAGATATACTTCAGGCCCGGGGCATCGATGGGAACAGCGCAGCAAACGGCCCAGGGCTCTTCTCCCGGGCGCAGGCTTATCGTAGGCATAACGAGAATCTCGTGTGAATTGAGCAACCCCGTCTGGTGCAGCTTGGCCCCGGTGATGACCACACCACCCGGCCGCCGCTCCTTCACTCGGACAAACAAGTCGGGGTCGGCCTGTTCCTTTGGTCTTCGACCACGGTCGCCCTTGGGGTCCGTCATCGCTCCGTCCACCACGAGGTCTTCCTGCTGGATCCACTTCCAATATTCTCGGAAGCGGTCATGGAACCTGGTGCCGTGCTTTCGATCGCACTCGAACGTCGTGCTGTACACGGCATTGGCAGCATCCAGGCCGACGCACCGCTGGAAACAGCACCCCGTCATCGCGCCGCAGTAACGCTGCATCTTCACTTTGTTGACGAGGTCCTCGACGCTCGCGTGCAGATGGGTAAATCTGTTGACTTCATCATTACAGAGCTGCGAAACGGCACGAAACAGGTCTCGACTCTGAGGGTCGTGGGCCGCGTTATAGGTGAAGGCCACAGCCTGGCGGGACGGAGATATCAGGTCGTGGTCCTGGAGCTTATCAACCTTCTTTCCCAACACATGGGCTTCCAGTTTGCGCGACTCGAGAGACTCGAAGTATTCATCACCGATTTTCAGGGCCATTGCATTGCCTCTCTTTTTGTCGGTACGGTCATCATCAATCCCTTGCCACCAGCAGCGCGGTCCCCATTCCTCCTCCTGCGCATAAGGTGGCCAGGCCGGTTCTCACATTTCGTTTGTGCATCTCGTGTAACAGAGTGGTGGTGATTCTTGCCCCCGTACACCCCACCGGGTGGCCCAGCGCTATGCCGCTGCCGTTGACATTCGTGATGTCGCGGTTCAAATTCAGGACCTTTTCGCAGGCCAAATACTGAGCCGCAAAAGCTTCGTTGACTTCTACAAGATCGATCTGGTCCAGGGTCATACCGCACGTGTGCAAGACTCGACGAGTGGCAGAAACCGGCCCGATACCCATGAACTCCGGCTCCACACCGGTAGTAGCCGTAGCCAGTATACGAGCCATCACCGGCATCCCAAGCCTGTCTGCCGCAGGCTTGGACATGATGATCATCCCTGCCGCGCCATCATTTATCCCTGACGCATTTCCCGCGGTTACCGTGCCACCCTCCTTAAATGCAGGCTTCAGCTTGGTCAGACCTTCCAGCGTGGTCTCCCGTCGAGGATGTTCGTCGGTATCGAACATTGCTACCGTCTTGTTCTTGAGCTTTACCTCGATAGGGACAATTTCGGCTTTGAATCTTCCTTCGTCAATGGCCTTGATCGCTCTCTTGTGGCTTGAAACCGCGAGCTCGTCCTGCTCCTTTCTGGTAATTCCGTATTTCTCCGCGAGATTCTCAGCGGTAATACCCATCGCAGGACCGATGCCCAGCTCAGTCAGCGAATCCCACATGGAGTCCCGTACTTCGGCATGGCCGATCCTTGAGCCCCACCTGATCTGATCCACCGTGTACGCGGCGTTGCTCATGCTGTCGGTCCCACCTGCCATGACGACTTCCGCTTCGCCGGCCTTGATCTGATAGTACGCCATCTGTATGGCCGACATAGAGGAAGTGCAGTTCCGGTGTATCGTTATACCCGGTACGCTTACGGGCAGGCCGGCCTTCACGAGGGCCACTCTCGCCAAATTGTTTTCCCTGTAGGTTTTCTGATAATTGCAGCCCCAGATGACGTCTTCGATCAACGCGGGGTCTATGCCCGAGCGCCGAATCAGTTCCTGCATGACAGGAATAGTCAAATCCACTGCGTTGACTGTCTTCAGCGCTCCGCCATGCTTGCCTATGGCCGTGCGGCACGCGGCTACGATGACAACATCCATTATCTCTTCCCTTCTTCGTGGTTCTCTGTACCGCCTTCTATTCCGTCTGCCGCAAATGCACCGCGGATGACGTAGAGGCGCCAATAGTTGTCTCTGAATGCTTACGAACTCTCGAACGTAATGCTCCGCTTGAGTATCTTTCCCGTGGCATTTTTGGGCAGCTCATCGACGAATTTGATGAGGCGGGGGTATTTGTAGGGAGCGACCCGTTCTTTCACGTGCAGCCGCAGCTCATCAACCGTGGTCGAAGCCTGCGGATTCAGAACAACGACTGCCGCCACCTCTTCCCCCAGATCCGCGTCCGGAACACCAAGGACAGCGGCTTCTAACACGGCGGGATGTGTGTACAGCACCTCCTCGATCTCGCGGGGGTACACATTGTAGCCGCCTCTTATTATCAGCTCTTTCTTGCGATCCACGATGTAGATATAGCCCTCATGGTCCATACGGGCCAAATCTCCCGTATGAAGCCAGCCTCCCCGCAACGTTTCTGCCGTAGCTTCAGGTTGATTCAGATACTCTTTCATGACGGCCGGTCCGGAGATGACAAGCTCGCCGACATCCCCGACGGGCACATCCTTGTCATCCTCGCCCACTATTCGAGCTTTGAAGCCGGGGACCGGCAGCCCGATGGAGCCTGGCTTAGTGGACCTGCCAAAGGGATTCTCCACGCAGGTGGGCGCACACTCGGTCAGGCCGTAGCTCTCATAAATGGTGGTCTCGAAAAGCTTTTCGAACCTGTGAAGGACCTCGACCGGCAGGGATGCACCTCCGGAAATTACGAATCTGAGACTTTTCTTTCTGGGCGGCGACACCGTTGCCATCTCAACGAGGCGATTGACCATTGTGGGTACCGCGTAGAGGATGGTAGATTCCTCCTCTTCGATCGTCGTCATCACCTCTTCGGCCTGGAAGCGCTCCCACATGCGTACGGTGAGCCCGCGATAGACGGATATGTTCAGCGCGTGAGTCTGGCCGTAGATATGGAAAAGAGGCAGCACGCATAGAACCACATCGTGGGGCTCTGTGTGTCGCAGGCCGGACACCGCGACCGCGTCGGCCATCAGGTTATGATGGGTAAGCACGACACCTTTGGGCCTGCCGGTGGTCCCGCTCGTGTAGATGATTGCAAAGGGATCTTCGGGTCCTGTGGGATAGGTTACGAAAGGCCCGCGAGGAGTGCACAAGGTGTCCAGAGGAATATATCCCTGCTGCGGGTTTGGGCCTGCCGCGGCTCGGATGCTCATCCCGGGAAGTTGATCCATCACCATTCCAGGTTCGGTCAGATAGTCTGAGTGTCCCAGAAAGCACGTAGCGCCGGAATCCCTGAAGATATGATCGAGTTCGCCCCTTTTGAAAAGGGGGTTGAGAGGCACTACCAAGGCCCCCAGCTTGGCCAGAGCATAGTAACTGATCGCCCATTTGATGGAGTTCGGCATCATCAGCGCGCAGACATCCCCTGGTTTCACCCCTGTCTCTCTAAGTCCATGAGCTAGCGCGTCCACTAACGCGTTCATCCTGGAAAAAGTGAGCATTTCTCCTTCAAAGCGGATGGCCGGTTGCTCAGAGACCTTGGCCTGGGTCTCGGTAAGGAAGTCAGCCAGGTTCATGTCCTTCTCCTGAGATCGTGCGACAGAAGATACGGATTTCAGGAAACGATGTGAAAAGAATTCCTTCTCTGCTTCCGCTGTCGCGAAGTGCTCGGTGGAGACAGGTAGCCGAAAGGCTGCGGTTCCGGATAGAAAGGAACAGCCTTACACTCCCAAGTATTTCTCCATAATTTGAGGGTCTTCCGAGAGGGCTGACGTCCGGCCCTGCCAACTGACCTGGCCTTTCTCCAGGATGTAAGCCCTCTGGGACACTTCGAGCGCGGTTACGGAGTTTTGTTCGGAGAGGAAGATGGTCATTCCTTCTTCCTGGATGCGCAAGATTTGCTCCTTGATCACCTCCACCACGAGTGGGGCAAGACCCTCTGACGGCTCATCCAACAGAAGCAAAATGGGGTTCCCCATAAGAGTCCTGGCAATGGTCAGCATTTGCTGTTCACCGCCGGATAGGGTGCCACCCCATTGTTTGGCCCTCTCCCTCAGTACTGGAAAAAGGGCATACACGGTGTCGAGATTCCATGTGTCCGCAGTTTTTCTCTTGATGATGGCTATCTCGAGGTTCTCCTGCACGGTCAGGTTGGGGAAGATATCCCTGTTCTCCGGTACGAAGCCCACACCCAACCGGGCAATCCGGAAAGGCTGTTTGCCGTTGATTCTGGTCCCTTGGAAAGAGATGGTCCCTTTCCTCGGCGGGGTGAGACCGATGATGCTCCTCATGAGCGTAGTCTTGCCGACGCCGTTTCGTCCCAGGACACACACTGTCTCATTCTGCTCCACCTCGAGGGTCACGCCAAAAAGGATGTGGGTGGTGTCGTAGTACGTATGTATGTCTTCAACTTTGAGCAGCACTATTCTTGTCCTTCCCCAGATAAACCCTCTGAACCTCTTCGTTGCGTCTAACTTCCTCAGGTGTGCCGCAGAAAATGATCATGCCCTGGTGCATCACATAGATCTTGTCTGAGATACTGAAAACGACCTTCATATCGTGCTCGACAAGGGCCAAACCAATCCCCCTCTCCTTGCTCAGTCGGTGGATCAGTTCCGTTGTCTGAGCCGTCTCGGCCGCGCTCATACCCTGGGTGGGTTCGTCCAAGAGCAGAAGCTCGGGGTTAAGCGCGAGCGCTATACCGATTTCCAAACGCTTCTGGTCCCCGTGAGCCAGGAGTCCACCGGGTCTTTCGGCTTTGTCGGCCAAGCCCACACTTTCAAGGATATCTTGAACCTTCTCCGTAAGGAGCTTTTTGGCTGAGGAGAAGAGACTTCGATTCAGGCCGGTGGCTGAGAACAGCGCTACCTGCACATTCTGGAAGGTGCTCAGCCTCGGGAATATGTTCAGCTTCTGAAAGGAGCGACCTATGCCCAGCCGCGAGATTTCGTGTGGGGCAAGCCTCGTTATTTCCTTGTCCTTAAAAAAGATCGTGCCCTTGTCCAGCGGAATATGACCCGTAATGAGGTTGAAGACCGTCGATTTCCCCGCTCCATTAGGCCCTATGATAGAGACGATTTCATTGGTGTTGACTTGGAGGTCAACGTCGTATACAGCCATCAATCCACCGAAGGATTTCAAAAGCGCCTTGGCCTGCAGCAGCATACTCTCACCTTGCGTACACGATCCGGCCTATTTGCTTCGGAATAGCTTCTGGGACAGAAAACCCATGACTCCGTTTCTCATCAGCAAAACCAGCAGCACTATAATCACGCCAAGGATCAGGTTCCATTGCATGGTGTGCTTGGATATGGTTTTGGTGAGTATGGTGTATATGGCAGTTCCCACAATAGGCCCGGAGAAGTTGTAAATGCCTCCCAGAAGGCACATGACAAGCATGTCTGTGGACTTGGTCCAATGCGCGTAATCCGGGAAGGCGCTTCCGCTGAACACACAATAAAGGCTGCCTGCCACTCCCAGAAAAAGACTGGACAGAACAAAAGCCGCCAACTGGTATCTCTTCACATTAACGCCAATGAATTCAACCCGACTAGGGTTTTCGCGGATGGCCTGCAAGGTCCTTCCGAATGGCGAATTCACGATCTTCCATATGATGAAGATGCAAAGACTCACCAGTACGAGACAGAAATAATATGAATTGACGAGAGAAAAGAAGAAATCCGGAGTGGGTATGGACGATATGCCGTCATCTCCGCCGGTGACCGCGTACCACTCGAAGATCACCGTCCAGATGATCTGGGAGAAGGCCAGGGTCAGCAGAGCGAAGTAGACCTGGGTACGTCTCACGCAAATCCACCCAACGGCCCATCCGATAATTGCGGCCATTATTGGGGCAGCTACCATGGACGGCACGATGTTCATGCCTGCCTTGGCCAGCAGGATTGCAGTGGTATAGGCTCCGACAGCATACAGGCCGGCGGGCCCGAATGACACCATCCCTGTGTAGCCCAACATAAGGTTCAAGGAGCAAGCCGCCAGGGCCATGATGAGCATTTCAATAGTGATGCTCAGCCAACTTTTGCCGATCAGCAGGGGCAGGGAGATCATCACACCACCGACGACAACCGTAAGAATAGCTCGTGGGACCCTGCCGCGCAGCCAATGGAATTTGTCGCTAATCTCTTCCATCAATCGGGCTCTCCCAACAACCCCCAGGGACGAAGAATCAAGACGATGATCATAAGAATGAACCCAAAGGCCACGGCCAACTTGGGGATGATGTAGAGACCAAAGGCCGTGGTCAGCCCCAGGATGACGGACCCGAGGAACGCCCCGGAAAGACTGCCCAGCCCGCCGATCACCACGATGATGAAGCAGTCAATGATGACCGATAGGTCAGCCCCAAGGGCCACCACCGACATGGGGGGCATCAGGGTGCCTGCCAGACCCGCCAACCAACAGCCCAGCATGAAGACCCCGGTGTACACGGTGGGGACATTAATCCCCAGCGCGCTGGCGATCTCACGGTTGTGGGTGACGGCTCGAATGATCCCGCCCAAACCCGTCGCGCCTATAAGGGCCCGGAGCCCCACAAAGACTGCGATCCCCATGCCTATCAAGAACAGGTTATATTTGGGAAATGCCAGCCCAAAGAGGTTCACCGTATCCTTGAACGGCCAGGGCACCGCGACCGTGTTGTAACCGACTCCCCAAACAAGTTTGCACACCTCTCCAATGATCAAGATGAGTCCAAAGGTGAGTATGTACTGGTAGATCATGTCTAGGCCGTAAAGCCTTCTGAGCAGAAGGATCTCAATGAGGCCGCCTACCGCTGCGGTAATGACCGGCGCGATGATCAGTGCCATCCAGAAAGCCCAAGGAGTCTGGGGCAAGCTGGAGGTAACGTGGTAGCAAAGAAAGCCTCCGAGCATATAGATGGAGCCATGGGCCAAGTTGAGCACTTTGAGGGTCCCGAATATAATTGATAGCCCGGCGGCAATAAGGAACCACACCATCCCCAGGCTGATTCCACTGAGAATTTGTCCGAGAGCGGCCTCCAGAGTCATAACGCCCGCCTCATTGCCCGTGTTGCGGGGCCGCTGCGGGCCCCGCGTATGGTTCCTACGCCGAACCGGATCTATTTTCGCAACTTCTTTATCTGCTCAACGGTGTGATACCCTTCTTCACCGATGATTTGGACGTCGGTAATATGGGGGAACGGTAAATCAGGGGTGAAAGCTATGATCCCGTACCAATTGGGCATCATTGCCTGGTGGTCGTCGCTGCGAATTAGGACCTTGCCGATGAAGGTACTGAGTTCCATTCCTGCCAGTGCCTTGATCAACTTCTGGGAATCAACCGAGTTGGTGGCCTCCATGGCCTTTTTCAAGGCATAGATCGTCTCATACGCGTTCATGGCGCCGTAGGACGGATAGAATCCCACCATCTTCTTGTGTTCCTCTACGAACGCCTTGCTCTTGGGGTCTGCAATCGCCCAGAATGGATAGCGACAGGTGGCGAGAGCTCCCTTGGGATAAGGATCGCCCTGTTTGACGTCACTCCATGTTTCTACGTCCCCCGCGCACGGCTGGATCATCTTCATTTTGTCGTACAGGCCGAAAGCATAGGCTTGTTTGGTAAATGCAATTTCACCGCCGCCGTAGATGCAGGCCAGAAATAGGGCATCGGCTCCGGAGTTGGCGATCTTGGAGATGTGAGCGGTGAAATCGGTGGTGCCCAGGGGGGCCCATAATTCATCGATGATCTTTGCGTCAGGAACCAACGCCAGGTACTTCTCCTTGAAGGCCGCTAACGAATTCTTGCCGCATTCATAGTCGAAACCAAGGCTGATTATCTTCTTGGGCTTCCAGGTCTTGGCCGCGGCTATGGCCGGGGCGTAGCCCCAGTAGGGAACGGCATTTGTGTTGATGCGAAACACATATGGGTTCCATTTCTCCTCGGTAATCTGGGACGACTGAGCTATGTTCACGATGAAGATTTTCTTTGCTTTTTCCGCGTAACTGGAGACCGCGAGCGCCACGGCGCTACTAATGGTACCCATAAGGAAATCAACGTCTTCGGTCAGCACAAGGTCCTTGGCCTCACGAAGGCCGGTCTCCGCACTGAGTTTATCGTCGCGTGTTATCAGCTTGAGTTCGCGGCCCAACACCCCGCCCGCTTTGTTGACTTCCATTACGGCAATTTTGGCCCCGGCCTCCGAGCTGATGCCGTACATCGACATGGCGCCGCTCATACTGTGAATGAACCCGACCTTGATCGGTTTCTTGTCCGCAGTCGCCGTAGTGGGACCGATGCAAAGGAAAGCAACAAGAGCACATCCAATAGTCAAGAACGTCACGATCTTCGCCAAGTTTCTCATCATTCATCCTCCCCTAAGTCGTTCTTCTGCATCAGCAGCCATTTGTTCGCGATTTGTTTCACCGAGCGTCTCGGTCGGTCGGGACGACACAAGGCCCTATTCCCTTCCGTCCGCGGTCTGAATACCACTCAAGGCAAATCGAAAAATGAAATCAGCAAGCTCGCCTATGGTGACGCCTTTCTTGGGATGGAACCAGATCCTGGTGCGAGTGATCATGGACGCGATCATGAACCCGACGAGCTTCTCATCATGGGGCAGGAATAGTCCTCTTTCCTGGGCCCTTCGAAGCACGCTTCGAATGATCCGATCGTACGTGTCGCGCATGGAGACGATGACTTTCCGGTTGGCAGGTGAAAGGCTATCCAGAGCAACGTCAAACAGTGTTTTTGCGGACCTCCGGTGGCTTAAGGTGACTTCCAGATGAGAAGTGATGATGAAGCGCATCTGCTCGACAGGATCGCCGTCTTCTTCGTCCTCGAGATGCTCAATCGGTCGGATGATCTGCTCCATCTCTTCGAGGAGCACTTCGAAGAGGATCGACTCTTTGGTCTTGAAGTAGTTGTACAGATTGGCCGGCTGGCATCCGTATGCGCGGGCCAAATCCCGCATACTTACCGAATTGTACCCCTTTAGCCAGAACAGGTTGCGAGCCAAAGCCAATATTCGCGACCTTCCCGCTCCGGTGGTATCCTTGCTTCGGCCTTGTTTGGGCACTGTCCTATCTGCGCTTCTGGTTTTATGAACGTTCGTAAACCTATTACTCTCCTTGCTACACCCTGTCAAGCACTTCGTCCGGAAAAGGCCAGATTTTGATTTCATCCGGTAATCTGTTCAGGTATAATGTTTTTGATGATGGTTAGCGAGTCAGCTTGGATCGTGGTGACACGAATCGGAAGGGATTGTGACAGTCTTGCACGAGATTCCGGGACGACTCGGATGGGCCTATGCCTGACAACTCTTGGCCGCTGGGAACCCGAGTCAC
>Ga0233422_10001448_pt1 | contig 10474 bp, 12 predicted proteins | sample Watercolumn_Mata_2_FD_182724 | JGI IMG/M metagenome (GOLD analysis project Ga0233422, IMG submission 182724) | Freshwater microbial communities from Lake Matano, South Sulawesi, Indonesia - Watercolumn_Matano_2014_110_MG | ecosystem: Environmental > Aquatic > Freshwater > Lake | place...
GAACGCGGCTTCGTAGTTGCCAGGGCGATTGACGTGTCCACTCAGGCAGAAGACTTTCGGTCCTGTGGATTTCGGCGTGCCGATGCTCGTGTACCACGCCGCGCCGCGCTCGATGATGGGCGGCACATTCACAAGCGTCTCCACATTGTTGATGACCGTCGGCTTGTTGTAGAGACCGATGCTCGCAGGGAATGGCGGCTTGACGCGCGGCTGTCCCAGTTTGCCCTCCATGCTTTCCAGCAGCGCGGTCTCTTCGCCGCAGATGTATGCGCCTGCTCCTCGGTGAACGGTGATCGTCAGCGCGAAATCAGTGCCGAGAATATTTTTGCCGAGATAGCCGCGCTGTTCCGCCTCGGCAATCGCGCGCTCCAGACATTGCGCCGCGTACGGGAATTCGCCGCGAATATAAATGAACGCGTGACGGCACTGGATCGCATACGACGCAATCGCGATGCCCTCGATGAACTGATGCGGATTGCGTTCCATGATTTGGCGGTCTTTGAACGTCCCCGGTTCCGATTCATCCGCGTTCGCGACGAGATAGCGCGGGAAAACGCCTTTCGGCAGAAAACTCCACTTGACGCCGGTAGGAAAACCCGCACCGCCGCGCCCGCGCAAGCCCGATCGCTTAACCACATCGGTCACCTGGTCAGGCGTCATCTCCTTGACCGCTTTGCGCAACGTGCCGTAACCGCCATGCTGTTCGTAGACAGCGATGTCGGCGATATTCGGAATGTCGAGGTCGCGTAAGATGATATGTTCCATTTTCGATTTACGTTTTACGTTTCACGCATCACGTTCTTACCTGTCAACATCGCCTAACACAATGTCAATCATCGCGATAATGCCGACGAGGTCAGCGATGTAGTGGTTCTTCGAGATGAGAGGAAGCATTTGCAAATTCGCCAGCGACGGTGCGCGCACATGGACACGGTGCGGCATGTTCGACCCGTTGCTTGATACGAGGAAACCGAGTTCGCCGCGCGGCGATTCAACACATGCGTACGCGTCGCCAACTGGCGGTTTGAATCCTTCCGTCCACAACTTGAAATGATGGATGAGACTCTCCATCGAAGTTTGTAGTTCCTGCTTGGGGGGTGGCGCGACTTTGCGATTTTTCGTGACGTACGGCTGCCCCTTGGTCTTTTCCAGTTTCTTGAGCCCCTGGTGAATGATGCGCAAACTCTGCCGCATCTCTTCCATGCGCATGTAGTAACACTCAAGCACATCGGCTTTGGCACGCGTTCCAACCGGCACATCGAAATCGTACTGCTCGTAGCCCGAGTACGGTGCGACTTTACGCAAATCCCAATTCACACCCGTCGCACGCAGCAACGGTCCCGTGACACTGTGCGCGAGGGCTTGCGCGCGCGTGTACTCAGCGATACCGCGCGTGCGCATGAGCCAAATCGGATTCTTGTTCAGCAGGTCTTCGTACTCCTTGAGGCGACCTGGAATCATCTCAGCGAACGCGCGCACCGCATCCGAGAATCCTGCTGGTAAATCGAGCGCAAGCCCGCCAAAGCGGAAGTACGACGGCATCATGCGTGCGCCGCTGACCATCTCGAAAATATCCAGCACACTCTCGCGCTCGCGGAACGCGTACGTCATCACCGTCACTGCGCCGATGTCCATCGCTTGCGAGCCGACCGCGATGAGGTGCGACGCGATACGGTTTACCTCGCACAGAATCACTCGCGCGATCTGGGCGCGCTCGGGCACGTCTACTTGCATCAACTTTTCGACCGCGAGGCAGTACGCCAGATCGTTGAACATCGCCGAAGTGTAATCCATGCGGTCGAAGAGCGGAATCGCCTTGAGGTAGGTTTTGTACTCGGCATTCTTCTCGATGCCCGTGTGCAGGTAGCCGATGTCGGGCATCGCGTTGACGATTTTCTCGCCGTCCACTTCGAGCGCGACACGCAGCACGCCATGCGTGGATGGGTGATGCGGTCCCATGTTGATGAGCAGCGTTTCCGAGTCACTTGCCGCCCACGGCGTCGCGGGATCGGGCAATCCCACAGGGATTTCGACGGGCGTGCCCCGCACGCTACCGATGATCGCTCGCGGTTTCGGCGGAGCCACTGCGCTCGGCTTTTCGGGCTGAATCTCGGCGTAGGTGTGCGTGAACTCGACTGGCTCGTAGCCGAGCGGATAGTCTTTGCGAAGTGGATGCCCCTGGTAGTAGTCAGGCAAGATCAGGCGGCGCAGAAATGGATGCCCTGTGAAAGTGATGCCGAAGAGGTCGTAGCACTCGCGCTCGTAGAAATTCGCGCCAGGAAAAACCGGGGTAAGTGATGGAACGTTCGCGTCCCACTCGTTCAGTTGCACACGCAGGCACACGCGCGTCTTGTGCTCGAGCGAGCGGAAGGAGTAGAGCACGTCAAAGCGCGGCTGGTTGTGGAGCCAGTCGAGCGCAGTGATGTCAGTGAGAAGTTCGTAGCGCAGCGCGGGGTCATCGCGCAAGAAAAGCGCTGCATCGAGGAGCGATTCACGTGCAATCGTGACGGTGGTGTCGCCGCGAGATTCCTTGATGGCGGCGATGGCGTTTGGAAATCGTTCGCGCAGTTTGGTGAGGGTGGTTTCAATCGTCGTCATTGCCCAATCCTATGCTGGCGACTGTTGACTGTCTACTGCTTTACCCGCGCAGCCCCCATTGCTCAATCCGAATCTGCCCTTTCGGTTCGGCATTCTTGATTCTCTCGTGCAACTTCAAGATGCCGTGCATCAGCGCTTCGGGGCGCGGCGGGCAGCCCGCGACGTAAACGTCCACGGGGATGATTTCGTCCACGCCTTGCAGAATCGCATAATTATTGTAGATGCCGCCACACGCCGCGCAATCGCCCATCGCGATCACCCATTTCGGATCAGTCATCTGCTCGTAGAGTTGGCGGACGACAGGCGCCATCTTGCGCGAAACGCGCCCTGCGACGAACATCAAATCGGCTTGACGCGGCGAAGCGCGGTACACTTCCATCCCAAAGCGCGACAGGTCGAACCGCGGCATGTACACCGCCATCATCTCAATCGCGCAGCACGCCAAGCCGAAGAGGAGGGGCCACATCGAGCCGGTGCGCGCCCAGCGCACTATCTCATCGAGTTTGGCAAATACGATGCCCGGCTGCCCTGTTTTGGCTGCGGGTCCACCAGTCGCGGCAGGGGTTTCATCTGACTGTATAATTTGAGCGTCCACGGATTTCGCTCCTCGGTGAGAAGAAGTAGACAGGTAAACAAGTAGACAGGGAGCCAACGTGTTTACTGGTGTACCTGCTGCCTGTCTACGGTCGTCATTATATCACATCGCGCATCATATCACAAACCCATTGATACATTGGGACGCGTGAGCAACTCGCGCGCGACCTGCAACAACGTCGGCGGATGCAGCAGCATGTTCGCGTACGATGCATTTGCCATCGGGCACGCGCACTCGCCTGCTGCGATGCTGCGCCGTAGATTCTTTAGCGCGCCAACTTGTTCAAACCAAATTGGACGTAAATCGTATTGCGTATTGCGTAGATTGCCTATTGGCTCCGCGCGGATGCAACACGACCACACATCGCCGTTCGGCGCGATGTGCCCACTCGCCCAGCCCGCGAAACACGGAATGACCTGCCGCTGCTCGATGAGCGTCCGCTTCGCCAGTTGATAGTAGCGCGCGCGGAATGCTTGCGTGAATCGCGCAAACCAGCGCGCAGGCGTTGCATGAGCGCGAGCGCTGAGGAAATCAGCAATCGGTGCATAGTCGCGCGCTGTCGGCGTGATGTCGAGTCCGACGGTGTCGAGTTCGATGCGCTCTTCCGCGACTTCGGTGATATACGAATCGGGCGCAAGCGGCTGCAAGCCATTGTAGATTTCGCGAAAACGCTGGATATTGAACTGGGAAATGACTGTGTGAACGCTGAGCACGAGGTTCGGATATCTCTTCTGCAAGCCCTTGAGCGTTGCCCACGTCGTCATCGCCTTATCCCAGTTGCCTGGCACGCCGCGAATATCGTCGTGTTCGGCGCCGATGCCATCAAGCGAGAGGTTGATGCCGATGCGCGATTTGGGCGCGTGCGCGCACATTCGCGCGACGCCGGCGGCGATGCGCCGCGTCAGGAGGCCGTTCGTCGGAATCGTGATGTAGGCGGGGCGGCAGTGCTCGTACGCGGCGATGACGATTTCGGGCAGGTCTCTGCGGAGGAATGGCTCGCCACCGGTGAAGGTGAGATAGATCGGTCCGCGCCCAATATTCCGAAACACGCGCGTCCATTCGTCGAGTGTCAGATCGTCGTTCGGCTTGCGCCACACGTCACATGTGCGACATTGGCTGTTGCAGCGAAACGAGACGCTGACAACAATGCTGAACGGCAGGAGTCTCGGAACGCCGTAGCGGTAGAAGGACCAGTAGAGAGGAATTTGAGGGAGGAAGGAGAAGAGCATTATTCTGGCGCATCCAAATCCGTGTGGTTGAACGGATTATCGGTTTCGAGTCCCTCGGCTTGCGCGGCTTGCAGGAGTTGCTCGTCGCCGCTGACGAAAATGAGCGAGAGGTCCTGCTGTTTCAAGGTCGCGTTGAAATCGAGCGCGACGGCGAGTTGGACAGCATCATACGCCTTCAATGGGTGCTTTGGGGTCAGTTCGCCAGCGCGGCGGATAATCGTCGGAGTCAGCGGCAGTGATTCGAATTCACTTTCCGCCTTTTGCAGAAACCAATCATACAACGAATCACGCATGCGGAGACTGATTCGTTGCGTGCGCGCCAAAATTGCAAACGCGGCTGGCACTTCCACGCGGCTTGTATTCGCCAGATAGACCAGGTTTGCTCGTTCGGTATCCCCAACACTCAAGTCAACAATCCGTCGCACCCACGCGGTTCCGGGTTCGCGGTGGAAGTATTTGACTACCGCGCTCGCGTCGAAGTAGTAAATAGCCATGGGGCTACCGCCTGTTTTCTATGATGATGTCAGACAGCGGTTTATCCAGTTTCAGATTGAAGAACTCATCCTGGATTCGCTTCTTTTCTTCCTCGGGCAGCGCGCGCCAACGCGCGGCACGCGCTTTCTCCTCGGGCGTCAATTCTGCCAGCATCCCCGTGGCGCGCAGAACCTCACGCACGCGCTCGCGCTCGGACAGTTTGCCCTTGCGTGCCGTCGCGCGTTTGCTCGCAGGCAAAATCCCACGCTCGCGCAGAACCCGTCGCGTCTCGGCACTTTCAGTTTTCAGGCGACGAACTTCTCTTTGAAGTTGTTTCAATTGCTCAATAGTAGTTGCCATCTCTCACCTCTCAATGCGCACCCTGCGCCGCGCGCGTTCCTACCATCACTCGCCATACATCTTGTACTCGGCGCGGCGCATTGCGCCACGTGTCTGGCATCAGCAAGCGGCGCGCGAGGCGCGACGGACGCAGGTAAAAGCGACGATGCGCCTCGTGCCACTTGCGCTCGATTTGTTCCGCCGTCAGGTTGCCCACCACAAAGTGTGCATGGTCAGACTGAATCGCGTAATCGTCCCAAGTGTGCGAAAAAAGGATGCCTTCCTTCTGAACCAGTTTCCACAATTCGGTGCCAGGGTATGGCGCGGCAATCATAAAGTGCGCCAGGTCAGGATCGAGTTCGAGCGCGAAGCGAATCGTCTTTTCCATCGTCTCTTCGGTCTCATAGGGCATCCCAAAGATGAAAAACCCCATCGTCTGCAAGCCCGCACGTTTCGCGTTCGCAAAAGCCATACGCACTTGGTCAAGCGTCTGCGACTTTTTGATGACGCGTTTCAGGGTGTACTCGTCGCCGCTCTCGACGCCAAAGCCGACGCGTTTGCACCCTGCTGCTTTCATCAACTGAAACAGCTCGAGGTCAGTGTGGTTCACCTTCATCCCATGAATCGTGATCCATGGCACCGTGTTCAACCCCTCGTCAATCAGTGCGCGGCACAAGTTTTTCGCGCGCTTCAAATCGAGGTTCCAAATATCGTCGGTCACGCCGATTTCGGTCGCGCGGAAATCGCGCACGAGCATCCGCCATTCTTTGACCACGTTCTGCACCGACCGCGCGCGCCACGTGTCGCCCGTGATCGGCTTGGAGCAGTAGATGCACTTGTACGGGCAGCCGCGCGAGGTGACGATCGTGTACGCGCGCGCGTGCGGGTCGAGTCCGTCGGTGAGTGGCTGCAGGTTGGTGTAGCGCTCGATCTTGAACAGGTGATACGCGGGCAGCGGAATGTTGTCGAGATCCGCGCGCAACGGGCGGTCGGGATTGTGCATCACTCTGCCGTTCGCATCGCGCCACGATAAACCGAGGATGTTCGCAAACTCTGGACTGTTGACTGTTGACTGCCCCAACACGCGCAGAATCTCAATCAGCGTATCCTCGCCTTCACCGCGCACGACCAAATCCACTTCGGCGCGCTGCATGGATTCGTCGGGCTGCAGTGTCAGGTGCGGACCGCCGAGAATCGTGATTGCGCCGCGTGCTTTGGCTTCGCGTGCTGCATACCACGCTTCGTTGATCAGCACCGTTGGTGCGGAGATGCCGACAACCTCGTACGCGCGATTCTCTGCGCGCGCGCGGTCGAGCGCCTGCGCGACCGATTCGGTCTCGACCGCGCCGTCGTAGAGTGTCACATCGGCATAGCCATTCGCAAGCAGCGAACCGACGAGATAGCCCAAGCCGTTATGCAAGTGCGCGCGCGAGTTCCACACTTTGGATTCAGGGGAGACGAGGAGAATTCTCATTTCACGCTACCTGCTTGACGAGCCCTACCTTCAAAGCGGCGTTCTCTATCTCCTTTGAGAACCTTTCAACTTCGCGCGGCATCTTCGTGTGCTGGCAAGTTGGACAAACATACAACTTGACACGATGCAAAGTCAAGCGATCGCGCAACATGTGCAAGTCAATCGTCTGAACGCGCATCCGTGAACCGCAATTCGGACAACGTTCTTCGCGCGGCTCAACGTCAAACGTGAACCACGTGCCATCGTCTTTCATATCTTGGGCTGTGTCCGTCTTGTCCCAGAACTCCGCTTCGTCAGTGTATGAGTTGAATCTCGACTCGCGAATCTTCCTTGTTTTCATTTCCGAATACCCTCAATCATTTGACCAATCGCCGATAGTTCCGTTTCTCACCCTCGGTCATATCACGTGCCGTAATCGGTTTGAAAACGTTGGCGCTCATTCTCTCCAACACGATGAACAGGTAGCGTCCATCACTCGTCTGACCGTAAATGCGATAACGGTCTTTGCCCTCGGCGTGTGCCATGTGTCTGCGGCTTTCACAGACTTCCCACACCTCGTCTGGGTCAACGCCGTGCTCCGCAATGTGCTCAATTCGATAGTCATCCCATTCCAGAAAATCAATGCGCATGGACATTTTCTCTCGCCATCGTGCGAATCGCGCCGTTTAACTTTTCCGCCAATTCTCAACTTTCACACCCAAGTCGTCGAAATCTTTTTCATTGTCCGTCACCAGAATTGCGCCAAGGCGTCTGGCTTGCACCGCAATCATCAAGTCCGCATCTGAGATGGGCTGCCCTGCTTTCTCGCGCTCTGCCCACAATCGCGCTGCTTCTTCCCAGTCCTGGCGCTCCAGATCGCGCCAGACAAACTTTGGACTCAAGCGATCGAAGAACGCCATTTGCTTTTTCGCGTCGCGTTTCCACAACCCGCGCTTGGTCTCGTAGAACACAATCGGTGACAATATGATCGTGGCGTCAGCAGCAAACGCGCTTTCCAATCTTTGCTCGACGACAGGATCGCGGCGCAAGAGCAACGAAATGATGTTCGTGTCGAGCAGATAGATTTGTTCGGCGTTCATGCTGGTTTCCTAAGCGAGAATCGTCGTGTGCGTAGTTCGTGCTCAAACTCGCCCCATTGTTCAGAAGTCCAATCATCTGACTCCTGCATCCACTCCCGCAAAATCGCAATCGCTTCGAGATTCTCTGGACGAGTAGCATGGAATTTTCTGCCCCTCGACGGCGCACTACCTCGCCACTTGCTAACCTTCGACGCAGCAGGTTGCTCCAGCGGAACGATTAGCAATCCTTCGCCCTTGTCAATCCACCGCAAGCGCGATTTGGGCGCGACGTGATAACGCTCGCGCAGCGCGCGCGGGATGGCGGTCTGACCGCGCGCAGTGACGACCGTTATCGGCTCTGCAGAATAGGTTGCCTTGGATTCTTTGATTTTCGCCATCGCCGCTTACCTCCTCGCGCTCTGATTATACACCGCGCAGTAACATCGGTCAATTGCGCGACAAACGAAAAGGGCGAGGTCCTTCGCCCAGGATGCCCCACCCCGATTGTGGTTCTCCGCGCTACCCAAGTTCGTGCGCGTGCTTCTGCAGTTCGCGCTGCGGAATCATCACGTACTGCTCTTTGATAATCTGTTCCATCTCTTTTGGCGAAAGACGGAGCGCGAGGATTGCAAGCGCCTCTGCGGGCGTGCCGCCATAGCCGAGTTTCTTCTTGCCATTCTTCATCGCGAACAGGTAAAAGTGATGCGGATTGCTGAAACTACTCATCTTCGTATTTTTTCATCCGCGAATCTTCGCGAATCTGCACTAATCTTTTCTATTAGCGAAGATTCGCGTGATTCGCGGATCATGCTTTGATTAACGCGTCGGCAAACATGCCTGATTTGTCGCGCAGGAATTGTGGCAATTTCGCGTTTACCTCGCGGTCGAATTTGCCCTGCAAGAGTTGCTTGTAAAAGCCATAGTCTATACCCTTGACTTTTTCGTCGTCGGGATAACGATGGTAATTCTCTTTCGACATCCGGCTCCTCCCCTCGGCGATCAACTGGTAGCCAAGCGCGGAGCCAGGGTACGGCGCGTAGTACGAAATCGAAGGCAGGACGCGCTTCATCTGCTTTAGCATCCGAATCGTGTCGAACGCGTCCTCGCGTGTTTCACCCGGAATGCCGAGCATGATGTTCGCCCAGAATTTCGGCGGAATGTAGCCGCGCGCTTCCAAGTCATCGCCGATGCGGTTCAAGAGGTCAATCGTAAAATAGTTCTCCTCTGCCGTGCACTCTTTGTTCAGAATCTTCAAGACGCGATTGCTGCCCGACTCAAAGCCAATCGAGATGAGATGCCAGTTCGTCTCGCGCACGAGATGCTCGAACAAATCGGGCCATCGCGCCACCGTGTCCGAGCGCGCGGCAGCCCAGTACGACCAGCGCTTGTGCGCCTTGCGCGGATACTTGTCAATCCACTCGCGCAGCCACTGCGGGTGCTGAAAGAACATGGAATCGTGAATGACAACCGAGCCGATGGGACCGTACTTGTCGTCCAGGTAGTTCAGTTCGTCAATCACCTGGTCAACCGATTTGCGCCCCATGTTCTGGATGTACGACGACTCATTGCAAAAGACGCACTGCCACGGGCAGACGCGGCTCGTGAGAATCGTCGCGACGGGACCAGGACCCCAGCCGCACTCCGGCTCAAGCGGCCACGGAAAGTCCGGGAGGTTCGGATTTGGCCACAGCGTGCGATCCATGAGGGGCCAATCGGACATGGATTTCGCGCCGATGCCCGTGACAAGTCGCGGGAACGCGCGCGGATCTCTAAGCAGATCAACGATGATCTTTTCGCCAGGTCCCTGGCAGATGCGATCAAACTCCGGTATATTTTCCATTTCGTCCGGCGCGACGGTTGCGTGCATTCCTCCGGTGATGACAATGCCGCGCGGATTGGCGCGCTTGAAAATCTTCGCGGCTTGGTACGCGAACGGGTACGTGTAACTGCGAACGTTCATGATGAGCATATCGTAGCCCGCGACGCGCTTGTGTAGTTCGCTCCAGGAACGAATCGAGCGCGTGGAAAACAAATCAGTCTCCACGCCGTTGTCGCGCAGAATCGTGCGCAAAAGCCCCAAGCCGTGATCCTGCCACCGATCGTGCGCGCCCGCTGGACGGACGAACACGCCGAGGTCACCGAGATCAAGCCAGAGTCGTTTCATCCCATTAGTGTGGAGTGAAGCTGGTTGGTTTGACATGGAAAAGACCAATCTTGACAATGAATCATGCCTTTTTGTGCTTGATGAATGTGCCGTTGCGATATTCCTCGAAGGCAATCTGCAATTCTTCGCGTGTGTTCATTACGATGGGACCGTACCATGCGACTGGTTCTCCAATAGGTTTTCCGGATATGAGAAGAAAACGCACCGGTTCATCTTCGGTCGAAACAACCACTTGTTCTCCATCATCGAACAGGGCAAGATGTTCGTTGGTCACAAAAGGATTCCTTTGGAGGTCGAAATAGTTCGCTCCTTCGACCTCATAGGCGAATGGGTTCTTTTGCTGACAGAACCACGCCTTGCCCTCAATGACATACGCGAAGACAGTGTGACCCAGTTTGGTTGGGTGAATGAACTCTGTTTTTGCGGGGACAGTCAAATCAAGGTATTCCGGATCAGTGACGATGTCCTGAACGGGACCTCGCGTCCCCTCGACCTTGCCGCAAATGATCCTGATCGTGACGCCGTTTCCAGTGGTGATTGCCG
>Ga0233422_10001452_pt1 | contig 10448 bp, 10 predicted proteins | sample Watercolumn_Mata_2_FD_182724 | JGI IMG/M metagenome (GOLD analysis project Ga0233422, IMG submission 182724) | Freshwater microbial communities from Lake Matano, South Sulawesi, Indonesia - Watercolumn_Matano_2014_110_MG | ecosystem: Environmental > Aquatic > Freshwater > Lake | place...
TGCTGTTCGGGCGGGGGAGGTAATCGGCCGGGTGGCCCATAACCCTGTTACTGCCAAGATCGACGGAATCTTGCGCGGCCTCGTCAGGCCAAATGTTCCCGTCACCGTCGGCCTGAAGATAGGGGACATTGATCCTCGCAGCAATAGGGGCTACTGCGACACAATTTCGGACAAGGCTCGGGCGATTGGCGGGGCCGTGCTCGAAGCAATTCTCGCCACCTACAACCGATGAAGTAGTCCATTCCAACAAGTGTGCTTTTCGAGCACATCGGCAAGCTTCACTGTATAGGACTCAATTCTTCTCGTCCAAACCGTTTGAGCTGCCGCGGGAAATGGCCATGCTCCTGAAAAGAGCGAATGCGTGATCGCTCGAGAGAGAATCGAAATTTGTTTGCGTCCGCCAAGGGGTCTTGCTACTGGAATGGCGCTATTGCCCTTGATAAAACCACCTGTGTTACCGAATGCTCCGGGGGGATCGGGACGAACACATTGGTTGGCCGTGCCAGATTCTCATTACTCGACATTGTCCTCAAGATTCGCCAACCACTTCGGACTCATCGGTATGTCAAGTTGTTTCAACAGCTTCCATTGCTCAAAATCGTCAGCCCTGCTTTGCAGCTTGCAGCCGGTCGTCTGACTCGAACCCCAGCCGCCACCGCCATCCCTGGTCGCATAACAGAGATTCAGGTGCCGCCCCCTGTATACGGGACACTCCCTGCACAACTGCCCCGAAAAAGGACACAACATCTCACGTCTTGACATAAAGATCCTTTCGGCCCGCACACGTTATAGTGCATTGTCTTGAACTCAATTTTCTTCCTCGATGCCGTTTGAGCTGCCACGAGAAATGGCCACGCTTTTGACAAGAGCGTACACTTGCTGGCCTGGAGTGAGCTCCAGATCGGCCTTGGCCGCAGGCGTAATCCTCGACAGGAGCGGGCAGCCAATGTCCAACCGGACATCCACGAGGGATTCAGCGGTCTCAGCTACCTCCTCCACGGTCGCTGGGAAAATATTCTGAACGCTAATCTTATCGGGCCTACTCAACGAAATGGCCACGTCCCGAGACCGGATGCGGACGCGAACACGATCTCCCAATGGGACATCGAAGAGAGGAATCTTGATTACCCCCCCTGCGAACCGCAGAGCCGTCAGACCGGACGCCTCGTCACGTTTCTCAACTTGAGTCCCAATCACTACTCCAGCATCGCGATTCCCTGCGAAGTGTTGAAGATCGGACCTGCTCATCACCTCCTCCACGCTACCTTCAGCAATAGCCTTTCCCGAATCGAGAAGCACTACCATGTCGGCAAGGTTGAGGATTTCGTCCAAGGAGTGGGTGACGTACAATATGGGAATGGCAAGCTCACGGGGAAGTCTAGCGATGAACGGCAACACTTCGCCCTTGCGAGCGCTGTCCAGAGAAGCCAGGGGTTCGTCCATGAGCAAGAGACTAGGGCTTGTTAACAAAGCCCGCCCGAGCGCCACTCTTTGCTTTTCCCCTCCGGAAAGCTTTGCCGGTCTTCGGGCCAAGAGATGACCAATACCTAGGAGTTCCACCACTTGATCGTAGCTCACATAGCGCTCGGAACGCGGAACAAGACTCATCCCGTACGTGAGGTTGGCCTTCACTGTGAGATGTGGGAACAGCCGGCCGTCTTGAAAGATGTATCCACATCGCCTCTGTTCCGGTGGAATGTCTATGGACTCCGCTGAATCGAACAACCTGCGTCCTTTAACGGTAATGTAACCTTCATCAGGGCGGATCAGTCCGGCAACCATGTTTATCACGGAGGTTTTCCCTGCTCCGGAACGCCCGAACAGAGCGGTGATCCCCGCGACTCCTGTGGAAAAAGCCACATCAACAATGAAACTACCCAGCCTTTTTTTGACTTTGATTTCCAGCACGGGTCAGCCTTTCATTTTCGTGGCTACCCGTCGAGTCAGAATCTCGGAAGCCATGAGGGCCAGCATCGCGACTATCACCGAGATCACGCACAGCCTCAGCGCACCGGCGTCCCCACCGGGGACTTGAGTCAGCGTATACAAGGCAAGTGGCAACGTCCTAGTTTCACCCGGGATGTTGGAAACAAACGTTATGGTAGCACCGAATTCACCAAGGCTTCGCGCAAAGGCCAGGATGACTCCGGTAAGAATGCCCGGCACCACCAGAGGAATGGTGACGGTAAAAAACACTCTGGCCGGACCAGCGCCCAAAGTGCGGGCCGCAGCTTCCAAACCCTGGTCCACGCCTTCTACGGAGAGCCGAATCGCTCGTACCAGGAGGGGAAAGGCCATTGCAGCGGATGCCACAGCCGCGCCTTTCCAATTGAACGCAAACGAAATGCCGAGGGCATTATAAAGCGCCTCCCCCAGCAACCCCTTGCGCCCCAGGAGGATGAGCAGCACGTAACCTATGACGACCGGGGGCAAGACCAGAGGCAAGTGAATCAACCCGTCCAGCAAAGTCTTGCCTGGGAAGTCCTTCCTTGCCAACACCCAAGCGGCAAGAACCCCCGGAGGCAAGCTCGCAGCCACAGCCCAGAAGGATACCCATAGACTCAGTCGAAGGGCCTCTGCCTCAAGAGGCGTAAGAATCAGTAGCTCCATCATTGTAATGTCGTGAAACCGTACTTCTCAAAAACTGCCTTGGCTTCGGGCGTCTTGAGAAACTCAATGAAACTCATGGCAGCGGCGGTGGCTTTTCCAGCCACCAATGCGGTGGGGTACACGATCTTCGGGTGGCTATCCGCGGGGAAGATACCTACCACTTTCACTTTCGGAGTGATTGCCGCATCCGTCGCATACACGATCCCCAAAGGAGCCTCTCCTCGCTCCACCAGCGTCAAAGCTCCGCGGACATCTGCGGCGCGTGCAAGTCTGCCCTCCACGTCCTTCCAGACTCCAAGCTTTTCCAGTGCCGCTTTCGCATACTTGCCAGCAGGCACATGATCGGGATCGCCCGTGGCCAGTTTACCATCGCCCAGCAACTTCGCCAGATCGAATTTTGGACCAATTTCGATCTTGTTGACTGAGCTATCGGATGGGGCTATCAGTACCAGTTTGTTACCCAGCAGATCAAAGCGGCTCCCTGGCTCGATCAGCTTCCGCTCCTCCAAATAGTTCATCCAGGGCTCATCTGCCGAAACAAACACATTGGCTGGTGCTCCATTCTCAATTTGCTTGGCAAGAGTAGAAGACGAGGCATAGGATGGAACAATGGCTCCCTTTCCCTTCCCAGCGAAGATCTTGCCGATATCGTTCATGGCGTTGGTAGTGGACGCCGCGGCGAAAACCGTGACGGACTGCGCTTCAGCTGCTTGCACTGCGGGAGTCAACCCCCAGGACCACAGCAGCATGACCGCTACTAACGCATAAGTCCATGCTCGTTGAATCGTCTTTCCCATATCATTCCTTCCTTTCATCTGAAAAAAGGGTTTCCCGCACTTGCCATCCAGTGCCTTGGAAGCGACACGAGTGCAGTGGTCCCTCAACGGGCGAACAATATCACCAGGGCCAAGCAGCCTATAAAGGTCAACAAGATGATCAGTTCAATGGTCTTTTCCGAAAGCCGCATCTTCCTTCGATGAGCCGAGTCAGCCGAGCAGTTGTTGAGGCTTGAGTGTGGGCGGCGAAAAGCTCGCGTAAGTCTGAGCAGTTCTTACTCTTTACCCAACATGACGCTGCTCGCCTTGATCAGGACGCTGACCTCGTCCCCCACCTTGATTCCCAGTTCCTTGACGGCTTCGACCGTGATTGTGGATGTAAGCTTATTACCTCCGCCGATGTCCACCTTCACTTTCGCGATCACCGTGCCTTCCTGGACATCTGTTACCTTTCCTTTGATAATGTTTCTCGTGCTGAGCTTCATGAGTCGTTCCTTCCTCCTGGAAAAGCATGTCTGGGTGCCCATTGTCAGCCATGATGCGCCACAACTGGCTCCTGAACTAATTCCCCTTCGACGCCATCAGCCGATTCACGAGAACGTACCGTCTGAAACCCTTGTCGATGCCCGGGCCATCCGGTCTCCTCCAGTTGCTGATCGCCGGGGGACTGCATCCTCTGCATCCACGCCACGGTCGCCTCCACCACAGCCAGGCGGAAATCCAGCGTCGCACGCTCTGTGTGAGTGTTACAGGCTTGCCTGCTTTGCCTGAGGCGCTTCTCAAATCCGCGACACACTGAGATCTGGTCAGCGATAAGACGAGCAGCAGCTTCGGGGGAGTCCTGTCTGGCGAAAAAGAGCTTTGCCAAGAATTCCAATCTTATATCCCGCACATTCCTCACCGGAGAGTGAACCCAGGCGGAGAAGAGTTCTCTCCCCTTGTCAGTTATCGCAAAGACCTTCTTGGCTGGGTGTTTTTCTTGGTCAATGCGTTGATGAGATGCAAGTCCATCCCTCTCGAGTCCAGCCAGGAGAGCATAGATGTGGCTGGTTCGAAGTGTCCAAACCTCGCCAAGCTGTTGCCTCAGCTCACGACAGAGATCGTAGCCGTGGGTCGGACCCCGACGGAGGACTCCCAGCACGGGAAAATCCGCGGGGTTTCGAGCTTGTCGTTCGTCCATAATACTCGCTCCCTGCATACTCATATTGTGAATATCTTCTAGCACCCTTCCGTCCTGTATGTCAAGCTCCGGAAGCCTTCCCTGGCCCCTGTGCAAATGTGAACCAGTGGCGGGGCCAATGTCATGGTTCCTCAAGCGGTCTTCCTCATGCTCCCCTGTCATGCCCGGAACCGAAAACCAACCCCTCTGACGGTTTCGATCAGCCTGCCGGCGTCGCCGAGCTTGCGCCTCAGCCACATGATTTGTACGTCTACGGCCTTGTATGTGGCAGAATAATACCGCCCCCTTACGGATCGTATAATCTGATCTCGGCTGAACACCAGGCCCGGCCTTCGCGCCAAGAAATGAAGAAGTGAGAACTGGGTTGCCGTCAACGTCATAACAGTCCCGTTAACGATCACCCTATGAGTGAGGGGATCGATCATCAGACCATTGATATTCACCACACTGTCGTCCAATTCTGCTTGCTGGCTCTTCCTTCGCAAGACCGCCCTCACGACTGCGACGAGAACCCTGGGGCTGAAGGGCATAAGAAGGTACCCATCCGCCCCGAACTCCAGCCCGGCGGCGATATCCGGGTCCTTTCCTTGAGCGGCAAGTATTATGACAGGAATGTATCTCGTTTTTGGATTGTTCTTCAATTCGCGGCAGGCACTAAGACCGTCGCGGACCGGAAACATGAGATCGAGTAGGATCAGATCAGGAGTATGGGCGGTTACTTCGGCAAACGCTTTCTCAACGGTAGTAACACCTATCACGTGATAGGCATCCTCGGGAAGACTGTGCTCCACGAGTTCAAGGACGCCTGCTTCGCTACCAACAACAAGGATTCTCTCTTTTGCCATCAGTCTACGTAGCCGAGTGGGACTCGCGATCTCCACCACTGCAAAAGGTTCCCGGATGCATTCGCCGGTGATAAGAGGTTGTGAAGCTCTGAACACCCGATTCCTGAAAGGGGACCTACTTACTACCCAGCCCAGTTCCTAGCTGTCATCACCGAGCGATACTCTCTATGTGTATAGTCACGGTGAGAATACCTTCTAACATCTTTCTCTCCATTGTGTCAAGCCCAAAAGCATTTTCCGGGGTCGCGGCAGGGACACTGAGTGCCCGGCACCCGTATAGCCTTGTATCGGGTGAAGATTTTTCTTGATTCGAGCTACATTTTTGTAGGATTCTCAGGGGTGCAGCACTGAAATCCATAGGACATGAACGGACGGCTTAGTAGCATGACCAAGAAACCAACCCAGAGCACGTTGGAACGACAAGTAAAAGAGCTGTCTCTCCTCTTCGAGATCAGCCAAAACCTTGATCGAAGCATGGACCTGCGGGACGTCGTGGGACCGGTCCTCGACTCGATGGCCAAGTACATGGGGATGATGCGCGGGACCTTGACCTTACTCAACCGTGAAACCGATGAAATACTCATCGAGGCTGCCCACGGTCTTTCTGACAAACAGAAGCAACGAGGCAGGTACCGACCGGGTGAGGGAGTTACCGGTCAGGTAGTGAAGACCGGTCGGCCCGCAGTGGTGCCCCACATTTCAGAGGAACCGCTGTTTCTGGACCGGACGGGCGCAAGAAAAGGACTGGAGAAGAAAGATATCTCGTTCATCTGTGTCCCGATTAAGCTGGGTAATGAAGTGATCGGCGCGCTCAGTTCGGATCGCCTCTTTGAAGAAGGGGTCTCCTTGGATGAGGACGTACGGCTGTTGTCGATCATCGCGTCGATGGCGGCTCAGGCGGTCCGTTTGAGGCAGGCCGCGCAAGAAGAGCGTCATCGCCTTCTCGAAGAGAACCGAAGGCTGCAGCACCAGCTGGAAGAGCGGTTCAGACCGTCTAACATCGTGGGAAATTCAAAAGGAATGCGGGTCGTGTACGATCTGATCGCTCAGGTGTGCAAGAGCGATACGACCGTGCTGATCCAGGGCGAAAGCGGCACCGGTAAGGAACTCGTGGCTCACGCCATTCATTATAACAGCCTGCGCGCTTCAAAACCCTTTATCAAGGTGAACTGCGGAGCGCTCCCGGAATCCGTGGTCGAGAGCGAGCTGTTCGGACACGTTAAAGGGGCCTTTACGGGCGCCATTGCAATGAGAAAGGGACGCTTTGAACTCGCCCACGGAGGCACTATCTTCCTGGATGAGGTGGGAGATCTCTCGCCCACGATTCAGATCAAGCTCCTACGCGTACTCCAGGAGAAGGAATTCGAGCGGGTAGGGGGGACCCAGACGATCAAGACGGATGTTCGCGTCATCACGGCTACCAACAGGAACCTCGAGGAACTGATTGCGCAGGGAAGATTCAGGCAAGACCTCTACTATCGGCTCAACGTCTTCCCCATCCATATCCCGCCCTTGCGGGAACGCAAAACGGATATCCTGTTGCTCGCGGACTTTTTCGTCGAACGTTACAACAAGGCGAATCACAAGTCGGTGAAACGGATCTCCACCCCGGCCATCGACATGCTCATGAGCTACCACTGGCCCGGAAACGTACGTGAACTGGAAAACTGCGTCGAGAGGGCGGTTCTGTTGAGTTCGGACGACGTGATTCACGGTCATCATCTCCCTCCGACCCTTCAGACCGCGGAGGCCTCCGGGACTTACCATCCCGGCACATTGACCGGGAACCTGGGGAGCATGGAGAAGAACCTGATCCTCGACGCGCTCAAGGCGGCTCGAGGGAATAAAGCCAAGGCGGCTCGGACACTCGGGATAACGGAGCGGATTATGGGTTTGCGGGTGAGGAAGTACGGCATAGACCCCCGGAGATTTCGTACCAAGGCGTAGGGGTTCCCTGAGAAAGCTACCATACGGTCGGTGATCCGCTGGCATCGGGCTCCGCTCCTGCGTGAGACAAGCTGACCGGAAAACTTGAGATTCCGGTACATTAACGACTCAAAGTAGACCTCGATCGTTTTGGCATCTCTCTTGCTCATAACCGGCGTGGCACACCGCTGAGAATACGACTCTGACCGGGAGGTGTCGGAAATGAATCCTGCTGACACGGCGTGGGTCCTGGCAAGTTCTGCCCTGGTGCTGCTTATGACGCCGGGCCTTGCCATGTTCTACGGCGGCATGACGCGAGCCAAGAATGTGCTCTCCACGATGATGCACAGCTTCTTCCTCATGGCGCTCGCGTCGGTCGTCTGGCTGTTTTGGGCGTTCAGCCTCTCCTTTGCACCGGGGAACTGGTTTATTGGCGGGCTTGACTTCTTCGCGCTGACTGGCGTGGGGGAGCAGGTATGGCCTGACACGACGATCCCCGGGTCGACCTTTATGATCTTTCAGTGCATGTTCGCGATCATTACGCCTGCGCTGATTTCAGGAGCTTTTGCTGAACGCATGAAGTTCTCTTCATTCATTGTGTTCATGGTTCTGTGGCTCACCTTTGTCTATTCACCCGTAGCTCACTGGGTGTGGGGCGGAGGTTTTCTGCAGAAAATGGGGGCTCTCGACTTCGCGGGCGGCACGGTGGTTCACATCAATTCAGGTGTCGCGGCGCTGGCGTGCGCTCTCATGCTTGGCAAACGAAAAGGGTATGGCACCGTGCCTATGATGCCGCACAATCTTACCCTCACGCTGCTCGGCGCGGGGCTCCTTTGGTTCGGTTGGTTCGGTTTCAATGCGGGGAGCGCCCTCAAGGCAAACGCGAGCGCGTCGATGGCCTTTGTCGTGACACATATGGCTACCGCCACGGCGGCCATTTCCTGGGTCTTCGCAGAATGGATCATCAAAGGCAAGCCCACCACCCTTGGGATGGCATCAGGTGCGGTGGCCGGACTGGTAGCCATCACGCCTGCTGCGGGTTACGTGGGGCCGGTTTCTTCGGTGATCATCGGAGCCGTGGCCGGAGTTGTTTGCTATCTTGCGGTCCTCGCGAAGAGTTCCCTGGGGTACGACGATTCTCTCGACGTGGTGGGGATTCACGGCGTCGGCGGTACCTGGGGAGCGCTCGCGACAGGCCTGTTCGCGTCCAAGTTGATCAATCCGGACGCTGCAAACGGGTTGTTCTTCGGAGACCCGGCTCAACTGGGAACCCAGGCTGCGGCAGTGGTGATAACCATTGTGTATTCGTTCGTGGTGAGCTTGATCATTCTCTGGGTAGTGAAGGCGGTCATGGGGCTCCGGGTCACCGAAGAAGAAGAGGTTGTAGGCGTGGATACCTCGGTCCATGGAGAGGCCGGGTACAACCTCTGATTCCGCGTGTTGCCGAGACGTCCTTACAAAAATGTAGGTTGATGTTCTGAAGTCTCACCAGGTGGTACGATTCCTCGGCCTCCCTGGAAGGGCGCATCAGCGAATCGTGGGACCGAAAAGCAGTAATTTCAGGCGGTTCACAGCAGTCCGGGTTGCCTTTGCTCCGATGGCACGATATCTGCTAAGTATGCTCGAATACCGTGACGAAGGGCCGGTACGGGCTACAGGAACCGAACGACCGATAGAGTCCACGGCCCTGAGTCGGAAGCTCCAAGAGGCTTAGATGATACCGTGAGCGTCCCGAGCGTGTTCGGCTCACAGACCGTGTGTCTCGATGCAAGGGAACTGGACTGCATGTTCCGAACCTGTTAAAGGCTTTGGGGAGCGGAGGTTGGTTGTTGATCAGGCTCTGCTCGTGCAGATTGCAGTCGGTGTCGCATCCCGAGATCCGGGAACGAGCGCGGGGAGTTGCAGGAAGGCGAGGTCGGTCGGTTAGCGCGCTTCGTCAGTCCAGCGTCTTTGCGGGCTGACCCGCTTCCGGAAACACCGGACATCAAGCATGCCCTCCGACGCCCCAGCGGACAGCTTACGAGGGGAGAATCATGAAAAAGGTAGAGGTTATCATCAAGCCGTTCAAACTCGATGATGTGAAAGAAGCCCTGAGCGCGGTCGGCGTCATGGGAATGACGGTGACCGAAGTAAAAGGTTTCGGCCGTCAGAAGGGACATAAGGAGATTTATAGGGGAGCCGAGTATCTGGTCGATTTCCTGCCCAAGATCAAGGTGGAAATGGTTGTACCTGCTGAGATGGTGGACCAGGTGATCGAGAAGGTCATTGCCGCCGCCCGCACGGGGAGCATTGGAGACGGCAAGATCTTTGTTACTCCAGTGGAGATGGCCACCCGTATCCGCACCGGAGAGAAGGATCGGGACGCCATACTCTAGAAGGGGACTACAGCGGCGTCGGCTCCCGTCAAAGCGCATCGAGGCCGCCTGGCGTCTCCCGTGGGTCTCAGGTATAGGCCTGGAACGGTTACTCCTCGACTCGGAGTCAATCGCATAACTACATTTCGCTGAGAAGGAGCGACGCATGGAACCCAAAGAAGTACTGGAATTCGCCAAGAAGAACGGCGCTGTGATGGTGGATCTGAAGTTCATGGATTTCCCGGGAATGTGGCAGCATTTTAGTGTTCCGCTGCACGAACTCGAGGAAGATTCCTTTGAAGACGGTTTCGGATTTGACGGGTCGTCCATTCGCGGTTGGCAACCGATTCACGCTTCGGACATGCTCGTAGTGCCGGACGCGAACACCGCGGTCATGGACCCATTCATGGAGCAGCCGACTCTGTCGTTGATCTGCAACATTGTGGATCCCATCACCAAGGAACGGTACACAAGGGACCCGCGAAACATAGCTCAGAAGGCCGAAGCATATCTGAAGTACACGAAGATTGGTGACACCGGTTATTTCGGTCCCGAAGCTGAATTTTTCATCTTCGACGACGTGCGTTTCGGATACGGGCACAACCACGGATACCACCGGATCGATTCAGTGGAAGGATGGTGGAATACCGCCCGCGAGGAAAATCCGAACCTCGGGTACAAACTCCGTCATAAAGAGGGCTACTTTCCCGTTTCCCCGAGTGACACCCAGCAAGACATTCGTACCGAAGTGGTGATG
>Ga0233422_10001453_pt1 | contig 10445 bp, 9 predicted proteins | sample Watercolumn_Mata_2_FD_182724 | JGI IMG/M metagenome (GOLD analysis project Ga0233422, IMG submission 182724) | Freshwater microbial communities from Lake Matano, South Sulawesi, Indonesia - Watercolumn_Matano_2014_110_MG | ecosystem: Environmental > Aquatic > Freshwater > Lake | place...
CCGTGTTCGAGGTATGGCAGGCCGAGCAGACGCCCTTCATCTCCGCCCGGCGCTTGTCCCAGCTCACGCCCGCCATTTTGGCCAGCCCCAGCTTCGCGTCGGCGATTTCGGGGCGGATGGAGAGCTCGGGGCGGTTGTTCCAGCTGATCCGCGTCCCGACGTCGTGGGTGACCGGGAGGAGCTTTCCCTCGGCCGTCCGGACGGCCGACATGTGGCAGGTGGCGCAGGTGGGGGCGGCCGTGTAGTCCTCGCCCAGGACCCACTTGGCCCGGTCCATGTTCAGCCTGTCCTTATGCGCCTCGTAGGCGATCCCGTGCTTGGACTCCTCGTAGATTTCCTTCTGGGGATGGTCGGGGCCGAGATGGCACTTGCCGCAGGCTTCCGGGCGGCGGGCCTGCTCGGCCGAGAAGGCGTGGCGCTGATGGCAGGCCGTGCATGCGCCCAGGCTTCCGTCGGGGTTCAGGCGGCCCATGCCCGAGTTGGGCCAGCCCGTCGGCCGGAGAGACCCGTCTTTTTCGACTTCGACCTCGCCGCCGTGGCACTGTTTGCAGCCGCTGACCGTCAGAGCCGACCCGCCGTAGAACGCCCCGTCCCCTTCGACGACGTCGGCCAGGAAGTTGTCCAGGGAGCCCAGGATCAACCCCGCCTTGGCATGGTGGCTTTCCGAGAATTGGGCCACTTCCTGGGCGTGGCAGCGGGCGCAGTCCTGGGGGGAGACGATGACGCTGATGAGCTGTTCGCCGTGCTCGAACGCGTCCTTGTCGCCCTTCCGCGCTTGATGGCATTCGTAGCACCCGACATTGGCTCGGTAATGCTTCGAAGCCCCCCATTCCTGATAGATGCCTCGGTTTGTCTCGGTATGGCATTCCAGGCAGGCTCGGCTGGCCGCCGAGAGCTCGGTCGGGATGGTGGCCTGGGCCCAGACGGGGAGACTCGCTTCGGCGAGCAGGATGAGGACGATGGGGACGAGATGAACCTTTGGAGTAGGGCGCATGCGGCCTCCTTGTCGTTTAGAATCGGACCGCGGCTTGGAGGGCGAAAAGGTCGTTGGACGTTTTGGCCTTCCGCGGGCCCTCGCCGACGAAATCGTACTCGACCTTGAAGACGATAGCCGGGGTGAGATAGTAGTTCAACCCGAGGGCGAAGGCGTTCGCGTCGAGGTCGGTCGGCCTCCGGCCGAGGAGGGTTCCGGCATCCAGGTAATCGAGGGTCCCGAACTGGACCGTCGGCCGGAATTTGCGGTCGAAGAGGTACGAGGCCTGGAGGAAATACCCCGAGGCCTTCCCCCGCCCGGCCGGAGGGGGGTTCTCGGACAGGGCCTGGGCGTATTCGCCGAAGAGACTGAGCTCCCCGACCTTGCCCAAGACATGGACCCCCGCCAAGGTGAGGTCGTAGTCTCCTCCGGCGTCCCAGGCCCCGCGGTGGACGGAAAGGCCAACTTCCCAGCTGTCGGACAGGACCCCGCTCAGGCGGACCCCGAAGCTCTTGGCGTCGTTGTTGTCCAGGTACTGACGGCTCGTCCGGAGGCGCGTGCCCGCCCCGAGCCCGTTGATGAGGTAGAGGTCGTAGTTGAGATAGACGCTCTTTCCGAGAAAGAGCGTGCCGTGGACGTCGACCCCGACGTCTTTCCAGGCGCTCACCCCGACCTCCCGGGCCATCTGGGGGCGGTTGACGAGAAAATTCTCGAGCGGGCCGTGGAATTCGTCGAACCGGTTGAAGGGAGTGAGAATGGCCCCGACCCTCACGGCCAGGCTCCGGGCGAGCCGAAGGTCGAGATAGGCCTGTTCGACGAAGGGAGGGTCCGTCCTCCCCCCGCCGTGCTCGAGCTCGAACTCGGCCCGGTAGGACACCCGCTCATGGAGACGGCCGGCCACGTTGAAGTTCAGGTAATGCATGTCGAACGTGTCGACGGCGTCCTTGGAGGAAAAGAATTCGGTGTACAGGTATCCGGCCAGGACGGGGCTCGTCGGGAGGCCCCGCTTGGCCGTCCCGGCCGTCTTCCGCTCCAAGTAGCCGAGGATGGCCTCCTCGCTCCTCGCGTCGAGGCCGGCCAGGGGTCCCATATCCACGAAGACGGTCTTCCATTCTTCGACCGAATATTTCTGGGGGAGATAGGCCGCGTGGCACCTCCCGCATTTCAGCTCATACAGGCGCTCCCCTTCGCCGGCTTCGGTTTGGCCGAAGGACCAGAGGGGAGCGAAGGCCAGGAGGAGGACGGCCGACAGGGAAAGGCTCCGGGGATTGACGGGACGAGATAGGGACATGGCTGGGTCTCCATCGAAAATTCCGGGGTTGGCATTGCCTACTCATATAATGATACTATCAAAGTATCATTATGTCAAGGGCGAATTCGCCGCCTTGACAATCCGGCTAAAATAGCGTAATCTTATAGGGAATATAGAGAATCGACGCGTTTCCTGCGCCCGGCCCTGGAAAAAAGCCGGCGCCCGGGATATGATAAGGGAATCGATCAAGGAGAATCCGATGAAAGAAAAGATCGAAGCCGCTCTGAATAAAGTCCGTCCCCAGCTGCGGATGGACGGCGGAGACGTGGAGCTCGTCGAGGTCGGACCGGACGGCGTGGTCAAGGTCCGGCTGACGGGCGCCTGCGGGGGCTGTCCGATGTCCCAGATGACTCTGAAGATGGGCATCGAGCGCATCCTGAAAAAGGAAGTCCCCGAGGTGAAGCAGGTCGTATCCGTTTAACCCGGCGGATGAAACGGGTCTATCTCGACCATATCGCCGCCACTCCTCTGGCCCCCGGCGTGCTTGAGGCCATGCTCCCGTATTTCCGGGAGCAATACGGAAACCCCCAGAGTTTTCATCGCCACGGACAGGCGGCGGCCGCGGCCGTCGCCCTGGCCCGGGAAAAGGTCGCCCGGCTGGTCTGGGCCTCGCCCGAAGAGATCCTCTTTACCTCGAGCGGGACGGAAAGCAACAACCTCGCCCTGAAGGGGCTGGCCCTGGCCCATCGAACCAAGGGGAATCATCTCGTCCTTTCGGCCGTCGAGCACCCGTCCGTCCTGAACGCGGCCAAGAGCCTGGAAAAATCCGGGTTCACGACGACCCTCGTCCCGGTCGACCGGGACGCCCTCCTCGACCCGGCCGAGGTTGGGAAGGCGATCCGGAAGGAAACCGTCCTCGTCTCGGTCATGCTGGCCAATTCCGAGGTCGGGACCGTCGAACCGGTCTCCGATATCGCGAAGGTGGCGAAATCCAAGGGCGTCCTCGTCCACACCGACGCCGTGGCCGCGGTGGGGAACATGCCGGTCGACGTCCGGGCTCTGGGGGTCGACGCCCTCAGCTTGGCCGGCGACCAGTTCTACGGCCCGAAGGGAAGCGCCGCACTCTTCGTCCGGAAGGGCGTCAGGCTTCTCCCCCAGGTCGACGGCGGCATCCAGGAAGGCGGCCGGCGGGGCGGGACGGAAAACGTCCCGGCGGTTGTCGGGATGGGCGAAGCGGCCGAGCTCGCCGCGGCGGCCATGCCCGAGCGCGGGCCCCTGATGGCCGCCCTCCGGGACCGGCTGATCGACGGCCTCCTCCGGTCCGTCGACCACGTCCTCCTCTCGGGCTCTCGCGAAAGACGCCTTCCCCATCAGGCCAGCTTCTTCGTCCGCTTTGTCGAGGGCGAGGCCATGCTCCTCAGCCTCGACCTGAAGGGGTTCGCCGCCTCGAGCGGCTCGGCCTGCACCTCCAAGGCCCTCAAGGCCTCCCATGTTCACCTGGCCATGGGGTTCGACCACGCGACGGCCCAGGGCTCGCTCGTCTTCAGCCTCCTCGACACGACCTCGACCGAGGATATCGAGGCCCTCGTCGCCGCCTTCCCCCCGGTCGTCGACCGGCTTCGGAAAATGTCGCCGCTCTACACTGAATTTCTCCAGGAGAAAAAGCCATGATCTATACCGAGAAAGTCATGGACCATTTCGCCAACCCCCGCAACGTGGGCACGCTCCCCGACGCCGACGGCGTCGGCCAGGTCGGCAACCCCGTCTGCGGCGACATGATGACCTTCTACATCAAGGTCAAGGAGGGAAAGCTCGACGACATCAAATTCCAGACCTTCGGCTGCGGGGCGGCCATTGCCGTCTCGAGCATGGTCTCGGAAATGGCGAAGGGCAGGGCCCTGGACGAAGCCATGGCCATCACCAACGAGAAGGTCGCCGAGGAACTCGGCGGACTTCCGAAGAATAAAATGCATTGCTCCAACCTCGGGGCCGACGCCCTTCACCTGGCGATCAAGAACTACCGGGACCGGGCGGCCGGCGGGACGGAGAAAGTGGCCGTCGGCGGCGAGCACGACCACGAGGCCGAGGAAGAGGGGGAGGCCGTCGAAGGGCGGGAGAAGACCGGCGCGTGCCCCTACTGCGAGGGGCCCCTCGAAGGCCTGGAGAAGCTTTGCGAATGCCGGCACTGTCACACCGACCTCGCGGAATGCCCCTCCTGCGGCCTCTACACGAAGGCGGGGGAGCCGGCCTGCACCCACTGCGGGACGAAGCTCCCGCCCGAGGCCGCGTCCTAGACGATGACCGAGCCGACGGAGGGAGACGCCGTCCGGGCTCGCTTCCGCGAGCTCGTCAAGGCCCGGAACGCCGTCGTCCTGGCCCACAATTACCAGCGGGGCGAAGTCCAGGATGCGGCCGACTTCGTCGGCGATTCCCTCGAGCTCAGCCAGATGGCCGCCAGGGTCGAAGCCGAGGTCATCGTCTTCTGCGGCGTCCATTTCATGGCCGAGACGGCGGCCATCCTGTCTCCCCAAAAGGTCGTCCTTCTCCCGGACCTTCATGCCGGCTGCCCCATGGCCGACATGATTGCCGCCGATGAAATGGTCGCCTGGAAGCGTCAGTATCCCGGCCGGGCGGCGGTCTGCTACGTCAACACCTCGGCCGCTGTCAAGGCCGAATGCGACGTCTGCTGCACCTCGGCCAACGCCCTGAAGGTCGTCGATTCCCTCCCCGGCCGAGAAGTCCTTTTCGCCCCCGACCGGAACCTGGCGGCCTGGGTCGCCCGTCAGACGGCGAAGAAAATCATCCCCTGGGACGGCTATTGCCACGTCCACAACAACATCCTTCCCCGGGACATGCGGGAGAAGCGGAAGGCCCATCCCGAGGCCGAGGTCTGGGCCCACCCCGAATGCCGGCCCGAGGTCATCGACCTGGCCGACAAGGTCCTCTCGACGGGCGGGATGGTCCGGGCCGCCCGGGAGACAGAAGCCCCAGAGGTCGTCGTCGCCACCGAGGCGGGGATGACCTACCGGCTTTCCAAGGAAAATCCGGGGAAGCGTTTCTTTCCGGCCCACGACTCGTCGTTTTGCCCCAACATGAGGAAAATCACCCTGGCCAAGGCCATCGCCGCCCTGGAGAACATGGCTCCCCGGGTCACGTTGCCCGAGGATATCGCCGGCCGGGCCCGAGTGGCGATCGAGAAGATGGTCCGGCTGTGACGATTCCGGATAGTCTGCGATTCGGTGATCGAGCGCCCGACGGGTCCTGGTTCGGCTCACCCCCGTACGTCCTCGGAAGCCTGCGGGCGTGCGGTGGGCCCCCGAGCCTCCCACCCCTCGGGCGCTTTGCCGAAGACAGATACGCCCGACGGGTCGGCGATAGGAAACCCCGATAAGAGAGGCTGATCATGGACCCAAAGCTGAAGCCCTACGACGTCTATCCGATCGCGATCCGGGCCGAGATCGGCGCGGCCGCGGCCTACCGCAGCCTCCTCGGCCGGGTCAAGAACGAGGTCCTGAGGCAAAAGCTCGACTTCCTGGCCAAGGAGGAGGACCGCCACAAAGCCATTCTCGAGCGCCTCTTCCGCGACCATTTTCCCGGCCGGACGCTCGTCGTTCCGGCGGCCGAGACCCGGCCGAAAAAGGCCGTCGCCGTCGACGATTCGACCGCCGTCCTCGACCTTTTCAAGCTGGCCATGCAGAAAGAAAAGGAAGCGGAGGAGTACTACCGGAACGCCCGGGCCGGGATGGAGGATCCCCAGACAAAAAGGGTCCTCGATTATCTCGGCCGGACCGAGCGCAGCCATTATTTCATGCTCAAGTCCGAAATCGCGATCCTCGAGAAATTCCCCGATTACTATAATGCCGAAGGCGACGACTCCCTGGCTCTGTTCCATGTCGGCCCTTAGGACGATGGGGGACAGGAACCGAATTTTCCGGAATTCGGTTCGTGCCCCCCGTTTTTTAGCGGCGAGGTAGGAGGAAGGACGCGGCCGATGCCGAGACGAAAAAGAGAACCGTCCCCTTTTCTTGAGCCGGCGGCGGTCCGAGTCCCGAAGATCGTCCGCCTCCTGTTGAAGGAATATCCGGCTCCGAGGACCGCCCTTCAATTCGAGACCCCGCACCAAATCCTCGTCGCGACCATTCTCTCCGCCCAATGCACCGATGAGCGGGTGAACAAGCTGACTCCCGCCCTCTTTAAAAAATATCCGGACGTCGCCTCCTTCGCCGCGGCGAACCAGGGGGACCTCGAGCTCGACGTCCGGCCGACCGGTTTTTTCCGGAACAAGGCCAAGGCCATCATCGGCTCGGCCCAGAAAATCATGGCTGATTTCGGCGGCCGCGTCCCGGAGAGCATGGCCGAGCTCATCACCCTGCCGGGGGTGGCCCGCAAGACGGCCAACATCGTCCTGTCCTCGGCCTACGGCAAAGCCGAGGGGATCGCCGTCGACGTCCACGTCAAGCGGCTGTCGCAGCGGCTGGGATTGACAGAGAAAGAAGATCCCGAGAAGATCGAGCAAGACCTTCTGGTCATCGTCCCTAAGGACGACTGGCTGGATTTCAACTACCTCCTCGTCAACCACGGCCGGGCCGTCTGCCAGGCCCGCAAGCCCCGATGCCCGGCCTGCAAGCTCCGAGCCCTCTGCCCTTCCGCGGATAAAGTCATCAAGAAATAATCCGGCCTCGGGGTGGTGTAGAATAGAGTCGATGATAAGAGAGGCCGCTCTCTGGACGAAAGCCGAGGGGGAGAACGTCGTCTGCGCCCTGTGCGCCCATCGCTGCGAGGTCGCGTCCGGAGGGTGGGGCGTCTGCGGGGTGAGGGAGAACCGGGCCGGGACGCTCACGACCCACGCCTACGGCGAAGTCATCGCCGCCCATGTCGACCCCATCGAAAAGAAACCCTTCTATCATTTCCTCCCGGGGTCAACATCGTTTTCGATCGCCACCGTCGGCTGCAATTTCCGCTGCGGTTTCTGCCAGAATTGGGGCATCAGCCAGGAGTCGTTCAGGGATGGAGGGGGGAAAGGGTCCACCCGGCTGTCTCCCGAGGACATCGTCAAGATCGCCCTCGGCCGCGGCTGCCGGAGCATTTCCTATACATACACGGAGCCGACGATATTTTTCGAGTACGCCGCCGAGACGGCCAAACTCGCGAAGAGCGCCGGGCTGGCCAACAACTTCGTGACTAACGGATTCATGACGGCCGAGGCCCTCGAGGAGGCCAGGGCGTGGCTCGATGCGGCCAACGTCGACCTCAAGGCGTTTCGCGAGGACACGTATAAAAAGGTCTGCAAGGCGCGCCTCCAGCCGGTCCTAGATTCTATCGCTCTGATGCGCCGCCTCGGGATCTGGGTCGAAGTGACGACCCTGGTCGTTCCGGGGCTGAACGACGGAGAGGACGAGCTCCGGGACATCGCCCGCTTCTTGGCGAAAACGGACCGGGACATCCCCTGGCATCTGAGCCGCTTCCATCCGGACTACACGTACACCGAGGCGCGGCCGACGCCGGTCGCCTCTCTGAGAAGGGCGGCGGACATCGGGCGGAAGGAAGGGATCAAGTTCGTCTATATCGGCAACGTCCCCGGGGAAGGGGACCTGACGTTCTGTCCCCAGTGCGGCCGCGAGCTCATCCGCCGGACCGGCTTCTGGGTCGAGGAAAACGAGGTCAAGGATGGCCGCTGCCCCTCCTGCCTGACCTCGGTCCCGGGCGTCTTCTGAGTCTTCCATGGAAAGGTACCGCATCCTGGAGCACACGGCCGACGGGAAATTCCGGGCTTTCGGCCGGACGCTCGAGGAGGCGTTCGGGAACGCCGCCCTGGCCTGCGCCTCTCTGATGTGGGGCTGGGAGGCCGTCGAGCAGCGGATCGCTTTTCCGGTCGAGGTCCGGGGACGCGACTTCGAACAGCTCCTCTACCGCTTTCTCGAGGAAATCCTCTATCTCCTGGATACCCGGAATTTCCTTCTCGGAGCCGTCGAGGACCTCAAGATCGTCGAAGAGGAGGCGTCAGCGGAAGACCTCCCGGAGAGCGAAGGCGAGGCCGCCGGCGAAGTTCCGCCGGCCTACCGGCTGACGGCTCGCTTCGTCGGCGACGACGACCCCGCCCGGTATGAATTCCACGGCGACGTCAAAGCCGTCACCTACAACGAAATGAAGGTCGAGCGCGGCTGCGAAGGCTGGCTCGTCCAGGTCGTCGTCGACCTGTGAGCCGCGATTTCCGGGGGCGTTCGTAGACCCCGATGCTCGAGCATCCGTCCTCGTCCTTTGCGGGGACGCAGAGGCGGCCGGCGGAGGAGCGGGGACGGCCGCGTTCAGCCAAACCGCAAGAACGCCCGGGACGGCCCGCGCTTGTCGGAGGTCGTCGGCCCCTCCGTCCTTCGCCACCCGCCGCGCGTCGCCGGTCTCAATACCGAAGCTCTTTCAAGTCGGGGAAAGCGAACACTTTTGTCTTTCGCGGCTGTCTCAGGACGATGCCACCGGGTTGAAAAGCGAGGAGCGGTCCGGACTTCGTTGGGTCGATATTCTTGAATTCGCGGAGGAGGGCCAGGCCGTCATCGCCGATGGATGAAACCCTCGCCGTTCCCCCCTCGAGGTCGGTTTCCAGGAGATAGAACCGGTCGGGGAAATAGGCCACGACCTGGGCGCCGACGGCCGTCCGTAGAGAGGCGATGTCCCGAAGCTCCAGAGTCTCGAGGTCCAGCCTGGCGATCTTGTCGTGGCGCTTTCCGAAGACCGCTCGGGCCGGTTTGGGGTCGATCTCGCGGGAGATGAAATCCCAGGAGGAGAAGGAAAAGCTCTCGAAATGGGTTTTGGCGAGCCGAAATCCTTCGCCCCGGCCGGCGTCGCGGTAGATTTTCAGGCTGTCCCGGTCGATGCGCAGGATCAAATCGTTGGCGAACCAGACCGTCCGGAGCGAACCCGCCTCCCCCGGAAAAAGCTCTTCGACCAGGCCGTCTTCCCAGAGCCGAAGCGGGCCCTTTTGACGGCCGAAGAAGGCGACGAGCCAGAACGACCTCCCGTCGTCCGACCCCTTCCCGAAGAGATAGGGAATGACCGCGGCCCGGCCTTCCGCCTCGAAGAACGGGTGCCGGCAGGGGATAACTTGGGGTTCTTGGCCTTCCGGGGCGTCTCTGTCCAAGACGATGAGAGAGAGGGGGGAGGAGGGAGGGGAGGCGGACCGGGAAAAAAGGGCAATCTTGTTTCCGTAAGCCCATTGCGTCTGGAGATATTTATCTTCTTTTTGGGCCTTGAAGACGAGCCTCGTCGTCCCGTCCTGGGTGTTCAGCCGAACGAGGCTGTTCGTTTCGTCTCGGGTGAAGAGGTGAGTCCCCGACTCTTGAATTCTCCACCAGAAGAAGGATTTTTCGACCGGGATGACTTTTCCCGAGGAGCGGATGGTCGTCCGGAACGGCTGGAATTCGACGATTTTTTGGTCGGCGGTGAGGGCGTAATTTCGGTACGCCGAGGTCTGGACGACGGCCGAGGCGGCGATGAAGCCGGCCAGGACGCTGCCGGCGAGGAAGACCGCGAGCGTCTGGAGGTATCGTTTGATGAACGCGGCCGAGGGCCGGAGGTCGAATTTACGGAATGACAGCAAAAGGGCGGCGGCGAAGGGGAGAATGGAAAGAGCGAGGCCCATGATCACGAACGCGGTCTCGAATTCGGGCGGGAGGGCATCGAAACCCCGCTGGGGGACCCTCGTCATAACCTGCCAGGGGATGAAAAAGCCTTTCGCTCGCAGGACGGCCCACATCAGGAGGGCGGAGGCCGGAATCGAGAGATACCAGGCGGCGAGGGAGATGAAGCACAAGGCGATGAAGTTCTCGACGAGCGGCGCCAGGGACAGGGAGATGACGAACAAAGGGAGGGAGAAGAGGGCGAGGTCCCGAGAATGGAGGGCCGAATAAGACGACCCCCATCCGGCATAGACGACCCCGGAGACGACCCACAGCCCGGCCAGGACGGCCGCCCGGGCCCCGGCGAGCCGTCCGAGGAGCCCCAGCCGGGAATAGGGGAGGGTCAGGGCGTATTCCATGGCCCTCTCGCGGCGCTCGCGGCCGAAGAGCGAGGCGCCCAGGAAAAGGGCCCAGAACAGAAGCCCGGCTTGAAGGGCCGGCATGAAGATGGCGACGTAGGGCTGGCGGGAGATTTTGAGCAGGATGAGCGCCGCCGGTAGGACGAGGACGGCGGCCAGGAAGAAGGCTGTCTGCCTCGAGACGTCAGCGA
>Ga0233422_10001455_pt1 | contig 10435 bp, 11 predicted proteins | sample Watercolumn_Mata_2_FD_182724 | JGI IMG/M metagenome (GOLD analysis project Ga0233422, IMG submission 182724) | Freshwater microbial communities from Lake Matano, South Sulawesi, Indonesia - Watercolumn_Matano_2014_110_MG | ecosystem: Environmental > Aquatic > Freshwater > Lake | place...
TGTACATTGACCTGACGGATTTCAAAGAGTACAATGACGAGTTCGGCTGGATCAAAGGCGACGAAGTCATCAAGATGCTGGCGCGGCAGATCACTGATACAGTGCGGCGCGAGGGGAATGTGGAGGATTTCATCGGTCACGTCGGGGGCGACGATTTTATCGTGCTGACGACGCCCGCCCGCGCAGAACCGATCGTGCAAATCCTGATCGCCCGGTTTGACATTGAAATCCAGTTGTTCTACCCTGCCGAAGCGCGCGCCCGGGGCTATATCGAAACAGTTGATCGGCGCGGCAAGCCCTTTCGCGCGCCGATCGTCACGCTTGCCGTCGCCGTTGTCACGAACGAACAGATGGCGCTGCATCATCCCGGTCAGATCTCAGCATGCGCGGCGGAAGTGAAGAAATACGTAAAGTCATTGTCCGGGAGTCAATATGCATTTGACCGACGGCGCAAGTGAGGGTATAATCAGTATCCAGTCTGGACAAGCGTCGGCGCGGGAGGGCAACTCCCGCGTCTCTTTTGCCAACCTGTATTGGGAGTTGAACGAGTATGCCGATCTACGAATACGAATGTGAGAACTGCGGAAACCGTTTCGAACGATTTCAGTCTATTCAGGATGAACCAGTCCGCCAGTGTCCCGAATGTTCCGGCGGAGTCCACAAACTGTTTCACCCAGCCGGTATCATTTTCAAGGGTTCCGGCTGGTATGTCACCGACAGCCGCAAATCTGCCTCCACCGCCGTGACGGGAGAATCCAAACCGAGCGGGACGGAATCTAAACCGGAAGCCAAGCCGAATGGTGGAGAGCCGAAAGCCGAGAGCAAAGCCGCGCCAACGGAGACGAAAACCGAAAGCAAAGCAAAGACCTCGTAGAGAACGTTCGCCGCGAAATACAATTGGGGATACTGCGCCGATGGACGCGGTATCCCCAATTCCCAATCGTGCGCTGGGTTACAACTGAAAATGTCCGGTGTGCGGCACGATCTTGTGGTTGAAATTGGTGACAAACGTCAGCAGTTTTTCATGCAGCGCCTTCCACTCATCGCCCTCGACGATTTTTTCGAGTGTCGCGCGGTCCTGGGCGACACCGCCCGTCAAAATCTGCGGCGCGCTGCCGTAGACGGTGTACCACGCCTCGGTCGGCTGAATACCCAGCCGCGTGAGTTTCGGCACAAATTCCTGCACCACAAACTCAAAGTATTCTGATTCCCTGCCAGGACGAATGTCCCAGGTCATTAGCAATTTATACATCGGCGAAAGTGGCGTCATCATACCAGAGATTACGAATAAAAGCAACTGGGGGTACTTGTGCGCGCAGTCATCCAACGCGTTCGCGAAGCGTCAGTCACGGTAGACGATCAATCGGTCGGCGCGATTGGTGCGGGCTTGCTGATCCTCGTCGGCGTTACGCACGACGACGCCGAACCAGACGCGCGCTGGCTTGCCCAGAAGATCGCGACGCTGCGCATTTTTGAAGATGCGACTAGCAAGTTCAACCTCTCCGCGCTCGACGTAAACGCCGGCGCGCTCGTCGTTTCCCAATTCACGCTCTATGCCGACGCGCGGCGCGGGCGCCGCCCCGATTTCATCGCCGCCGCCCGTCCAGAAATCGCCGAACCATTGATCGAGCGATTTGTAGAACTGCTGCGTGAACAAGGTCTGCGCGTCGAAACGGGACAATTCCAGGCACGGATGCTCGTCAAGATCTTCAATGATGGTCCCGTTACAATTATTCTAGATTCTCCCCCCAGGGAGCGGCAGGCGAGCAAGGGGGCAGCGGAGCAGGGGTGATTTTTCTCCCCTGCTCCTTGTTCATCCGCTCCCCTGCTCACTGAGGTTGTATCCAACTCCCGCTGATGTCAATCCGCTTGGTCTGATCGTTTATGTTTTGCAGCTGCTTGCAGTCGAAAACCCCGTTCGCTGCCTGCACCGTAATCGTGCACCCGCCGATGGGCCAACGGAAATCGTCCTGATCTGGATCGCCTCCCGGAATAACCTGCACGTCAATCAAGTACGTCCCCGGCTTGGAATCGTAATTGCCGACACCTTTAAATGGCGCGATGTGCAAATTGATGTAGTATTCGCAGCGCGCACACCGCGCGCTCGGGACTGCGGTGCCGATGGAGATTTCGCTGCCGGGCGCTGGATCGAGCCGTGCACGCATCGGCAGGTCGAGTTCGACGTTCGCGACGCCGGACACCCTGAGATGCATCACCCCCACGCGAGTCCCCGTAATGATCGTCGTGTCGCTCCCCAGCGTAACGTTCAGCGCAAGCGCGCTCTGCCCTTTGACGCACAGCAAATCGTAGATCGCGGCCTGCGACTGCGTAATGATATAGACCTCATAACCCGCCGCTCTCGCCCGCTGAAGCAGAACCTCTTTGATTCCTTCCGCGTTTGGGTCGCGCGTGCTCCACATGGCACGCTTTGTATCGCCTTCATAATCGAATGACGCTGGCAAATTGATCCGCGCATCCCACCACGCCGGCGCGCCGGCGCGCGGCGCGCGCGTCGACGTCGCCAGAGGTGTCCGCGTTGCTGTTAGCGCAGGCGCAGTTGCAGTCGGGGTAGGGGCAAGCGCGATCTGCGCCAAGTTGCACGCCAGCAACACGGCGAGAGTGAGCGGAAACGAGATAAGCAGGAATAGTTTATGGCAGGCGGGCGCACCTGATTCGCCTATTCGTTCAACATTGCTTGACATCCCTCCGCCATTCCGGGTTCGATCCACTCCGCGCGGTCAATTTCGACCGCACACGCGCCGGCGGCGAGAAATTCGCGCGCGGCCTCCGCCGACGGGCGGTTTTCCACTACGCGGCAGACGTGCTGTTTCACGCTTCGGCGCCTTGCGCGCAACGCATCACGTCGTCATCGCCCGACATTTCGCTTTGCTGCCCCGGCTCGACGATCAGAAAATCGTTTTGCCAATCGCCGTCGAGCAGACGGCGAACCAGCATGAGATCGCCAGTGATGCGCTCGAACGCCCAACCGCGCTGTGCGGCATTCTCTTGCGCCTGTGCCTGTGTGCGCGCGGCATCGCCGATACCCAGATCAACAAACGCCGCGCGATTGTAATGCTTCTGCCACTCGCCCATCACTTGCATCAAATAGTCCGCGTTGTCTTTGCCGAACTTCGCCACATACTCGGCGTATTTTTTCTCCGACTCCGCCGCGCTGCCCGCGCCAATCGCCAGCCCTGAGCCCGTACTATCGCGGCGTTCGAGATAATCCTGCACGTACCAATACGTGCCGGGATGATGCTCGAATTCGTGTTGATAGCGCGCGCGGCTGCCGAGGAAGAGCGTGATGCAATCGTGCGCGCGCGGAATCACGAGGCGCGTGGTCGACGCGCGCAGCCCCGCGACCGCCTGACCGCACAAGCCGTAAACCAAGACAATCGCGTCGTACTTGTCATCGGTCGCGTCAATGCGTTCCTGCAGCCGCGCGCGCAAGTCGGCGGGAGTGTTGTGCAAACCGTAACGGAGCAGTTCCACGTCAATCGTGTGCGGCGACTGCGCGGCGCACCAATAGATCGGGCGCGCCAGCGCTTCACAGCCGATACATTTCAAGCGCATGTGGTTCATCCTTATTCTAATTTCCAGACTTGTGCGCGGCAAGCATGATGGTCCGCCCGCGCGTGGCAAAGTATGGAGCGTGTTGGAAAGCGCGATACGCGATCACGCCGCACGCGCGCAAGGCGCGGGTACGCGACAGAAATGGGAAAGCCGTAAAGCAGGCCGCGACGACGAAACCGGCGCGTGTCACGACCTCGCGTATTTCGGTCGGAGAAAAAACGCGCGCGTGCGCCGCATCGGCAAAATGGGCAGGATCGGGATAGCGCGCGTTGGGTGTCGCAAGCGCAATGTAGCCATTGGGTTTGAGCACGCGCCGCCACTCGCGCAGCGCGGCATTCACATCCGGCAAATGCTCGATGACGTGCTGACCGACGATCGCGTCGAAGGTGTCCGCGCGAAATGGCAGCGCGTCGCCTTCCCCAACCTCGACGAGGAGGGGGGCCAGGGAGCAAGGGGGCAAGAGGATGCCCCCCCCCACGCCTCTGCTCTCTCGCTCCCCTGCTGGACGGGCACGCGCCAGATCCAACGCGCGCCCCGGCGTGTCTATGCCCACCGCGCGCGCGCCGCGATCGTGTAACATCCGCAGCAAGCCGCCGCCGCCGCAGCCCACCTCCAACACGCGCGCGCCGCGCGCGACTTGCGCCAAATGCAGCAACTCGCGCGCCTCAATGCGCCAATCGCGCCAGCTCTCGCGGGCGGCATAGTAGGATTCGGGATATGCCATGCGTTTCACGAGTCACGCACACTTGCCCTGGCGGTAACGCAAGTGCCAGGGTCACATCTCACGGCATCCGTGATGCGTGGTGCGTGAACACTACCGCGTCGCTGCCGGCACATAGCATCGCGTCACGTACTCTTTCACCATCCGCATCGTCGAAAAGCGCGGGGCGATCGTCTTGATCGTGTCTTTCATTTTGCGAACCCACGCGTGAGGCACGCCGTCCGCCGTGCGCGTGTAGTAGAGCGGCACGATCTCATTTTCGAGCGTCGCGTAAAACGATTGGGCATCGGCCGCGTCTTGCGCGCCCTGATCGTCCCACGTGCGATCTTCGCCGATGACCCACCCGTTCACGCCGGGAATGAAACCCTCCCGCCACCAACCATCCAACACGCTGAAATTGAGCAGACCGTTCAGGGAGGCTTTTTGCCCACTTGTCCCGCTCGCTTCCATCGGGCGGCGCGGATTGTTGAGCCACACGTCCGCGCCTTGCGTCAGCGCGCGCGCGAGGTTGATGTCGTAATCTTCGACGAACGCCAAGCGTCCGGCAAAACCGGGTTGACGCGCAAACTGAACGATCTGGCGAATGAATTCCTTGCCCGGATTGTCGTCCGGGTGCGCTTTGCCCGAAAAGAGAATCTGCACCGGCTGGTTCGCCCTGTTCAAAATGCGCTTCAGGCGCTCGCCTTCGGAGAAGGCAAGCGTCGCGCGCTTGTACGTCGCAAAGCGCCGCGCGAAACCGAGCGTCAGCGCGGCGGGATCCAATTCGACGCCCGCATTGGCGCGGACGAGTTCGATCAATCGCCGCTTGAGTGCGCCATGCGTCGCCCACAACGCTGCGTCCGGAATCTTCTCAATGGACTCCCAGAGCGCGGGATCGTCAATCCGATCGCGCCAGGCGCTCGGAAAATATTCGTCGAAGAGATCATGATATTCGGGAGCGAGCCAGGTGCGCGAATGGACGCCGTTCGTAATGTGACCAATCGGCACGTCATTCTCAGCGCGTTGCGGCCACAGGAAACTCCACATTTTACGCGAGACCGCGCCGTGCAATTCGCTCACGCCATTCACCGCGCCCGCGAATTTCAAAGCCAGCACCGTCATACTGAATTCCGCTGCGCCCCACGGCAGATACTGCCGCGCAAGGTCAAAGAACTGCTCGCGCGTGATGCCGAGTGGCTGCCACATTCCCGCGAAATATTTGGCGACGAGTTCGAACGCGAAGGTGTCGTTGCCCGCCGGTACGGGTGTATGCGTCGTAAAGACCGTAGTTGCGCGCACCGCCTCGCGGGCTTGCTCGAAGGTCATGCCCTGACGCACCAATTCGCGCGCGCGTTCGAGAACAGAAAACGCACAATGTCCTTCGTTCAAATGCCAGACCTGGGGCTGATAGCCCAGCGCATGCAGCGCGCGCACACTGCCGATTCCGAGAATGTACTCTTGAATCAGGCGCATCTCGCGGTCGCCGCCGTACAACTGCGCCGCCAAAACGCGGTCGTTGGGCGCGTTGGTGTCTATGTCGGTGTCCATTAAAAAGATCGGCACACGCCCAACCTGGATGCGCCAGAGTTTCGCGTATACTGAACGCCCCGGCAATTCCACTTGCACGATGATCTCGCGACCCTCCTGGTCTTTGGCAGGCACCGCGGGCGCAAGCGCAAAGTTCAATTTCTCGTGAATCGCCTCCTGCCAGCCGTCGGGGTTGAGCCGCTGGGTGAAATAGCCCTGCGGGTACAGGAAACCGATGCCGACAAAAGGGAGACCCAGATCGCTCGCTTCCTTTGTGTGGTCGCCCGACAAGACCCCTAGTCCGCCGGAATAGATCGGCAGGGATGAATGCAGCCCGAATTCGAACGACAGGTACGCAATCGGTCGATCCGTCAAGTACGGATACGTCACGCTGAACCAGGATGACTTGTCGCGCTGATACGCGTCGAATTGCGCGAGGGCGGTGTCGTACTTTAGCAGGTAGCCGCGATCCTCGCTCGCCGCGTGCAGTTTCTCCGCGCTGATCTCGCGCAAGAATTTCACCGCGTTGCGCCGCACGCGCTCCCACACTTCGGGGTCGAGGTCTTGAAAAACGCGGCGCCCGGCGGGATTCCAGCCCCACCAAATATTGTAGGCGAGTTCACCCAGCCGCGCGATGCGGGTCGGCAGTGCGGCGAGTTTCTTGCCTGTCTCTTGGATATCGTACGCGAGTTCGCGTGCGGCTTGGGTCGCGCGCCCTTTAGTCTCGCGGGCATCTTGATAGAGCGCGACGTACTTGGACGCGGCGGACTTCCACGAAAAATCGCGTGTCATGGCGCGGACTTGCAGCCCGCGCCATACCTCCGGGATGCCATAGGTCTGGACCGCGCGCGCGATGGCGGCGAAGAGCGCCCAGCGGTCAGGCGCGGCAAAGACAAAACCCGTGCCGCGATTAGCGCGCGCGTCGAAATCTTCGACCGAATCGGCAAGCCCGCCGGTCGCGCGCACGACGGGGATACAGCCGTAACGCATCCCCAGCATTTGATCGGTGCCGCTCGGCTCACTGCGCGAAGGCATCAATAAAATATCCGCGCCGGCATAGATCTGGCGCGCCAGCGCCGCTTCGAACGTCAGTGCCACGCCGACGCGGCCAGGATATTGCTGCGTCAAGCGCGTGAAGAAATCGTGATAGTGTTGATCGCCCGTTCCCATCACGACGAGTTGTGCGGGCAGCGTATCCAGCACGTGATCAATCGCGTCGCTGATCAGATCCATTCCCTTTTGCCGGTTGAGCCGCCCAATGATTGCGAGGAGAGGCGCGTCCGCTTGCGGGAGCAGATTAAAATGCTTTTGCAGCGCGGCTTTGTTCGCCGCGCGCGCCTCGAGCGAATCGCGCGTAAAGGTCTGCGCGAGATGGGGGTCGCACGCAGGATCGAATGAATCGGCGTCTATGCCGTTCAAAATGCCGACCAGGCGGTCTTTGCGCTCGCGCAGAATCGGATCGAGTTTCTCGCCGAACTCGGGTTTCTGGATTTCGCGCGCGTACGTCTCGCTGACCGCGTTGATCTTGTCGGCGAACAGGATGCCGCGCGCCATAAAATCGAAAACCTGGTTGATCTCGGGCGCGACGCTGGGATGCGCGATAAAGCCGTACGCCGCCAGCCCGGCGATCTCGAGAATGCGATAGCCGAAGATGCCCTGGTACGCGATGTTGTGGATCGTGAAAACGGCGGCGGTGTTGGCGAAGAAGGAATCCGCCGCGTAGATCGTGCGGAGCCAGTTGGGGACGAGTGCGGTATGCCAATCGTGGCAATGGATGATGTCGGGCTGCCAGTTCAGCCGCTTGAGCATCTCGACCGCGGCGCGCGCAAAGAAAATGAATCGCTCCGCGTCGTCGGGATACATGTAAATCCCTTCGCGGTCGTACAAGCGCTTGTTCTCGACAAAGTACGCGGGAATACCTGGCGCCAGTTCCCCTTCCAGCAAAGAGGCATCCTCCGTCGTGTGATCGAACGGGACCGGAAAGGGGTCGAGCGCCTTTTGCAGTTTGAACCGCGCAGGGTCAATCCATCCGTAACGCGGCATCGTGACGCGCACATCGTGTCCGAGCGCGTGCAGCGCCTTGGGCAGCGCGCCGACAACATCCGCAAGCCCGCCTGTCTTGGCGAACGGCGTGATTTCGGCGGAGAGCATCAGGATTTTGAGTGGATTAGTCATCTAGTCAAATAGTCCTGTGGTTGATCGGAGGGTAGAGATTAGAGCTTGGAGATTGGATTTGTCATTGCGCGCGTCCTGAGCGGAACGAAGTGGAGTCGAAGGACGCGAAGCAATCCCCAACTCACTTTGGCAAATTCCTTTGCGCGCGCGGCAGCAGCCTGACAAGTCTGCGGCGATATGCGTTGTTGTCAGCCGGTTTGTTATCGCGCAGAACAGTCCAGATCACTTTGGCAACCTCGTTCCCGATTTCGTGGATAACGTCGTGGCGCGGAATGTTGCGGGATGTCTTGTACTCTACCACAGCCCGCGTCTCGGGCGGATTGTTCTGCGCGATTTGATTCTCGACGACGCTGTGGATCAGCGCGTGCATAAACGGGTCCACGCCGCCAGCGGGAATCAGTTCCTGTCCGAATTCGATGGCGTGCGCCCAGGTGTCGTAGTATTCGGGATGCTCGCGCATCACCTGGACGAGCAGCGCGTCTTCGCCCTCTGTGGGCGCGTGCCCCACTTTGGCGAGTTGCCAGAGATTGTAAAAGTGTTGGCGCGATTGTTCGCGCAGCGCGCCGTATGGGTCGGATCTGTTTTGGTTTAGCATTGGAAACTCCTTGTCCCCTGTTGGTTGGGTGTGCGGCCACACTCATCGCCTCCGTCTTGCTTGGCTGCTCGATCGCGTTGCCGACTTGCGCTTGCCGCGCAAGTCGGACTTGAACAGCCAATAGTGTCGCTTCAAGCGTTCCACGTATGCGTGATCTTGCATGACCCATTTGAAAAGGTCGAGCAGAGCGGAGGCGTACTCGGTCTGCGGATTGAGCATGTCGAGCGTTGCGCCGCGACAAGTCCGCGCCAATTCTTCATTTCGCATCCATTTGGTATAGAACTCGAGACTTTCCCAGCCATAGTTGATCGTCGCCCAGATTTTCGATCCTCTGGTCGGCGTCACCACGTTGATGAGGACGCGCCGGCAATCACAATGCGAGTCGGCGCAGTAACTTTCGAGAAAGCCATACTCGCCGTCAGGTAAATCGCGCTGACCGCGAACAGTCGCGGAGCGCATTTCACGAAAAGCCAACTCGCGAAAACGCTCGTAAAAGGGAACCATCTCACTCATTGCTTTGCTCCAAAGGCCATTTCGGAATCGCCGCGTCGATCTTGTTCATCACGCGGACTGTCTCCGCAAGCGCGACGACGATTTTCTGGTAATGTGTAATGTCGTCGTACGCGAGCGCGCGCCCCTTGCGATCCTTGAGCCATTTGTCCAGCACTTGGTAACCGCCAATGTGAAAATTCCACACGTCGGGCGCGATGCCTGCAAAGAATTGCGTCTTGTTGATGAACACACACCCGCGCTGCGTTTTGCCGCTCGCGTCGCGCCATTCCTCCGCGTAAACGATTTTCTCGACCTCGTTCGATCCCGCGACGGGAAAGCGCGTCACCAGTTTATCCAACACGGGCGATTCGAGCAAGTGCAACGCGACGAGTTCCGCGCCAAACGCGCACAGCACGCGGAACAATTTCGCATCGCGCGTGAGGGGGATGCGTGGAAAATCAATCTTTAGAAATTCGGCGTAGCGTTGGCGATACGTGGGCGCGTGCAAGATGGCGTAGATGTAGTGGAAGATGTCTTCGGGGGTGAACGATGTAGGGGCAGCCCTGTGTGGCTGCCCTTGTGCGCCATCAGGGCGACCACGCTGCCCATCAGGGCGACCACGCTGGGTCGCCCCTACGTCATCCGCGACGAATTTCAACCCCAGCCGCGTTTCCATTTCCGCGATGAACGCGGGCGCGAGGTTGACGCGCCGCGCGCCGAGATCCATTGTGGTTTGGCGCACGTCGGGCGCGTCGTAGAGGTAGAGGGGAGCGAAACTCGTAATACCTTTGTTGCTATAAAAAGTCCTATTGTCCGCTAGCGCGTTGCTGACAAGAAAATGAGAATAATCACCTTGCAGCGCGACTTGGCGCATAAAAATCAACCCCAAGTTTTTCCCTGCGACGATGTGTTGCATCACTTCCCACGCAGGTCGGCTCGTCAATTGTGGTGAATAATATAGCCAACGCCAATCGAACGGGCGATACAGAAATGGATGGATGTTGTTCGCGTCGTATTTCGTCTTCGCTCGCCGTGAAATCAAATCGTAACTCGATGAATTTTCAACTTGATATGTTTCACGGAACGACTCGCTCAATCCACGTTCAGAGTAAAAAACTCTCATTCGCTCTTCAAGCGCATCGCGATCAAAATCCATAAATAGATTGTCGCGATCGGTCTTGACCGCATTTTGCCAGACCAGAAAAATATCTTTCAAGCTCCACGCGGTTGAGTACTCGAGCTCACCGCTAAAAGATTTTGGCACAAAGAAAAACTGCTCGGGCTTGGGTTCAATCTCCGTCCACCGCGTTGTCGCGATGTCACTTTCCGCGAGCGCGGCGTATTTGGTTTCGCGCGCGCCCTAGAGTTGCGCG
>Ga0233422_10001459_pt1 | contig 10415 bp, 11 predicted proteins | sample Watercolumn_Mata_2_FD_182724 | JGI IMG/M metagenome (GOLD analysis project Ga0233422, IMG submission 182724) | Freshwater microbial communities from Lake Matano, South Sulawesi, Indonesia - Watercolumn_Matano_2014_110_MG | ecosystem: Environmental > Aquatic > Freshwater > Lake | place...
TCAAGCTGACGGGGTTAGCGTGAGTAGTTTTACTCCGCGCGTCATTTGAAAAGCGGGCAACGCGCGACGGTAATTTAATTTGAACGGTTTGAAGCCCCGCAGCTTAGCTCCGGCCGTTAGGCAACCGCAAGAATGAGTAAACCAAACAGATATATTGCAAGTTTAGTCGACGCTGGTTTGAAAAGGAGCCTAAAGGAAAATGGATATAAAAAACAATCCTTTACCTTTCGTCAGTTCAATACTGATCATATAAAAGTCGTCAATGTACAAGGTAGCCCTTGGAACAGTCGAGATGAAACAAAGTTTACCATCAATCTTGGTGTTTACTTTCCTGGCGCAATTAAATTTCATGATCGTGTTACAGTAAAAGAAAAGCCGTATGAATATGATTGTCTCGTTCATCAGAGAATTGGATTTTTAATGCCAGTCAAACGTGACTTCTGGTGGTCTATTGTAGACAAAACGGATATAGCCAAATTATCAAACGAGACTATCGATGTATGGAGAAAATATGGTCAACCTTGGTTGAAAAGATATTCTGATTTGAACAACGCACGTGATTTCTTCATGGAAAATGGTTACAACTTTCCGTTTCTTGCAGCGGTGTTCAGCTTGGCCTTATCCGATAAATTCAAAGCGGCAGAATATTTAAAACTTGCAATATTACAATCATCAGAAGATTCAAAACGTTTTACTGAATTTGCGAAGAAACACAATATTGTATTATAAGCGGTTGCCTAACCAGTCGCTCAAGCTGACACGAAAAGCACGGGTACGAAATTCAATCTTGGCTATAGCGATAAGGCGTTCAGTGGTAATTGACGGTTCACGTTGCGTGCAGCTTAGCTCCGGCCGTTAGGCTTGCACGGAAAGTGAAGTACATTTTGCTGTTCGTATCATACCAGATTTGAAAAAGAGTTCTAAAAAGGTTAGCTTTTAATCAGCAACTGTGGCAGGCGAGTGTTATCAGTAGAAGTAACCGTAAGTTTTTTAAATTAGTTCATAAAATCAAAATGTGGCGTGGTGGGTGCAGTGCAAAATTCAAGTGTAGTTGGTACGTGCAACCCTAACCAGTCACTCAAGCTGACGGTAAGAGCGCGGGTACTTTTAGCTTTTCTTAATTAAGTCGCAAGGCGTTTAGTACATTTTGAAAAGTACCACCGCCCGCAGCTTAGTTCCACCGTTATGCTGCAAGCAAGGAAAGTGAGTACGTAATTCTTTTCGAGGTCATTTGTTTTTAATCTGTGGATTTTGCAAGTTAGTACCAAGAGGCAGTAGCGCAACTTGAAAGTTTTCAGAAGTTATTAGCTTTGTGTTTTAAAAAGTTCATTAACATTAAAAACAATCGTGGGTGGTTATCAGCATTTTGCAAGCGTAGTGCGTTAGCTGCAGCATAACCAGTCACTCAAGCTGACGGTAAAAGCGTCGGTACTTTCAGCTTATCGAATTTGAAACGCAGGGCGTTTAGTATACATTGAAAATTACTTCCGCCCGCAGCTTAGTTCCACCGTTAGGCTTGCACGGAAAGTGAAGTACATTTTGCTGTTCGCAACATACCAGATTTGAAAAAGCGTTCTAAAAAGGTTAGCTTTTAATTAGCGACTGTGGTAGGCGAGTGTTATCAGTAGAATTAATCGTTAGTTTATAAATTAGTTCATTAAATCAAAATGTGGCTTGGTGGGTGTAGTACAAAATTCAAGTGTAGTTGGTGCGTGCAACCCTAACCAGTCACTCAAGCTGACGGTAAGAGCCTGCCTGCCGGCAGGCAGGCGCGGGTACTTTTAGCTTTTCGAATTTGAAACGCAGGGCGTTTAGTGCATTTTGAAAAGTACTTCCGCCCGCAGCTTAGTTCCACCGTTAGGCAGCAAGCCGACAAGTTAGAATCTATGAACATTCGATCGAATAAACTCATTATCTTTATTGCTTTATTCGCCGTCTCTGGCTGTACAAACAAGAAGGAACCATCTCATTCTCGTGAAGTCCTACAGAACTCAAGCCAGGACGCATTGCCGCAGACGTCTCCCCCATCCATGGACTCTACTGCATCCAACTCTCTAATAAATTTGGATGAATATACGCTCTTCACGTATCCACGCATTGAGAACGTGTGGACTGGACCAGCTTTCTCCAATGATACATCAACAAGCCAATTTCGATTGGTGACTCGTATCTTCTCCGATTATCGGACAATCCTCCATGAGAAGTCCGACACATCATCATCAGGATACAACGCTATCGGTCGTCCAATCAATTTCAAAACCACACGGGAGTTATTTCTGGAGAAGATTGATATCTCCCAAGACAAGATTAGTTCAACATTATCTTGGAACTTTTTCCTCGACTTTGAGCCTTTCGAAGCCACCGATCCAGAGGATATTCACAACTCCGTATCGCTGGAGAAATGGAAATCACCTCAACAATTCGTTCTAGCAGTTGGCTCGAGTCGCTTTCTCATTGATGCTTCGAAGTATCCTCGTGATCCTGAAATCAACGTGATTGACGCTGATGATCGCATCCTCAATGCGCCGAGAGTGGATTGGTGATGGCTTGCTGCCTAACCAGTCACTCAAGCTGACGGTAAAAGCGCAAGTACTTTAAGCTTTTCAGAGTCAAGTCGCAATGCGGTTTGTATAAATTGAAAGGTACTTCCGCCCGCAGCTTAGCTCCAGCCGTTAGGCAGCAGTATCAAGGTGTACCTTTTTTAAAATTTTTATTTCAATCAAATAAGCATACCACAATTCATGAGATTATGCATTATTCTTTTTCTGTCTCTTTCTTTTATCAGTAACTTTAATATAACCAATAAACCTCGTCCACTTCAGGACTCTGATCTTCAGGCTAATGGTATATATATAGGAATGAGCAAAGTGGAAGTATATGATATTCTTGACCCTCGTTTCGATTTTACTGGAGGATTAAAGGACGCATTTACAGGAAAGTGGAAATATCAATATGGTGACGATGTTGGAATAACGGTTTTTATTGATTCATCTCTCAAAGTTATTCGTCTAGATGTAGATGCTCATTACATGCCAACGTTTAGAGGTTTGAGGGTTGGAGAAACTTCAGCCGAGGCTCTAGAATTATATGGCAATCCAGATCACAAGGACGATGAGAGTTGGTATTACTACTACAAAGGAGACCATAACAGAGGTATGATGTTAAATTTTTTGAATGAGAACTCTGAAATATCTGACACTTTGAGTTCGTACATTATTGGATATATTGGTGATATTACAGAAATATATTATTAACTGCTGCCTAACCAGTCGCTCAAGCTGACGGGGTTAGCGCGTGTACTTTTCAACCGCGCGTCATTTAAAAGCGGGAATACGCGCGGCGGTAGTGTAAATCGAACGGTCTGGTGCCCCGCAGCTTAGCTCCAGCCGTTAGGCGGCTTACAAGATGGAGATGATTGTACATCTATGAAATATGATGACGCATCATGGCATTACGGTGGCGACTTTCCCAAGGATCTTCCTGATGCTGCTGGAGCCACTCACACAGGGATGTTTGTTGCGTGGGCATTGCTTGCGGGTTTAGCAGGTAAAATTCACATAAATGATTTTCCAGAATTCCTTGAGAAGCTGCGATCACACACAATCACTCCCGCAGGATTCTTCTTAGAGGCATGTGATGGTAAATTCACTGATGAGGATTTAAATGACGAAGGGAATGCATTTACACAAGTGTATTTCGATCTTGAACGGGGTTCTTATTTGGCCGACTATAATCGAACGTTAGCTAAGGGTTTACCATCTCTTTATCATGTAAGAGACACTTGGGATAATTTTGAAAAGCTTCGCCCGATATTGGAAACTCGTTTTAAAAACTGGCAGAAGAAAAAGAGTTCATGGTTTCGCCGCCTAACCAGTCGCTCAAGCTGACGCGGGAAGCCCGGGCATGAAAATTCATTCTTGGTTGAATCTAATATGGGTTTAATAGTACATTTGAAGTGCAGTTCGCGCGCAGCTTAGCTCCGGCCGTTAGCTGGCAACTATGGTAAAATGTTATCCTTAAATAGAGGTGATTTTATGCCACGACTGATTGATTATCTTGAAATTGAACGCTGTCCTCATTGCAGCATAGATAAGCCAAGTTTGATTACCCAATGGGTTACAGAGACTAGAGCTCATTCTGGTGGAAGAAAAAGATTTTGGCGTTCATATCTATGTACAAGATGTGGTGGAATTGTTACAGCATCCTCTGTCGAACAAACTGGTGATATTTCGGAAATGTTCCCTTCATCGCAACAACTTGATACTTCCATTCCGAAGAATGCCAGAGAGTATTTAAATCAAGCTTTAAATAGCCTTCATTCTCCAGCGGGTGCTGTCATGCTAACTGCTAGCTCGGTAGACGCGATGCTTAAAAATAAAGGATACAAAGATGGCTCGCTTAATTCAAGAATTAACCAGGCGGCCAAAGACCACTTGATAACCGAAGATATGGCGAAATGGGCACATCAAATTCGATTAGATGCGAACGACCAACGTCATGCCGATACCGAGGCACCTCTTCCTTCTAATGAAGATGCTTCAAAGTGTATCGAATTTTCAATGGCTCTTGCACAATTTCTTTTTGTCCTTCCATCTCGTGTTACGCGTGGATTGGAAGGTTCAACACCAAAGACAGTTGCCAGCTAACCAGTCGCTCAAGCTGACGCGGGAAGCTCAGGCACGAAATTCATTCTTGGTTGAATCTGATATGCGTTTAGTAGTACATTTGAAGTGTAATCCGCGCGCAGCTTAGCTCCGGCCGTTAGGCAGCTTGCTATGAATCGAAGAGACATAATAAACGAAATTTTATCGAAAAGAGGTCGCATTCCTCCTAATTCACAAGGAATCGACTTGTTTAATGACCGCGCTAATCGAATAGAAAAGGCTGCAGCATGGTTTGAAAAAAATGCCGAAAAAGATTCCATTTGCAACACAGAACTCATTCGATATTTTCCAATTGCCCTGGTTTCTTCTATTGAAGGTTACTTTCGGTTTTCAATAGCTCGCTTAATCGATAAGGGCACTCCCTTTATTGAACGAGTCCCCGAACTACGTGGAGTCAATGTCAATCTTGATGCAGTTGTAGCCATTCAATCTAGAAAGATTTCCTTTGGTGAATATATTTCCCATTTTGTGTCTTTGAGTAATCTTGACGAGATTAATCATGCGATGTCGACTCTTCTAAATATTGATTTCCTAGACAGATTGCTATCAAGTTAGTTCGACGTTTTCAAGCCGCTTCCTCAAATAAACCTTGACAGCGACCGGGGCGATTTTGTAGTGCTTATTAAAGAACTTTTTAGAACGAGACATATATTATGTCATGAATTTGCACCTGACCTTTTAATTGATAACGAACAAATGACTAAATTTAATTCTATTGCATCTATTTTTGTTATTTTATCAGACGTTATAATATGGGCAGAAGAAACTGCTGGGCAAGCTGCCTAACCAGTCGCTCAAGCTGACGCGGGAAGCGCCCGTGCAAAATTCAATCTCAGCGAAGGCTGGTGTAGGTGTTGTGGTAAATTCAAGGTTCGGAGCGCGCGCAGCTTAGCTCCGGCCGTTATACCGCAAGCAAGGAAGGTTAGTGCGTAATTCTTTTCGAGGTCATTTGTTTTTAAGCTGTGGTTTTTGCAAGTTAGTATCAAGAGGCAGTTGAGTAATTTGAAAATATTCAGAAGTTATTGGCTTTAGTATTTAAAAAGTTCATTAAAATTAAAAACAAACAGTGGGTGGTTATCAGCAAATTGCAAGTGTAGTGCGTTAGCTGCGGTATAACCAGTCACTCAAGCTGACGGTAAAAGCGTCGGTACTTTCAGCTTATCGAATTTGTAACGCAGGGCGTTTAGTACACATTGAAAAGTATCATCGCCCGCAGCTTAGTTCCACCGTTAGCCCGCTTGCGGTTTGTTTTATCGTATGAGAAAGATATTTCAAATAATTCCAATTTTATCCATTGCGGCAACTAGTATAACATTCGGTCAAACTGATTCACTAGTATCAAGAGGTAACTTGCTACTAACTACCAATGTAGGATTTGTTGAATTGCTTACTTTTGAATCAGATGTCAGAATATATTCAGGTTTTTATTTTCAACTTAAAGTTGGTAGGAATCTAATTCCTCTCGAGGATGATTTTGTTCCAAGATATGCAAGCCAATACTCTCTTGGATTATTGTTTAAGATGTTTAATTCGTTGACACCAACTTTCTCTGTAAGCTATGGTTATTCTGATTGGGAAAATAATAAATCTGATCCGACATATAATCTATTACTTCCGCCAGAAAGTGCACATTTTTTCACATATTTCGTTGGCATTGAATTCCGAACAGCAACAAATATTTATAGTGGTTTGAGTATTGGCAATATTCGTTGGAATTATTCCAATGGCTTGCGAAAGGATAGAACTGGAATTCAATTTTATACTGGTTTACTTATTTGGTAATTTTATCAGCAAGCGGGCTAACCAGTCGCTCAAGCTGACGCGGGAAGCCCGGCATGAAAATTCATACTTGGTTGAATCTGATATGCGTTTAGTAGTACATTTGAAGTGCAGTTCGCGCGCAGCTTAGCTCCGGCCGTTAGGTGGCAGCTGAATGGGATTCATTTCGAATTCTAAAATACATTCGTAAATTACTACTATGATAGTAAGGATATTCATTTTTATACTTACCACTGGTTTGGCTTTTTTAATTGCCTGTGATATTTTAGAGAATCAAACTCAATCAGATACCTCAGGAATTCCTTGGGATAAACTAACCGGCAAGATTTCTTTTGTTAACCAAGATGAGGGAAAATATGCTACTAAGAAACACCTCTATATTATTGATGCGCAAAATAGATCGCTTAAGGAAGTGAAATCATCTTCAGATATATATTTTACCGATGCAATAATTTCTTCACGTGGGGATCAGATTGCATATAATGTAAGTAATGGTTTAGAAGTTCTTAATTTAAATAATGGCTCCGTCGTTTCCTATCAAAACTCATATCGTGCATCATTTACTCGAAACAACGAGCTTGTCTATTATTATGTGAATTCTATAGTCAAAGAAGTTAGATTAAATGGTAAAAAGATGACTCTACCTCTTCTTCCTTCATCAAGAATTGCTTATGGCCCAAATGATAAATTTATAGTTTATTGCGTTAGTGCTTCTAATGGAGGCACACAATTAATCAAGTTTAATTTGCTAGATTCAACTTATCAAACAATTGGTGGACATTTACTAGGTGATACTGTCACTCATGCAAACAATCCTGACATTTCTCACAATGGGCAACTAGTTGTATATTCAAAATCATTTAACAATGCAAGACGCTGGGTAGAAATATGGCTTACCAACATTGATGGATCAAATGATCATAAACTTGTTAGCGCAAATAATGTCAACTATGATTTTCCAATGTGGTCTCCTGATGATAAGTACATTCTATTTTCTTCTGATTATTCATACGATGGATTTTATGGTGGCTATGATGTAAGTAGACGTATGTGGATATTTGATGTCGTAAAGGGTACTACAGAGAAATTGATCAATATTAATGGTTACTATTCTTCTTGGTCAAAATAATTTACTTAGCTTATAATATTTTTCAGCTGCCACCTAACCAATCGCTCAAGCTGACACGAAAAGCGCAGGTACGAAATTCAATCTTGGTTAGAGCGATAAGGTGTTCAGTGGTAATTGATAGTTTACATTGCGTGCAGCTTAGCTCCGGCCGTTAGGCTTGCACGGAAAGCAAAGTACATTTTGCAGTTCACATCGTTTCGAGTTTGAAAAAGCGCTACAATAATAGTAGCTTTTGATTGGCGACTGTGGTAGGTGAGTGTTATCAGAAGAATCGACCTTCAGTTTTTAAGAAAGTTCTTTAAATCAAAATTTGGCTAGGTGGGTGTAGTGCAAAATTCAAGTGTAGTTGGCACGTGCAACCCTAACCAGTCACTCAAGCTGACAGCAAAAGCTCGGTACGAAATTCATATCTCATTTTATTTTTTATATGGTAGTGAAATAGATTTCGCTGGGCGGTTTGTGTAAATTAAAGCAGTACACTTGCCGCAGCTTAGCTCCGGCCGTTAGGCGGCCACGAATATTTATGGATGAACTCAATCTTTTCCAAGTCGATTGTGAAGCCAAACTTTTGCAAGCTTTGCAACGGCATAGCGCAAGTTTGGAGAATAGAAGAATTGAAGGAGTACGAGAGCGTTTTGTCGTTGGAAATATAGATCGGTTGGATTTAGATATATATATTTACCTGGACGGTGCTGAGATCAATGGTTTTGATGTGGATTGCAGATTTGAGGCTGCCGACTTCGACTCTTTGGATTGTTTACGGGACGCTTTCATAAAAAAGATTGATGAATTACTGAATTCTGTGGCCGCCTAACCAGCGGTTCAAGCTGACACGAGTAGCGTGGTACGTTAAGCATGGCTGATGGTGGGTTTTCGTAATATAAATCAGTTCTTTGTGCTTCATAACTTTAGAATATATAATTTAATTCAGCGAATGAACTTGTTTCGTTTAGTGCAACTTGAAGGTTTACGTTGGTGCAGCTTAACCGCCATCCGTTAGGGCGCACTTGAATTTAACTTGAGGAGAAATCATGGGTTGGCGATTTAGACGGCGAATGACTTTGTTCCCCGGTGTTCGAGTAAATTTTAGTCGGAGGGGAATAAGTACAACTTTTGGTGTCCCTGGGGCAAGCATAAATATCGGAAGTCAAGGTGCTTATTTAAATACAGGAATTCCTGGTACTGGTTTATACAATCGAGTTCGCCTCGATGGTGGTTCACAACCATCAAATAGTTCAGTTGAACCTGAATATTCACATCCTGAGCATCCAAATATTTTTATTCCAGAAGAAATTGGTGCTATTCGAAGTGGTGACAACAATACAATAACCAGCGAAGGTCTCAAGGGTATAAAGGAAACCCTCTTAGCTGCCTATAAGCAGAAGAAATCCCTCCAAGAGGAAGTTGAGACTGGAGAAGAAGCTTTGCATAAAGCTGAACGAAGGTTAGATTTCATAAAAATGATTCCATTTCATAAGCATCTTTTCAAAAAGACACTTCAAGAACGTGAGTTGGAATTCAATGAATGCACTTCTTCGCTTGCTGAAGCAAAGAATCAGTATAAATTATGTAAAGTTGCAATTGAAGTGAAGTTCGATCCTTCTTTAGCTCCGTACTATGATCAAATCTGTCATTCTTTTGAATCCCTTCAGTCTTCTCAGTTTTGCTGGGACGTGACTTCCAGTGTTCAGATTGACAGAGTAAAAGAAAGATCTTCGGCGGCAACAACAATTTATCGAAAACCAGTTTCTATAAAGAAGTCATCTCTAGATTTTGTAGAGTCAGAGTTGCCTGCACTTCAATTTGTTAATGCAAATGGCGCTGACTTGTATTTATTCCCTGCATTTATGATAGCCTTTCGTTCTAAAACTGATTTTGCATTGGTTGACTACCATGATTTAATAATAGAATACTCCAATGTTAGATTCGTTGAAGAACAAACAGTTCCCAAAGATGCTGCATTGCAGGGTTACACTTGGAAATATGTCAATAAAAATGGTTCACGTGATATGCGCTTCTCTAACAATTATCAGATTCCTATTTTGCTTTATGGAGAAGTTCATTTTGCTAGTTCACAGGGTCTTAACGAGGCGTATGAATTCAGTAATGCTGAATCTACGCAAGCATTTGTCGCTGAATTTTTAAAATTTAAAGCGGCTATTACAGGAGAACCCGAATCATCCTCAAGAGAAAAATCCAATGTTGCTCCTCAGTCAAAAATATCAAAAAAGGAAGCTCTTAAAATATTTGGGTTGAATTCAAAGGCGACTCTGGACGAAATCAAGTCCGCTTACTATGAACTAATCCAGAAATATCATCCTGATAAGGTCGCCAGTCTTGCCGATGAGTTCAAAGTCATCGCTGAAAAGAAGACAAAAGAAATTAACGAAGCATATAGTGTCTTAACATCATAAGAAACAAGTGCGCCCTAACCAGGTGTTCAAGCTGACGGAATGAGCGCGCTGCAATTTGCATGGCTTATGGTGGGTTTCAGTTTTCATTATTTTATTCATTGTACTTCATAACTTTAATGTTTATTTATTTCGTTTTCAGAATGAACTTGTTTCGGATAGTGCATGTTGCGGGTTTGCAGTGCCGCAGCTTAACACCCGTCCGTTAGCTGGCATCAATCTTAAATCGAGCAATTAAATGAAGTTCGCCTTTTCCATTTTCATCATTTGGTCAGGTCTTTTTTCACAAACTGTAGAACCAAACCCTCAGCGGCTTGTTGGGTTATGGCAGGATTACGATAATATTGCTTCAGGATGGACCTACACATATCAATTCTTTCCCAATGGGAATTTCATATTTCGTTATAATCAAATGGATTGCGATCGAAGAAA
>Ga0233422_10001461_pt1 | contig 10408 bp, 5 predicted proteins | sample Watercolumn_Mata_2_FD_182724 | JGI IMG/M metagenome (GOLD analysis project Ga0233422, IMG submission 182724) | Freshwater microbial communities from Lake Matano, South Sulawesi, Indonesia - Watercolumn_Matano_2014_110_MG | ecosystem: Environmental > Aquatic > Freshwater > Lake | place...
TCAATTCAGGTGGAGGCCACCTCCAAGGTGGTCTCCACCTGTGTAAATACATCAAGGGAGGTATCATGAAGATCAGGACGTTACGGCTGGCTCTGCCTCTTGCTGTCTTATTATCCTGGCAGATTCCTGTGCAGGCTCAAGTTTCCATAATTGCCCGATCGCAGAGGGATCAGCCCGGTACCCGTGTGATGAAGGCCCAGACAGACATTCCCGGAGGCGCAGTGAGCGGCGTCTGGACACGGGAAGGATCTCCGTACCATATCAACGGAAGCGTGACAGTCCCAAACGATTCGACGCTCACCATAGAGCCGGGTGTGGAAGTGGTGCTCATGGGTCACTACAAGTTGAATGTGGAAGGGAGGCTTCTGGCAATCGGGACGCAGGAGGACTCGATTCGATTCAGCGCCGCAGACACACTGGCCGGCTGGCACGGAATACGGTTCCAGGGCACTGCCGCGACCAATGACACGTCGAAGATTGTCTACTGCGTTCTGCGCAACGGGAAAGCCAACACCGGCACCGGTTTCGACAGATGCGGCGGTGCCATACTCATTGCTGATTTTGATAAGGTTCTTGTGTCGAATTGCCTGTTTGATTCCAATGTGCAAAGTGGAGCGGAAATGAGCCCTGTTATCACAGCCGGTCCGGCGATCTGGGTTTACAGGGCATCGCCCGTGATCACCCATAGCACCTTCACCCACAACCGTGGTTCCAAGGGAGGTGCGATCATTTGTAACACCAGTCCAAGAGCTATTGTGTCACACAATATTTTCACTGAAAACATAGGAGGATGGGTCGGACCCTTGGTTGCCATTGGGGATGGCAGCTGCCCCATCTTCTCCGGCAACATCATATTTGATAATGTCGGTGGTCTGGGTGGAGGCGGGATGTCCGTCGAATTCGGCGCAAGTCCATGGATTGAGAACAATATCATCTTCCATAATCAAGCCCCTATCGGCGGGGGCATCATGTGTTACACGAATGCACACCCGGTGCTTGTGAACAACACGATTGTATTCAACACCACTTCCAGCACAGGGGGCGGCGTCGTCTCCGTTGCCGGTTCCAATCCAATTCTCATTAATAATATCCTCTATGGAAACAGGGCGAGCGGCGTAAATCGCGAGAATCAAATCTGTGTTTACGATAATGCTTCAGGCGCTCGTATTTTATACTGCAATGTCGAAGGAGGGAGATCGGGAATTGCAGTACCAGCCAATCCTGTCGAGACTATTCTTTATGAGCACAACATTGACGCTAATCCCCTGTTTCTTTCTACGACGCCGGAGGACTATCGTCTTTCGGACGCATCTCCGTGCATCGGCGCCGGTTGTGATTCTGTCCAGGTTGGTGCGGCCTGGTATCGCGCTCCTCAAATTTGTCTGGCAGGGAACTCCCGGCCAAGCCCGGCTGATTCGAAGCCAGACATGGGCGCATATGAAAGCCTCCTGGGTAATCCAGTGGCCGCGTACGCGCATGATATGCGTATCTCCTCCAAACACTATGCCAGCCCTGGCCTCGACACCGTGTGTGTCGCTGCCGTGCTGGTGAATCCGTTTTACCATGCGGCCGTGCTGAGTGCAATTGTGACCGACAGCCTTGGCGCAGTTCGGGACAGTGTTCTGCTATATAACGACGGTCTGCACTGGGATGGAAAAGCTGATGACGATCTCTGGGGCTGCACTATCCGTGCTCCTTCGGATGAGGGCTTTTTCAATGTTGATGTCAGCACATATGATATCACGCAAGGGACATCCCGGATAGTCACGAATACGGCTCATTTTACTACTGCCGGTCCTGTGACACTGGACAGCCTGGGAATAATCAAGTCCGGTAAAAATTACAAGGTCACGCCTTTCCTGCGAAACAACGGCACCACGGTCATCATCCACGGAGCAGAAGTGGCCCTCTTCTGTGAGGATCCATGGGTCAGTTCGATTAATTCATTTCAATATCCCGTGCCGGACTTGAACCCAGGGGCAAATGCGGCGACAAAAACGTTAACTGTGACACTCAATACGGAGCCATTCCAGGGATATTTTAATATCAGGGCCGATGTTTCGATTGATGGCTGGGTGTATTGGTCTGACTTGATGCGGGTCAACGTCAGCACCGGGGTGGCGGACAAGAATGAGGGGCTACCGGTCGTGTTTGCATTGGAGCAGAATTATCCCAATCCCTTCAACCCGGCAACGACCATTGCGTTCCATCTGCCTGCCTCGTCCTTCGTGACGCTCAAGGTATTCAATACGGCAGGGCAGGAAATTGCGTCTCTGGTCGACAGGCAGTTGCCCGCGGGAGACCACAGGACAGAATGGAATGCGTCCGGCGTGCCGAGCGGAATTTATTTTTACAGGATTCAGGCTGGGATTTATTCGGAGACTAAAAAACTCGTCGTATTAAAGTGAGTACCGGGCAAGTTATTTGTTCAAATGAAAGGAAATTTTATGATCCGATAACAACGAACCGGCTTCACCGGAATGCTTGCTCTCTCTACCTTCAACGGGCGAGTCAAAGGCGATTTTTTCCATTTCAATGAGGAGGATGCCATGAAAACCTTCGGAAAAATATTTTTTTGTTTCCTGTTGTTTGTACAGACTGGTTTTACACGGCAAGGGGATAGTACCATTAAAATAGCCGCAGTACAAATGGTGGTCAACTTTCCCGACGTTGATTCAAACCTGGCCCAAGCCGAACGGCTCATCAGAGATGCTTTCGATAAGGGAGCTGAATGGGTCATCTTGCCGGAGTTTTTCACTTCCGCAATGGGGTATCACCCCAAAATGCTGGATGCTGTATATCCATTGGATGGCCGGCCGATGCAATTATTCTTAAATCTTGCTCGGGAATACAATGGAGTCATAGGAGGTTCTTTTCTTGCTTTTCGTGACGGACAGACTTATAACACTTTTGTGCTCGTCTTTCCTGACGGCAGCACTTTCATTCATGACAAAGACATTCCGACTAGTTGCGAAAATTTCTACTATGTTGACGGGGCAGATGACGGCGTACTCAATACCCCATCTGGGTCTGTTGGTGCAGCCCTGTGTTTTGAGTTTATTCGGTCTGGAACAGCAAGCAGGATGCTGGGCCGTATTGACATGGTCGTCGGCGGATCCGCCTGGTGGGGGGGACAATCTCCAGGTGCGGCTTCTGATCTGCAGCGAGTTCTTACGCGATTTGCCCGAATGCTTGGTGTCCCTGTTGTTCATGCTGCTCATGCCGGGATTTTTCTTGCCTATTCAGATTCTAGCTATACGCACCTAAATAATTATTTTTCTTATACAGGGGAGGCCTCGATCATTGATGGTTACGGACAAGTGCTTGCGCGCATGTCATACCAAGATGGGGAGGGATCAGTTATAGCGGAAGTGAGCCTTGGAGAGGTACAAACCCCGCACGAACCCATCCCAGATCGTTTCTGGATCTTTGAAGAATGGTCACCGTCTGATGAATGGACAACGGACCAAATTACAGGGTATAAATATTATCTGGAAACAGCCCTTCCATATTATATTCAAAGATTGGGAAGCAATGCCTATGCCCGCGATGGGTCGCTCGATCGGCACTATCTCCGGCCCGGGCTGGACACCGTGTGCGTCACTGCTTTTCTGGTGAATCCGCTGCATCACTCGGTCGCATTGAGCGCAGTGGTGACAGATACCCTTGGCGCTGTGCGGGATAGCCTTCTGCTCCATGATGACGGACTGCACGGGGATGGAAACGCCGGTGACAGTCTCTGGGGCTGCGCTGTTCGTGCTCCTTCAGATGAGGGCTTTTTCAATGTCGATGTTCGAACAGATGATATCACACAAGGAACAAATCTGCCGCTGCTTACGAAGGCTGTGCATTTCACCACTGCCGGTCCTGTGACACTGGACAGCCTGGGAATAATCAAGTCCGGCAAAAATTACAAGGTCACGCCTTTCCTGCGAAACAACGGCACCACGGTCATCATCCACGGAGCAGAAGTGGCCCTCTTCTGTGAGGATCCATGGGTTAGATATATAAATTCATATCAATATCCCATACCGGACTTGGCCCCGGGAACAAATGCTTCGTCGCAAATCTTACCTGTGACACTCAATACCGAGCCATTCCTTGGATATTTTAATATCAGGGCTGATGTTTCGATAGACGGCTGGGTGTATTGGTCTGACTCGATACGGGTTAACGTCAACACCGGTGTGGCGGAAAAGAATGGGGTGCTTCCGGTCGAGTTTGCATTGGAACAGAATTATCCCAATCCCTTCAATCCGACAACAACAATTACATTTCATTTGCCCTCTTCATCTTTGGTGACGCTTAAAGTCTTCAATACAGCAGGGCAGGAAATTGCGTCTCTGGTCGACAGGCAGTTGCCCGCGGGAGACCACAGGACGGAATGGAATGCATCCGGAGTGCCGAGCGGGATTTATTTTTACAGGATTCAGGCGGGAGCTTATTCGGAGACGAAAAAACTCGTCGTCATGCGATAGAATCGGCGATCGGATTTTTATGAACTACCCCGCTGCTTGCAGCGGGGTGTTTTAAATGAAATTGAGCGCCTCAAGGGGCGGTGAATTAGAAACCTGCCCGCCTCTGGCGGGATTATACGTTTTGTTTTTAAATCAAAATTTATACTGTATACTGAATTTGAGTAATGAATTGTTGTAAGTTATTTTTAGATAAAAAGCTTTATCTTTTCCGGCAGTCAAGAGGCCAGTGGCAGAATGTCCCCTATTGACTTTTTAAGAAATTTATACAATATTTACCTAATGAATATATCGTCGTTGTTCAGAAATACGCGATAAGGAGATGGCAAAATGAATCAAAAATTAACGGGAATCATCGAACGTGAAGGTGACGGGTATGTCTCTTTTTGTCCGGAATTGGACATTGCCAGCCAGGGAAAAACAATTGAGGAAGCACGTTCCAATCTAAAGGAAGCCCTGGAATTATTTTATGAAACGGCTTCGAAACAGGAGATTTCGAGAAGATTGAAGGGGGAATTATACATAACACAGGTTGAGGTTGCAGTTGCCTAAATTTAAGACATTATCCGGCAAGGAAGTATGTGAAATTCTTGCTTCGGAGGGTTTTTTGGAAGTACGAAGACGGGGCAGCCACATCATTATGCAGAAAAAATTGAGAAATGACACGGTAACTGTACCAGTACCAAATCATAAAGAAATCAAAATAGGAACACTATTATCTATCATAAGGCAATCTGGTATTTCAAGGAACAAATTTCAAGTTTAGGAAATTATCATTTGTTGGCGGAACGTCTCTATCATTAATATGAGTTGGTTTCAGAGATCGTATTCAGAAGAAGCCCGCTGCGGGCAGATCGGCAGCGGGCTTTACTTTTGAAGGCGGCTGAATTTTATTCTTGGGAGCAGAGCCTCTTTATACAGCGACATTCCATGTGACATACCAAAAACCGCTTGTTTTTCCTGATTAGATTTATCATATTACTAATACAAAATCCTTTTAAAAATCGCCATTCGATCGGCATCGCCGCATCTTGTTTTCTTTCCATCTAGGCCTCTGTTCCGTTTCAAGCCGACAGGGTGGAAAAATCCTGCATTTGAACCGCAGGATGGAGTTGGGCTATGATCGGCCAGACCCTTTCACACTATAAAATACTCGAAAAACTCGGCGAAGGGGGTATGGGGATCATCTACAAGGCCGAGGATGTGAAGCTGAAGAGGATGGTCGTGATCAAGGTTTTGCCGGAGACCATGACCAAAGATAAAGACTTTAAGCGGAGGTTTATCCAGGAAGCGCAGAACGCCTCATCGCTTCAGCACAACAACATCTGCACGATACACGAGATCGACAAGACCTCTGACGGACAGCTTTTCATTTCGATGGATTATTACGAAGGGGAGAGCCTGAAGAGCAGGATTGGCAAGGGCTTGCCGGGCATAGATGAAATCACAAACATCACTCTCCAGATTGCCGAAGGACTTCACAGGGCACACGAGAATAAGATTGTACACAGGGACATCAAGCCTGCAAATATATTCATCACAAAGGAGGGAACGGTAAAAATACTGGATTTCGGGCTGGCGAAGAGAGTGGACAGGACCCAGTTCACTACTATCGGTGTGCGGTTCGGGACCACGGATTACATGTCCCCTGAACAACTCAAGGGAGAAAAAGTTGACCGGAGGACGGACATCTGGTCATTGGGAGTCGTGCTGTATGAAATGCTGACAGGACATCATCCGTTTCACGCGGACCACGAACAGGCGGTGGTGTACCTGATATTGAACCAGGATCCGGAGGATGTGAGGAAACACCGGACTGACGTGCCGGCCGGCCTGGTGGATATTCTGGAAAAATCGCTGGCCAAGGAGCGGGAAGACAGGTACGAGGATCTGGCAAGGATGATTGAGGATCTGAAAAAGGTCTCGAGCCGGTGCGAGATCGAGGCTTCGAAATTTGAGATTCCAGCCCCCAGGCCTTCCCAGTCAATCGCCGTTTTGCCGTTCGTCAACATGAGCGCCGACCCGGAGCAGGACTATTTCTGCGACGGATTGACTGAGGAGCTGATCAATGCCTTGTCGAGAATACAGGACCTGAGGGTTGTGGCGCGCACTTCTGTATTTTCATTCAAGGGAGGGGGCTATGATGTTCGGAATGTCGGCAGGAAGCTGAACGTAAAGACCGTGCTTGAAGGGAGCGTCAGGAAATCCGGGGAGAGTATGCGTGTCACTGCCCAGTTGATCAATGTGATGGACGGTTACCATCTCTGGTCGGAGCGGTACGACCGGGACGTGAAGGATGTGTTCAAGATACAGGATGAAATTTCCCTGGCGATTGTGGACGTTCTCAAGGTCAAGCTTCTTGAGGAGGAAAAAGGAAGGCTGGTGAAGCGCCATACGGACAACCTGACCGCTCATAATTTTTACATACAAGGGAGGTATTTTTATCGTACATTGGTTTTGAGTACGTTGGGCACGTCCGTTGAATATTTCAAACAGGCACTCAAGGTGGATCCGAACTATGCGCCTGCTTATTATGGTCTGGCAAGCATTGATTTAGCTCTGTCTTACTTTGGCTTGAAAAGAACGCGTGAAGCGAAACCGAATGTTGAAAAATGCGTTCAAAGGATGTTTGAAATTGATAAAAATCTCCCTAAAGCCTATCTTTTGTTGAGTATGTTTCACGCATTTTTCGATTACAACTGGGTGGAATTGCGATCCGCTATGCAGCGTGCCCTGGAACTCGATCCGAATGATGTGGATATTTTGCATAATTCCAGCATCCACCTGGTGTTGTGGGGTCAATTTGATCTGGCAAGAAAATTGTTACAGAGAGCCAAATCCATCGATCCTCTCTCGGATTACACCGAGCTGTGCTGCGTGTTTCCTGATTTCTATACCGCCAAGTATGACAGGGTCATTGAGCGGCTTTCACCGTATTTGGATTTAAATCCTCCCTTTTTATGGGGCATATGGTACTTATGGCGCACGCTTTCATTGGTGAATAGAAAACAAGAAGCAGTGGAAGCATGCAAGAAGGCCTTTTTAGCGGCAGGCGCAAAGGATATGGTTCAGGCTATGGACAAAGCAGGACCCGATCATGCCTTTGAGACTGCGGCCCGCATTTTGGCTGATGTTTATCCACACCATTACTCCTCGCCTTATGACATTGCCACCTTGTTCATTCATGCAGGTAAAAAGGAAGAAGCAATTCATTGGCTGGCAACTGCTGTTGAAGAAATCGATCCCAAAAAAGTCCATTTGAATGCTGATCCGGATTGGCAGCCGATCAGAGAAGATGAACGTTTCGTTCAATTGCTCAAGACGGCCAAATACATACCTGAACCAACCTGGAAATGATAATTAAGTCTAACCTTTTGAATCGAATAATCCGCAAGGACAGATTGTCCTCAAATCGCGTTTCCTCGAAAAAGAAATTTCGTTTTTCACCGACAGATTATCCAAGCATTCCGCACATTTCATTCGAGCTCTTATCAAGGTCAGATCTTCCTAGGCCGGCACCCGTGCTGTGACTGAAGGATTCATGCAATTCGTCAATTTTGACGAGCTATTTGGGTTATCCAGTCAATGCTTCGCTCTGTCTTATTGACCTTGTAAGTTATTTGCATACAGGCAATTAGGGCTGTCTCAAGCTTGCAAATACTATTCGGCACTCTTTTTGTTTAAGCTACTAAAGGAATGTACATCAACCCTTTTTCCGATAAACGATTCAAGAAGGGATTTCAGACAGGGAGGCATTATGAAAACCAGAACGTTAAGGCTGACTCTTTATCTTGCCGCGTTTTTATCCTGGCAGATTCCATCGCAGGCGCAATGGGTTCAAACCAACGGACCTTGTGGTGGTGCTGTACAAGAACTGGTTGTTAGCGGCACAAATATCTTTGCAGGCACTTGGGGCGGTGGCGTCTATCTTTCCACAAACAATGGGGAAAGCTGGACCGCGACAGGCTTGACAGGCAAGATAATCGATGGACTTGCTGTCAATGAAACAGGTGTTTTCGCAGGCACTTGGGGTGGTGGTGTTTATCTTTCTACAGATAACGGGATAAACTGGACGCCCGTCAATGCGGGCTCAGATGATCCTTATTGGACAAACACGGATGTCCTTTGTTTGGCTATAAATGACACGAACCTCTTTGCAGGTACTTGGCGTGGCGGTCTCTTTCATATGACAAATAACGGGACTAGCTGGGATGCAGTCTATATAAGAGGTGTTGGAGGCGATGTACGTACTCTAACTGCCTATGATTCGTATCTCTTTGCAGGAACACAAGGCAACGGTGTGTATCTCTCAACTAGCAACGGAATAAACTGGAAACGGGCAAATTCAGGTTTAACAAGTCACAATGTATTTTCATTTGCTGTTTCATCCAATGGGAAAGGTGGAATAGATCTATTTGCCGGAACAGATGATGGAGTATTTCTGTCTACAAACAATGGCACAAACTGGATTCCGGTTAATAATGGTCTAAGAAACAGGGATGTATCGTCTTTAGCTTTCCGCGGGATATATCTCTTTGCGGCAACTGACAGTGGCGTCTTTCGAACAGCCAATAAGGGAGCAAGTTGGACATATGCCAACACTGGGATATCTACCATGGGTGTTGGTCCATTGGCCGTGACCGAAACGAATATAATCGCGGGGACTGGAGAAGGTGTTTTCCTATCGAATAATAACGGTACAAATTGGACTGCTTCCAACGCAGGTTTAACCAATATTAGTATCCCTGTACTGGCTGTGAGCGGTACTAACCTATTTGCGGGCACTACTGGACATGGCATTTTTTCCTCCACAGATGACGGAACAAGTTTGGTAGAAGTAAATAATGGAATCCCAAAAACGGATGTTACAGCAATAGCTGCCTCCGGTATGAATATCTTCGCTGGATTTCGTTGGGATGGTGTTTTTATGTCTACCAATTATGGCGCAAGTTGGACGGAAGTCAATACAGGCTTGACGAATATATATGTAGAGGATCTTGCAGTCAGCGGTACCAATCTCTTTGCCGGCACTTACGGCGGCGGTGTTTTCCTTTCAACCAACAATGGCACCAGCTGGACTGAGGTCAATTCTGGTTTGACCGAAAATTATATTTATAGTCTTGCAGCTTCCGGCTCAGATCTATTTGCCGGAACAGGGTTTTGGAATCAGGGAAGTGTATTTCGAACGACCAATAGGGGCACAAGTTGGACTGAAGTTGATTCTGGTTTATCTATTCCTACTAATGTCCTTTCAATAAAAGTATCAGGCATAAATATTTTTGCCGTAACCGGGTATGGTAATCACGGTAATGCGCTTCCCAGCTACGAAGGTGTCTATCTATCAACCAATAACGGTATCAACTGGTCCCCAGTCATTGACGGTCTAAACAATACGGTCATCCAGTGCCTTGAAATATTTGGTCCAAATTTATTTGCCGGAACTGATTCCGGAGTTTTTCTTTCCGCTGATAATGGTACAAGCTGGACGCAAATAAACGAAGGCCTGAATTATTATAATATCAATACCCTTGTTGTTTCAGGAAATCATTTATTCGCAGGAGCAGGAGACGGTGGTGTGTGGCGTCGTCCGTTATCAGAAATGATCACCAATGTTGAAAGCCCATCTCAAAAACCGACAAACTTCTCTCTTGAACAGAACTACCCGAATCCCTTCAATCCGGCAACGACCATTGCATTCCATCTGCCTGCTTCGTCCTTTGTGACGCTCAAGGTATTCAATACAGCAGGGCAGGAAATTGCGTCTCTGGTCGACAGGCAATTGCCCGCGGGGAACCACAGGACGAAATGGAACGCGTCCGGCGTGCCGAGCGGGATTTATTTTTACAGGATTCAGGCGGAAACTTATTCGGAGACGAAAAAGCTTGTACTCATGCGATAGGTTCAATTCAGGTGGAGGCCACCTCCAAGGTGGT
>Ga0233422_10001462_pt1 | contig 10404 bp, 10 predicted proteins | sample Watercolumn_Mata_2_FD_182724 | JGI IMG/M metagenome (GOLD analysis project Ga0233422, IMG submission 182724) | Freshwater microbial communities from Lake Matano, South Sulawesi, Indonesia - Watercolumn_Matano_2014_110_MG | ecosystem: Environmental > Aquatic > Freshwater > Lake | place...
GGAAGTGCTCGATGCCCGTCATGTCGAAGTAGTCACAAGAAAGAAAATATCGAAATCCCGTAAAAAATAATATCGTAACAGATTACAGGGATTTCTCGCTCTTTTATTTCTGGAACTTCCGTTATAAGTCCTATAGGTCATATACGACCTATTCTTCCTTGTTGCCTGCTTAAAGCGAAAGCTTCTCCACCAGCCGTACCGGCACCGAGCGGTCTTCGCAGCTCTTCAGCAGATCGGCTGCGCTGCGGTGCAGAAGGGGATGATCGGGATTGCCGAGGTCGAGGAGCGGAATGAGGACGAACTTCCTGTGGTGCATTTCAGCATGGGGAATGACGAGCAGCTCACTTTCAATACAAAGATCACCGTAGAGCAGGATGTCGAGATCGATGGTTCTCGGACTCCAGCGCTGGTATTGGCCGGGACGCCCGAGATCGTGTTCTATTGATTTGCAGCGGGAGCGGAGCGTTGCGGGATCGAGCACGGTTTCCACAGAAACCACGGCATTGAAATAACGCTCCTGGTAGGGTTCTCCGAACGGTTCGGTCATATACACCCTGGACACACCCGTTACCCTGGTTCCCGGAAGCTGTGAAAGATGGTCAACGGCCTCCTGGAGGTAGGCAAACCTGTCTCCGACATTCGAACCGATGCCGATATAGGCGATGACGCTTTCCATCGGTCACCTCTTTTCGATCCTGTGCTCGGCTTCAGCATAATCGCACAATCCACCCAGAGGCAAAGCACGCTTGCGCACCCTGATGGTGACCTGTTCCAGCAAGGTCAGCTCTTCCAGCAGTCTCGTGGCGGCTTTGCGGGCAAGCGTCTCGATAAGTGCGGAAGGTTCACCTGCGGTCATGACCTCGCTGATGATGGTATATACCTGCCGGTAATCGATTGTTTGTGAAAGATCATCGGTTGTGGCAGCAACCGTGCTGTCGAAACAGAGTTCGGCATCGACCTCATACTTGCCGCCGAGACGGCGTTCCTCTTCAAGGACGCCATGCCGGGCATAAAAAACGGCATTGACGAGCCTGACACAGGAACGATGATGAAGTTTCATGGCCGGGTGGAGCGGAATAGGCATTCAGGAAGACTCTGGAGGAATGTAACCTATTCGTTGCAGCATTGCAAAAGAGGCTTTCTTTCCCGGAGAAACGCTATGAGCAAGCTTGGTGAACCGTGGTGAAAACCAAAAAAGTATTACCTTGAATAAGCACGATGTGTCGTCCGCAGGGCGTCTTTCGGATTCCGATAACCTCTTACTATTTTCGCGGTTATGGCAGACAACAGAAGCAATTTCGCGTTCAGGGAATTTTTCGAGACATGCAGGGCGAAGGCTATGCAGCTTGCTCTCGATGAAGATCGTTACCAGGGCGACATTACCACCCAGGCAACCGTCGATCAGAGCCAGCTTGGGCTTGGCTATATCGAGGCAAAGGCGGAAGGAATCATTGCCGGGGTCGAGGTTGCCAGGCAGGTATTTCTGTCGTCGGATGCGGAACTCAAGTTTACGGATTATGCCAGGGATGGCAAGCGGGTTTATCCGGGCGAACGGATTCTGGAGGTCAGGGGGCGCATCGCCTCGATTCTTTTCAGTGAGCGTACTGCGCTGAATTTCATGCAGCGGATGTCCGGCATTGCAACCCGGACAAATATGTATGTCGAACGGGTCAGCCACACCAATGCCTCCATTCTCGATACCCGGAAAACAGCTCCGGCACTGCGTTATTACGACAAGGATGCAGTTCGTATCGGTGGCGGTACCAATCATCGTTTCGGTCTGTTCGACATGATCCTGATCAAGGATAACCACATCGATGCTGCCGGCGGAGTTGAGGCGGCCATCAGGCGGGCAAAGGAGTGGTGTCAGACCAATGGAGTGAAGGTGAAGATTGAAACTGAAGTCAGGAGCATTTCCGAACTGGTCAGAGCCTGTACCTGCTGGCCGGATATGATTCTGCTCGATAACTTCATGGTCGATGACCTGGCAGAAGCTGTCCGCTGGGTGAAGGCGAACGGTTATGGCACTATCCTGCTCGAAGCTTCAGGCAATATCGGTCTGCACAATGTTTCCGAGATCGCCATGACCGGTGTTGACTATATTTCTGTCGGAGAGCTGACGCACAGCGTCAAGGCGCTCGATATGTCCATGAAGATCGAACGTTCCTGATGCGTGACTATGGAGATCGGAGTCGATATCGTCGAAATATCACGTATCCGTGCAGCGTATGATCGATTCGGTCAGGGTTTCATGAAGCGGATCCTGACCACGGCGGAAATGGAACAGTGCCTTTCTAAGCCCGATCCTGCGGCAAGTCTTGCCGGAAGGTTCGCGGCCAAGGAGGCTATCTCGAAAGCCCTTGGTTCCGGTATTGCCGGGGGCCTGTACTGGCACTCCATCGAGGTGCTCAACGACGAGGCGGGAAAGCCCGTTGCAACCATTAATGCTGATTTCTTTTCCGGCAGGATCAGCATCTCCATTTCGCATGATCGCCACTCCGCCATAGCTATGGCACTCTTCGAGCCGGGTTGAGCACCCGTCCCACTCAAAAAAAAAGCTCATCGATTGATGAGCCCTGAAAAGAAGCCTTTGTCTGGAGGATTACCTTTCGTGTACCGGTATCGGCGTTGCCTCTTTGGTGATGGTGACCTTCGATTTGATCACATCATAGATTTTTTTCTTTGAGGATCGTGTCGATGATATAATCCTTGAACTCTGTGGACAGGTAAGTTTCAAGCAGTTGTTCGACAGTCAGTGAGGGCTCCTTTTCAGCCTCTTTTTCAGCATAGGCTTTGATATCCTCGTCAGTCACCTCAAGGTTGCTCTCCTTGGCTATCTTCTGGCTGACCAGTATCCAGCGTGCATGTTTTTCAGCGTTGGGTCTCATGGAGTTGAGGAACTCACGCTCATCCAGGCCCTTGGGGAACTGGCCGCCTATCTGCCGCTTGGCGTTTTCAAGAAGCATTTTCTGGGACGAGACGACCATCGATTTCGGGGTAGGTACCGGATGCTCTTCGATCAGTCGGGCCGAGATGGCTTCAAGCAGATCCTGTTCTGACTTGTCGCTGAAATGAGCCATGAGCTGCAAGCGGACGTCACCTTTGAAATCATTAACATTGTCAAAACGCTGCTGGCTGATTTCTGCAACCAGTTCATCGTTCAGTTCAGGAAGTTCCAGGTGCTTGACCTCCTTGACTTCGACGCGATAGCGAACAGTTTCGCCGCCCTCTGTCTTGGGCTCGATGGTCACCTCGGCCACATCGCCGGCTTTCCTGCCTTCCAGAGCCATGCGGAACGGATTATCTGCCGGCAGGTATTCAAGGCTGAAGTGGTGGTTTTCGTTTATCGATCCTTCAACAGGGGCTCCTTCAGCGTCGAGCTTCGTGATGTCGCCGATGACCGTGTCGCCCTCGGAGGCCGGGTTTTCGCTGGTCACCATGGTGCCGTGGCCGCGGAGAATCAGCCTGATTTCGCGATCGACATCCTCGTCGGTAACGGTATATTCAGCCTGGGTGAAGGTTAAGGTGCTGAAATCCTTCAGCTCGAATTCGGGATGGATTTCGTATGAGATGCGAATGGTAAGCTTGCCGTCCTCGAATGAGTAGTTTTCGATCTGGGCTCGGCTGGCCGGATTGATTTTTTCTTCTTCGGCGATGGCAGCAAAATGCTTCGATGCCATCTTTTCTGCGACACCGGCTTCAATTGAGGGGCCAATCATGCGTCTGATCATCCCAACGGGGGCGTGTCCCTGTCTGAAGCCTTTGATTCTGACGGATTTGCGTGCTTCTTCAAGTTCAAGGTCGTATTCGGGCTGGAATTCTTCAGCAGTCAGAATGATTTCAAGTTCCTGCTCGGTTTCGCTGACATTCGTGATATTCTTTTGCAAGGCTCTTCGTGACCGGTTAAGTTGCGGGTACTCTCCGTTTTCTGCGGGCAATTTCCGGGGACCCGGAATGTCAGCTTCGATAAAGAGAGATTCCCTGAAAAATTAAAACTTTAATTATACGATTTTTCCGGGCCTTTTTAAAACGTATCTCTCAAAGGATTTTACAGCAAGTACTTGCCGGTTTTCAGCTCAGGTGGCTTTTCCCGTTACGGTTGACGGTGATTACCTGCCGGGAATATAAATCAGCGTTGACAGCCTCTCGGGTATGCCCAGTGCATCTACAGCCATGGCGACCTCTTCAGCTGTCACGGCCTCTATCATTCCGGCCTTTTCAGCAGGTGAAAGGTATCGTCCGTAGTAGAAAATATCCTGGGCGATATGCGACATGCGCCGGGTCATTTTTTCCATGCCCATGATCAGTGAACCGAGCATTTTTGCTTTTGCGGCAGTGAGTTCTGCAGGATCAGGTTCTTTCAGGGTGTTGCCGGTAAAAAGCTCACTGATGGTCTCGAGGGTTTTCTTTGCTTTACCTTTGTCGGTACCGGCATAAATGTTGAAGGTGGTGACTTCGTCGAGGAAGGCAAGCGATGAATAGGCCTGATAGACCAGTCCCCTTTTCTCGCGCAGTTCGAGGTTTAAAATGGAACTCATGCCGCTCGACAGCATGGCGTTCAACACCATAAATGCCCAGAATCGCTGGTCATCGCGAGCCATGACGGTGCCGAGAAGTATCTGAGACTGGAAGAGCTTTTTTTTCAGGGTCACCGAAAAGGGCTTATAGGCTGAAATGTCGAACAAACGGCGTGTCTGCCGGGACTCTTCCAGCGTTTCTGTCTGCCAGGTTCCGAGACAGACCGAGGCGATTTCAGTCAGTTCATCGTGGTCTATGTTGCCGACGGCGGTTACCAGCATCTTCGAGGGCACGTAGTGGCGGCGCATGAACTCCCTGATCTTTTCTGTGGTGAGACTGCTGATGCTCTTTTCGGTGCCGAGAATCGGCGTGCCGAGGGGATGATCGGGGAAAGAGCGGCGGTCGAACTCTTCAAAGATCAGCTCTTCGGGGGTGTCGTTCACACTGGCAATCTCTTCGAGCACCACCTCTTTTTCCTTTTCGAGTTCATCCTGTGGAAATACGGGATTGCAGACAAGGTCAGCCAGCAGATCGAAAGCAAGGGAAAGGTGCTCGCGGAGGCACCTGACCGAGAGGCAGGTCTGCTCTTTGGTGGTCCAGGCATCGATATAGCCCCCAGTCTGTTCGATGCACCGGGCGATCTCCACATAATCGCGTTTCTTGGTGCCCTTGAATACAACGTGTTCGATGAAATGGGCAAGACCTTCGGAGCCTTCGGGATCTTCGCGGGAGCCCGCATCGATCCACAAGCCGATGGTTATACTATGGACGTAAGGGACCAGATTGCTCACGATACGGAGGCCGTCAGGCAGGGTTGTGCTCCTGACGATGCCGGCTGAAAGGCGTTGTTCGGAATGTCCGGCCTCTCCGGCGCCTGTCGATACGATATTTTTTCTCACGATTGCGGATGGATTTGAGTGCAATGTAAGTTATTCTTCTTATTATTGTGTACAAATCGGCGCCTGGCCGCATCTCTTCAGATTGCTCGTCAGCCGGTTCCGCGGCTTGTTCCGGTGTGCTTCCGGCGCCCGGACGGCTTGAGCGACAGGTTTCGAGCCACCCGATTTTTTTGACAGATCCAGGGTTCTGAATCGCAAGGCTCACCTGGTCTTTATTATCTCCTGTTTGCCGGTGTCCTGTAAGGCCCGGCAAACAGGGAGTGCCATCCCGAACGCTTTCGGGACCGACAAGCAAACGAAACGCGGAACAGGTTTTCAGAGGCCCCATTTTTTCATGTCAGGAATCCCGATTCTCATTACCGGTGCTACAGGATACTTAGGAGCACGGCTTCTTTTCAGCCTGATTGAAAGGTTTGGTGACGCAGTGCGTTGCCGGGTTACGGTCAGGGAGGGGTCGGATGTCTCTTTTCTCAGCGGGTTGCCGGTCGAGATCGTCAGGGCTGACCTGCACGACCCGGTTGCGGTTACCCAGGCCGTCAGGGGTTCTGAGGTCGTTTTCCACTGTGCCGGCCTGATCGCCTTCACCAGGAATTTCCGTCACCGGCTCTATGATACCAACGTGCTGGGCACCCGCCATGTTGTCGATGCCTGCCTGACAGCAGGCGTGAAACGACTGGTGACCACCAGTTCGATTGCAGCCATAGGTTCAGCCGGAGCGGACAGCGGCATCCGTGAATCGAACGAGCAGACCACATTCAGCGAATGGCAGCGTCATAATGTGTACATGGAATCAAAGCATCTGGCTGAGCTCGAAGGTCGGCGAGGCGTTGCTGAGGGGCTTGATGTGGTGATGGTCAATCCTGGCGTGGTGATCGGCAGGAGCGCCGGCGGGACTCTTCCGGGCAGCAGTTCCAACGAGGTGCTCAGGATGATTTACGATGGCCGTCTTCCGGTCTGTCCCGAAGGTTCGACGGGATTTGTCGATGTCCATGATGTGGCAGATGTCCATATAGCCGCATGGCAGAAAGGCCGGGCGGGAGAGCGGTATATCATTGTGGGTGAAAATCTGTCGTTCAGGGAGCTTTTCCGGCGGATTGCCTCTTTGCCGGGCAGTCGCACCGGCCAGCCGTTCATTGTAGGCGGCATTGCAGGAATGGTGGCTGGCGGGGGAGGTGAGCTGTGGTCGCTTCTGACCCGGCGTCCCTCTTTCATCAGCATTGAAAGTATCCGCCAGTCCTCCCATCCGGCCAGTTACAGCAATCAGAGATCGCTGAACGATCTCGGCATGGTGTACCGGCCGTTTGATGAAACGCTCCGGAGTGCCATCACGTAACCACAAGCAATGTTTCATACTTAATCAAGCGAGATTATTCCCATGGAAAAAGAGAAACCACAACAGCAACAGCCGGCCCCCGTCGATCCGGCAAAGCTCAAACAGCTCAATCTTGCTATAGAGACCCTCGAAAAACAGTTCGGTAAAGGTTCTATTATGCGCCTTGGCGATGGATCGGCTGTCATGCAGGTGCAGGCCATTTCAACCGGATCGATGGCGCTTGATTACGCCCTCGGTGTCGGCGGATTGCCACGTGGCAGGGTGACCGAAATTTACGGCCCGGAATCTTCCGGCAAGACCACGCTGGCCCTGCATGCCATCGCCGAAGCGCAGAAAGCTGGCGGTATCGCTGCGCTGGTCGATGCGGAACACGCCTTTGATCCATCCTATGCCCGCAAGCTCGGCGTCGATATCAATGCGCTTCTGGTCAGTCAGCCTGAATCGGGCGAGCAAGCGCTTTCAATCGTCGAGACCCTTGTGCGCAGCGGTGCTGTCGATATTGTGGTCATCGACTCGGTAGCGGCCCTGGTACCCCAGGCGGAGCTTGAGGGTGAGATGGGCGACAGCGTGGTCGGTCTTCAGGCGCGCCTCATGAGCCAGGCTCTTCGCAAGCTGACTGGCGCCATCTCAAAGTCGAGCAGCGTCTGCATCTTCATCAACCAGCTTCGTGACAAGATCGGTGTGATGTACGGTAGTCCGGAAACCACTACCGGCGGCAAGGCCCTGAAATTCTACTCATCGGTCAGGCTCGACATCCGCAAGATTGCCCAGATCAAGGATGGCGAAGAGGTTGTCGGCAACCGCACCAAGGTCAAGGTGGTCAAGAACAAGGTCGCCCCGCCCTTCAAGTCAGCGGAATTCGACATTCTGTATGGCGAAGGCATTTCAGTGCTCGGAGAACTGATCGATCTTTCCGTCGAGTTCGGCATCGTCAAAAAGGCGGGGGCCTGGTTCAGTTACGGTACCGAAAAGCTCGGACAGGGGCGTGAGGCAGTCAAACGGTTGCTCCGTGAAGACGAAAACCTGCGTAATACGATCCGTCAGCAGGTTCGTGAAATGCTAACCTCATCGGCAACACAGTAGTACGGCTCCATGCGCATCGGAAGTATCGACACAGATCGTCCCATTATCCTCGCTCCTATGGAGGACGTGACCGACAGGGCATTCAGGCAGCTCTGCAAGCAGCACGGAGCAGATATTGTCTATACCGAGTTCATCAGTGCCGAAGCGCTCAGGCGTGGCGCCGAGAAATCGATACGCAAGCTCGCTGTTGCCGATCACGAACGCCCGGTGGCGGTGCAGATTTTCGGAAGCACGGTCGAGTCGATGGTGGAGGCGGCGGCAATTGCCGAGAGCTACGAGCCGGACTATCTCGACATCAACTTCGGCTGTCCGGTCAAGAAGGTTGCAGGTCGTGGTGCCGGGGCAGCGCTCCTGAAGGAGCCGGAGAAGCTTTCGGCCATCAGCTCAGCGGTGGTGAATGCTGTCTCGCTGCCGGTGACGGCCAAGACTCGCATTGGCTGGGATCATGACTCGATCAACATCACCGATACCGTCCGGCGGCTCGAAGATGCCGGTATCCAGGCGGTTGCGGTGCATGGCCGGACGCGCAGCGACATGTACAAGGGGCGGGCCGACTGGGGGCGCATTGCCGAAGCAAAACAGGCATGTTCCATCCCGGTGATCGCTAACGGTGATGTATGGCTGCCCGAAGATGCTGTGGCCATGTTCGAAAGTACCGGAGCGGACGGCATCATGATCGGGCGCGGTGCTATAGGCAATCCATTCATTTTTGAACAGGCAAAAAGCCTGGTTAAAACGGGGAAGCGACTGCCGTTTCCTTCGTATCGCCAGCGGATACAGGCGGCTGTCGATCACCTGCAATTGTCGGTGCAGTACAAAGGAGAGAAATATGGCGTGCTTGAAATGCGGCGCCACTATTCGACCTACCTGAAAGGGCTGCCGGGAGTATCGAAAGTGCGCAACCTGCTGGTGCGTGAACCTGACCCGGCAGTGATCGTCGAGCTGCTTCGGGAGTTCGAGGTGGCGTGCAAAGCGCTCGACAGGGAGGACCTCCTGAAAGAGGGGGGTGAAAACCTGAACGATCACTCGCCCAGACTGATTCTGAATTACTAAACATCATCAATCCATTTTATTCGTATGAGCAGTGAAGCAGGCTATCGTGTAGCCGTACTTGGAGCAACCGGCCTGGTTGGCAGAACCATGATCAAGGTGCTCGAAGAGCACAATTTTCCGGTCAGCGAGCTTGTGCCGCTCGCCTCGCCACACAGCCGGGGCGAAGTGATCGCCTTTATGGGGCGTGAGTTCGTTACTGAAGTGCCTTCGGCAGAGATTTTCAAAGGGGTCGATATAGCTCTCTTTTCAGCCGGGGCATCGGCCAGCAAGGAGTGGGCGCCTGTAGCCGCAGAGGCCGGCGCTATTGTGATCGACAACTCTTCAGCCTTTCGCATGGATGAGAATGTGCCGCTGGTGGTGCCCGAGGTCAACCCCGAAGCCATCTTCAACAGAGATGGCAAGGCAGCAAAGATCATCGCCAACCCCAACTGCTCGACCATCCAAATGGTTGTGGTGCTCAAGCCTCTCTACGATTGCTATGGCATCAGCCGCGTGGTGGTTTCGACTTACCAGTCGGTGACCGGCAAGGGCAAGGCCGGGCGCGATGCGCTCGAAAGCGAACTTGCCGGCAACATTCCGGAGGAGTTCACCCATTTTCACCAGATCGCATTCAACGCGGTACCGCAGATCGACGCCTTCACCGAGAACGGCTATGCCAAAGAGGAGATGAAGATGGTCAACGAAACCAGGAAGATCATGGGTGATGACACCATCCAGGTTTCGCCGACCACCGTGCGCATTCCGGTCTATGGTGGCCATGGCGAATCGCTGAACGTCGAGCTGAAAAGTGACTTCGATATCGACCAGGTGCGTGCTCTGCTTGCCGGTTCACCGGGCATCGTCATGCAGGATGATCCCTCGGCCAGGCTTTACCCGATGCCGATGACCTCTTACGAGAGGGACGAAGTGTTTGTCGGACGTCTGCGTCCCGATTACTGGCATCCCCGAACCCTGAATCTCTGGATTGTGGCGGACAACCTGCGCAAGGGTGCAGCTACCAATGCGGTGCAGATCGCCGAGCTGCTGGCAGGGAATCTGTGAGGTGATTGAAATAATCTCGGTCGGCTGATTCAGGAACGGGAATGATATTTGCTATTTGCAGGGGTGGTCCCGACTTGTCGGGATCGCCCTTTTCATGTGGGAAAGGGGGGCGGACTTCAACTCTGTACATTGGCGTTTTGGTAAAGTCTGTCTCTGACCTCTTCCCACGGGATGCTCTTCGCGGTACCAGAATCGAGGTCGCGAATCCGGCTTTCAATCTCGATCTGCCAGGCGCGTTCAACATCCTCATTCATTGGCGCATCGAGACTGGCAATCAACGCTCTGCTATTCGCGCACGTTCGGTATCCGTTTGACTGCGCGCATTGCTCAGAATCCTGTCAGCCTCGGTTTTAACCTGAATAATTCACGAGCAAAAAACCAAATCGATTTTTGAAGTAAAAAACAGTTTGCTAATCGACGCTATCAGGTCAAGCTCGACTTGCAAACCAATATGAGCTGACTACCCATACGTTTTTG
>Ga0233422_10001464_pt1 | contig 10389 bp, 11 predicted proteins | sample Watercolumn_Mata_2_FD_182724 | JGI IMG/M metagenome (GOLD analysis project Ga0233422, IMG submission 182724) | Freshwater microbial communities from Lake Matano, South Sulawesi, Indonesia - Watercolumn_Matano_2014_110_MG | ecosystem: Environmental > Aquatic > Freshwater > Lake | place...
GGCGAGCGAAATATCGTCCAGATACGGGTACATGGAGTGATAGCTCCGGTGCATGATGTACAGGCCGTACTTCGGCGAGTGCAGCATGCCCCTGGGTACCGCCTTCCCGAAAACGATAACCGTCCTGGCGTTCTTGCAGATTGTGTCGGGCCGATGCTCTTCAGGGCCGTTCTCGAAACGGTCAGCCGCCGCGAATCCTATGGCGTCTACCATTCCCCCGAATCGTTCCACGATCTCGCGTTTCATGGGCTATCCTTTCTCTTGGCAGTGAGGTCGGGCACGAGGCCCAAGCGTAGGGGTCGATTATCTCGTATGCTAATCATATCGGCAAAAAAAATCACGCCTTAAGGTCCTCTCATGGAAATAGGGAAGCTCGATTTGCATTATCGGGATAGACGATGTATTATGTTCCATAGACAGAGGGCTCCTCGGGGCCCATCTTTTTTCATCCGGGAGTACAATGACCGTCCCAAAGCTGGCTTGCTGCAACTTCCTGACTCCTACAAGAGTGCTCAAAGAGTTCGCGTTGGACCACGGATTTGACGGCGTTGATTGGACCATTCATCTTGACGACTTTTCCGATTCCACGGCTGCAGAGAGAGACCTTATTGCTGCGGTCCGTATGCTTCGACCTCTGGAAGTGCGTTTCCATTGCTTCTTCGAGGGCCTGGAGGTTGGGGATCGGGACGTTCATGCAGCCAACCGTGCCCGGCAGGTTTTCCGCCGAGTCTGCAACCTTATTCAACGAGCGGGCGGACGAGTCATGACCCTTCACGTCGGACTCGGTCGCGAGACGACGGCCGGCGTCTGTTGGGATTCCACGGTCGCAGGCCTGCGAAATCTGGCCGAGCACGCTCGGGCCAAGGGAATTCGCGTCTGTCTCGAAAACCTGGCCTGGGGATGGACAGGTCGTCCCGCGCTCTACGAGAAACTCATCCGAAAGACCGGATGCTGGGCCACTCTTGACATCGGCCACGCCGCGGTATGCGGTTCAATCGCAAGTCACCAATTTGCCATCGAGGATTTTATATCTCCTCACCCCGAACGCATCATAAACGCCCACGTGTACCATCTCGAAACAGAGCTTGGCCATACCCCGCCGGACGACCCGACAGATCTCCATCAGCGACTGGATCTGCTGCTGAGCCTGCCCATGTGTGATTGGTGGGTGCTCGAACTCCGAGAAGAGCAAGACCTGTTGAAGGCATTGCACGCGGTCCGAGACTACTTGTCCTTGAACGCTGTTTTTCCCAAGTCCGGTCATGCATTTGTGTAGGATGCGGTGACTCCCAGCGAAACGGAGGAACACCGCGTGGGCGTCAAAACAAGGTACCCATCCGTCTGATTTCAACATGTTATCACCCTCCCCCTTCCCCCTCCCGTCAAGGGAGGGGGGTATTAGAAACCCTCTCCCCTGGCGGGAGAGGGCAGGGTGAGGGGGGATTCTTTCTTTGCCTCGGTCCGCCAATTTTAACGCCTATAAGGGCACACCGCGTTCTGCTGAACTGGATTCCGGCTTCCGCCGGAATGACGGGCTGCTTTATCCTGCCTGCTGTATGACTCCCTCCGAAACGGAATGCGTACCTGTTTATCGGGAGGAGTTTGCAGGAATCTCCCGGACTACGTTATAGTGAAACCCGCCCGAACCGTAGAAAAGCCCCGTTTCGTCAGTGCCTGCACGTTGAGAGAAGGAACTTATGACGACGTGAAAAGGTTCGGATTGATACGAAAGGATGAAATTTCCCGGTTCTCATGCCCAGAATTATCCTTGCCAGGCACGGCCAAACGGAATTCAACAAGGCCGACATCGTGATGGGGCGATCCGATTCTCCGCTTACCGTACAGGGGATAGGTACCGTATGGCAATTGGCTCGAACCCTCGAGCGCGAGGGCGTTCGCGCGCTCTTTTGCAGCTCTCTCGGCCGAGCTGTTGCGAGCGCACGGATCTATGCCGAAATCCTCGGCCTGGAACCGCAGATCAGACCCGCATTGGCCGAGCTTTCTTGCGGAGAATGGGAAGGACAATCGCGCGTGCCGGTAGCGGGCGAGGGCCGAATGCGCAAGACGTGGCTTGACAGGGTCCCCGGTGGTGAGAGCTACAAAGACGCTGAAGGACGTGTCGGCTCGTTGATTTCAGAGGTCCGTTCAGACAATAGGCCGGGCACGGTCTTGCTCGTGGGGCACGCGGGCGTGAATCGGGTGTTCCTGAAGCTCTGGCTCGACCTCGATCCTGAACTTGCTCTGAGAATCCACTTTCCCCATGAGCTGGCGTACATCATCGAAGAGGACTCTACGGTTTTGGCCCGGCGGTCCACCGGCCGGGAATCAGACGGCCTGATCTTCGACCCCGAGTGATTGGACAATGAACCGAATCGGTGAGTGCCGGATCGTCTCTTAAAGGGCTCGGCAAAGGCCGGGCAGGCGGCCAAATGAATTGACAGAGATCTCGGTCTGTCGGATACTGGGTTCCGTTTGCCTGGGCAGGCAGGGAGCCCTGGGGTTGCGGGTCTGCGTCGGTACCGACGTCTTCTTAGCTCTCATGCAAGCCACGTCTATGAAACTCTGAACGGCGGCGGCCGTGTGTTGACACGAAACACCTGGGAGCACGCGGGATGAAAACCATTATCGTTTCGGGTGGAGCCGGTTTCATTGGAAGCCATCTCGTCGAAGCTCTCCTGAACAGGGGAGACGAGGTGGTATGCCTGGACAATCTGTTCACTGGGACTAAGAAAAACCTGGTCCCGTTCATGTCAAACCCGAATTTCGAGTTTATTCGACACGACGTGGTCACGCCCATTCTTCTGGAGGCCGATGAGATCTATCACCTGGCCTGCCCCGCGTCCCCGGTTCATTATCAGAACAATCCGATCAAGACGCTCAAGACGTCCGTTCTCGGCACGCTCAATATGCTTGGGATGGCGAAACGAATCCGAGCTCGCATTCTGCTGGCGTCCACTTCGGAAGTGTACGGCGACCCCTAGATCCACCCGCAGACGGAATCGTACTTCGGCAACGTCAATCCGGTCGGTCCGCGGGCCTGTTACGACGAAGGCAAGCGCGCTGCAGAGACGCTGATGGTGGGCTACCGGGACTATAACAGGGTGAATGTTGCCATTGCCAGGATCTTCAACACGTACGGTCCTCGTATGCTGCCAAACGATGGCCGGGTCGTGAGCAATTTCATATGCCAAGCCTTCCGGGGAGAGCCGCTGACCGTGTACGGCGATGGCCTGCAAACCCGGTCGTTCTGCTACGTGTCCGATATGGTTGACGGGCTGATTCGCCTGATGGAGAGTCCTGAATCCGGGCCGGTGAACTTGGGCAATCCCCATGAGATCACCGTCGGAGAGCTGGCGAAAATGGTCCTCGCCATGATTCCCGGCACCGGGTCCGCTATCGTTCATGAGGCGCTCCCCCAGGACGACCCGGTCCGGCGCCGTCCCGACATCTCGTACGCTCGCCGTGCGCTTGGCTGGGAGCCCACGGTCCCTCTCGAGAAGGGACTGGCGGCGACCGTGGCTTATTTTCGTGAGGAATTGGGGCTGCCTGGATGAACGGGGCAGGAGCAGGCCGGCGTTTCAAGCATCTCGTATTGGTCGTAGCCGGGACCGTGCTCGGGCTCGTCTTCCTGTATCTCGCCTTTCGGGACATCTCCTGGTCGGATCTTTCCGAGGGACTGACAGCATTGGACCCGGTATATCTCGCGCCGGGAGTGCTTCTGCTCCTTCTCGCTCAGCTCCTTCGGGCCATTCGGTTCGGATTGATCCTCCGTCCTTTCTGCCCGATGCGTTTTAAGGATTTGTGGGACGTTGTGAACGTTTGGGCCGCCCTGAACATGGTCCTCCCTGCCCGCTCGGCAGAGTTGGTGAAGCCGTACTTACTCAGGCAGTGGGGCGCGCCGTTTTCGAGCACTCTCGGTGCAGTGCTGGTCGAGCGTGTCTTCGATCTGGGGAGTCTGTTGACGCTCCTCGCCGTTGTTTTGTGGACCACGCCCCAAATACCGCCTGAATATGCCTGGTGGGGCAAGGTGCTCTTAGGGCTTTTTCTGGCGGCTTATTTTCTGGCGCTTCTCCTGTTGTTCCGACGAGAGCGGGCCCAGGCGGTGGTAGACTTTCTCGTAGAGTGGCTTCCGGAGCGTGGGGCCGCGCCCATCCGTGGGGCGTTCAGTCGCCTGATCGACGGCTTGGGGATCATGGCCAGTGCGTGGCAGTGCGTTCTGATCTTTCTCTGCTCGTTGGCGGTATGGCTCACGTTCACGGTCCTGGTGTATCTGCTCCTCAAAGCGTTCGCCATTGACGTATCTTTTCTCGTTGCTCTCACGATTCAAGTGTTTCTCTGCTTCGGGGTGGCCTTGCCGTCCGCGCCGGGGTTTGTGGGAACGTTCCACGCGGTAGGACGCTACACTCTTGCTCTATTCGGGGTCGCGGCAGTTCCTGCCGTCTCGTTTGCCACCGTGTACCATGTTTTTAGTCTCGTTGTTTCGCTGCTATTAGGGCTGATATCCTACTGGGGAAGCGACATCCGGTTCGATCGCGGGGTCCTCTCCGCGACTGCCCCTGCGCCGGAGGCTACGCATGAAGAGCCTATCCGAACAAGATAAGGAATACATCTGGCACCCCTTCACCCAGATGGAGGAATGGATGCAATCGGACCCGCTTGTCATCGAAGGGTCCGAAGGCAACTGGTTGATCGATACAGAGGGCCGGAAGTATCTTGATGGAGTCTCCTCCCTGTGGGTGAACGTGCACGGCCACCGACGCCGGGAGATCGACGAATCGATCAAACGACAGCTTGGAAAGGTAGCGCATTCTACCCTCCTGGGGCTGGCAAGCGTCCCGTCCATCGAGCTGGCCCGGAAGTTGGTGGAGATCACTCCCTCGGGCCTGGACAAGATTTTCTACTCGGATTCGGGGTCCACGGCTGTTGAAGTGGCCTTGAAGATCGCGTTCCAGTACTGGAGAAACCGCGGATTGGAGGGAAAGAGGCTCTTTGTTACACTCTCCGAAGCGTATCACGGCGATACCATCGGGTCCGTGAGCCTCGGGGGTATCGATCTGTTCCACGCGATCTTCCAGCCGCTCTTGTTTCATACGATGAGGATTCCCACGCCGTTCCCGTTCCAGTGCCCCGGCATGACCCCGGAGGAATGCCGTGACCGAAGCCTCGAGCACTTTCGTACCCTGGCGACGGAGCAGGCCGATGAAATCGCTGCGCTGATAGTTGAGCCGCTCGTTCAGGGCGCGGCGGGAATGATCGTGCATCCGGCCGGTTTCCTCAAGGGGCTGGAGCAGATCTGTCGCGAACATAGCATCCTGCTCATATGCGACGAAGTTGCCACAGGGTTCGGCAGGACGGGCAAAATGTTCGCGTGTGAGCACGAGGATGTTCACCCTGATATCATGTGCCTTGCGAAGGGCCTTTCCGGCGGGTACCTCCCGCTGGCCGCTACCATGACGTCCGAAGAGATCTATCGAGCCTTTCTCGGGAAGCACACGGATTACCGCACATTCTTCCACGGGCACAGCTATACCGGGAATGCTTTGGCCTGTGCGGCCGCGTGCGCCAGCCTTGAAATCTTTGTACGGGAGCGGCTGATAGATGCGATTCAGCCCAAGATCGACCTCCTGTCGCGGAAGCTTTCTACGGAAGTCAGGCCGCTCACCCATGTAGGTGATGTACGCCAGTGCGGGTTCATGGTGGGAATCGAACTCGTTGACGACAGAGACGCCCGGCGGCCTTACCCTGTGGAATTGAGGATGGGCGCTCGGGTGACGCATAACGTGAGGAAGTACGGGGTGATACTCCGTCCGTTGGGAGATGTGGTGGTGCTGATGCCCCCGTTGTCGATTACTGCCGAAGAGATAGAGACCCTGGTGTCCGCAACCGCGCGGTCGATTGTCGATATCTGTGGAAACTGACCGACATGTCACCCGATTGGAAACGACGAGGAATCTTCGTAACAGGCACCGACACCGGTGTCGGCAAGACTATTGTCTCGGCAGGGCTGGTGAGTCTCGCCAGGAAACGGGGCCTCCGCGCGAGAGGAGTCAAACCTATTGAAACAGGGTGCCCGGTGAAGTCCGGAATGCTCGCTCCGGAAGATGGGACATTCTTGCAGCGGGCTTCCGAAGGGGACCTAACGCTGGACGAATGCGTGCCGTTCCGCTTTTCCTTGCCCGCGTCCCCGTACAGGGCAGCGGCAATGGAGGGAAGCCAGCTCAAGTTGTTCGACGTGGTCGAGCATGTCCTCGCGCTGGCCGAGGACGCTTACTTGACTGTAGTCGAAGGTGCCGGAGGACTTATGGTCCCCATTGAGGAAAAGCTCCTGATGGTGGACCTTATAGAACGTTTGGCCTTTCCTGCGCTGTTGGTCGCACGAACCACGCTGGGAACCGTCAACCATACGCTTCTCAGCCTTGAGGCCCTTAAACGCCGCGGTATCCCGACGGCCAGCATTGTCCTCTCGGGTGGTTCGTCTACCCCCGGGCCGGAGGAGGAATATACGCCCCGGGACTTGGCAAGGCTTGTCGGAGACGTTCCGGTGGCGGTCTTGCCCAATCTTTCGCCGGAGGTCGCTGGAGACCCCGCGCGAATCGCAGAGACGTTGTCGAGCCTGTGGCCCGAGGAATTGTTGACGAGCTGGCTAGGAACCTGAGGAGGAGGACACGAGATGCCCGAACAGCAACTCAAGGTGATCTACCACGACCTCTATCTCACAGACTATCCGACCGCTTCCTGCGAGACGCCTGAGAGGGTGCAGTCCATAATCGACACTTTGCGGAAGCACTATCCCGTCATCGAGCCTACCCCCGCGTCTGACGGGGACATAAGGCTCGTCCACTCCCAAGCGATTCTCGATGAGGTCAAACGGGACCCGGGACTCTTTGCGGCAGCGGCTATGGCTGCAGGAGGAGCCATACTCGCGGCGAACCTCGCGATGCAGGGTGGGCCCTGTTTTGCCGCGATCCGGCCACCGGGCCATCACGCGAGCCCATCCCACCATTGGGGTTTTTGCTTCTTCAATAACGTGGCCATTTCTCTTGCAAAGCTCCTCAAGTCAGGCAGCATTTCCTCCGCTCTCGTCCTGGATATCGACCTCCACTTCGGAGACGGGACCGACAATTTCTTCACTCACAGGCCAAAAGTCGTCGTGGCCAATATTCAAGAGAGCAATCGCACGCGGTTCCTGCAGGAAGTCGACCGAGCGCTGTCATCCCATAACTACGATATCGTGGCGATCAGCGCGGGCTTCGACCGGCACCAGCAGGATTGGGGAGGCACGTTGACGACGGAGGACTATTTCACCATCGGTAGAAACGTGCGAGATTACGCCCTGAGCATCTGTAAGGGCCGGTACTATGGAGTCCTTGAAGGAGGCTACAACGTCGAGATTTTGGGTGAAAACGCTCTCGCCCTCTGCCGGGGCATGGACCCTTCCGGTGGGTGAAGATATTCGCGCACACGTTGAGAGCAGAGCGTCATGCTCAGAAAGCGTTCCACGAAGGCTATTCGATCAATGGTCTGACGATGCTATCCACTTTCGTAGCATAGGCAGCTCTTGCGAATCCCATTCCTCCGAGATCCTGATCTTCAGGAAGTGTGCAAAGAGCACGTCGATGATTTCGATGCCTTCTTCGATCAAGTGGACCTTTTCGAGGAGCCGACCTTCCGGTCCCTCTTCGGGATCTTCCTCTTCCGAGGGGAGCACCGCGGGTGTTCTGAGCGAGCCGAACGCAAACCACGTCCCTTTGAGAATCAGGGTGAACTCGTCTTGACCCGCGCTCACGGAGACCCGGGCTTCTTCGATCTTCTTTCCTTCTCTCAGTGCCGCGATACCTTCTCGAAGTTGCGAATGCTCTCCTCTAATAGCCACGCTCTGGGGAGTCTCCGCATCGGAGAGGTCCAGGGTCATCCGATCGAGGAATACGACTTGAACGGTCTTGTCGCCGGAGATTTCTATTCGGCCGCCGGTTTGCTCTGACTTGAACCAGAGCCACGTCAAGAACTCACGGCCCAGAAACGCCTTCTGCTTGAGAATATCCAGAAAATCCATCGATTGTTTCTTTCTAAGGAAATATGGGGATGTATCAATCCGTTGTCGTAAGGGTCACGAAAGCATCGAAGCCGGCCTCAGATCTTCCAGGAGCCGCCGGTCAGACTTGCCTTCGAGCAACTCCTCGGCCCGAACGTACGGTATGAGGGGCACGAGAGTCGGTCCGAAACTCTTTTTGAAGTACTCTTCGACTCTCTCTCGCGCACGTGGGCTGTGCGTCCCGAGGTAGACGGTCCCTGTGGCGGTATCCCACATGAGGTCATATATCTGTATTGAAGGCAATGCCTGCCGCGTGAGACGCTCCTTCACGCTCTCCTTCAGCTCACGGCTCTGAGCAGCACTCAGACGCTTTTGCTCGGTCTGCGCCAGGAAGTATCGGGTTTCCGCCTTTACATGCATCTCCAAGATCCTCGGGGCAATTCTTATCGTATCGATGCGGAAGGACAAGGCAACGTAGTTGCCCACGACATACGGGGTACGCTCAAACCGGGTATCGGCAAAATCGTTAAGGGAGGTCCACCCCATCCCCACGACGTCGCCCGACGATTGCGTTTCTCGAAACGCGTTCCCTTTGATGCCTTCTTCAACGGTTTCCCAGAAGGGGCCCTCGACGTCGCCTCTGACCCGATACCTAAAGATCGAAACCGACCGCGATGCTAGTCCCATTTCTCTTTTCTCCACGCGAGAGATAGGCGGTCGCCTAGCATAGTGAAAAACGTGTCAACCGACAAGCCCCTTCCGGCTGAGAGCCGATGAAGAGCCGCGGGCTGCTGGGGCCGCCACGGTCACATTCCAGCTTTCGCGATGTGGTCAACGTCCCCCTCCTTCTCCCTCTGTGGGGCGGACCTTCCAGTCCGCCGGCAGGCTGGAAAGCCTGCCCCACAGGGAAGGCATTTCAAAACCCTCCTCCCTTGCGGAGGAGGGAAGGGTGGGGGGGAAGCCAGTTTGATGGGAAAGCGCTGATGTCTACGAAGTTCACTATATGTTCCCCGCACACCTGCCTTACAGGGTGGTTTCCCAGGGGAACTTATCGAGGAACGCCTGAGTTTCGCGGATAAGATGTTTTTCTCGACCGAAGTGGAAGTGGTCGGCGCCGGGGAGGGTAACCCCTACCTTGGGCTCGGGAATCGCCTCGATTAACTGCGCGAACCCTGATACGGAACAGACAAAATCTCGATCTCCGGCGATAAGGAGCTTGGGCCGTCTTTCATTTTTCAGAAAGCTGAAGTCGTACTCGTTCACCGGTGGGGAAATGCCGATAAGTCGCGTGGGGCGCGAGTCTACCGCAGCAGCCTTGAGGCCGACCCAGCAGCCGAAAGAATAGCCCGCCAACAAGATCTTGCGCGGGTCGATGCCGTCAAGCCGTTCCAGAAAGTCCAGAGCGGCCCTGACGTCGTCGACCTCGTCAACTCCGCCTCCGTGAACGCCTTGACTTCTCCCGGTCCCCCGAAAGTTGAACCGCAGGGAGGTCAAGCCCCGCTCCAAGAACGACTCGGCCAGAGCATTCACAACGTTGTTGTGCATCGTCCCACCGAAGAGGGGATGGGGATGACAGATGACCGCACCTGCTGAGGGCTTCTCCGCAGTCTTGGGGACCTCCAGTTCGCCTTCCAGGGCAATGGTCGCACAGGGGATGGATACTTTGGTTCGGTTCATTTCTTCCTCGTCTGAAAGCCACGAGATTACGTACCAGGTGTGTCTACAGCATCAATGTTGAGCACACCGTGCGATGAGCTACGGCCCCGCCTACAGCGGGGCCGTAACTCACCGCCACATGGGAGTTTTTTGAAGAGGGGGACCATGGGAGGAACTTTTTTGCAAAAAAGTTCCTCCCCCGGAGTCTTCCCTGTTCAAAATCCTACCCGCATCATACCTCCAGCTCGGTCACCTTTTTTAGTCCCATGCGCAGAGGTTTGACGATCAGGTAGAGGACGATCGCCAGGGTTGCCGTAAAGCATGCCGCGACGATTACATAGTCCAAGGGGCCCATCGCGCGGGCAAAGTACCCTGCGGATAATATTCTGTACACGGGATATGCTTCCAGCACGATCACCGAGGCAACGGCCAAACCACCGTAGATCATCGTCAAGAGCGCGCCGAATCCAGTGAAGGCCCGAGCGGGATCTGCGTCCTTCAGGTCCGCGTGAATAACGCCCATCCCGATTGACAAGGACGTGATCCCGATTGTCAGAAGAACCACCGTCACGGTGGAAACCCAGAACATGAACGGACGCAGGCCGAGGAGATGATTGGTCACCACAACCAGGAACAGTCCCAGAAGGAGCATGGGCGCCAGATAGAAGCCGAACTTGACCCAAAAGACCTTATGCAGACTA
>Ga0233422_10001466_pt1 | contig 10378 bp, 10 predicted proteins | sample Watercolumn_Mata_2_FD_182724 | JGI IMG/M metagenome (GOLD analysis project Ga0233422, IMG submission 182724) | Freshwater microbial communities from Lake Matano, South Sulawesi, Indonesia - Watercolumn_Matano_2014_110_MG | ecosystem: Environmental > Aquatic > Freshwater > Lake | place...
CAAACCCTATGAGGAAGGTGTTAAAAACCCGACAAGCCGAATGACTTGCATCTGAATTGAAGGCATTAACGCTCAGGTGGTTCGCGTCAGCGCAAGCAGCAACCGTCAACCCCATAGTAAATTCTCCCGGCGCAGGGTGGGCTAGCGCCGAGAGATTTCCACCGGATTGGTTAACAAGCTCATCACCTTAGCCCGTAACTAGACAAGTTCAATGACATAGTGCTTACGGTAGGTGTGGGAATATGGCTGCAAACAACAAGATAGTACTGTTCTAAATTTATAAGTATTGACGACCTATGAAGACTTTTGTTATTGGGTGGCACGGGTGTCTGAATATCCGTTGGGTAGCTCCATACTCGACCAGCCGGCCGCGATGCAGTATCGCGGTCTGGTCCGATAGGCGCTGCGCTTGACTAGGTAGATGCGTCACCAGCACAATGCCAATGGATTCGCTCAGATGATGAATGAGTTGCTCAATACGAGAGGTGGAAGGTGGATCCAGAGACGCGCAAGGCTCATCCATCAAGATTACATCCGGCTGAATGGCTAATATCCTGGCGATGCAGAGCCTTTTTTGCTGCCCTTGGGACAGTTGTGTCGCGGGCTCATTCAGGCGATCCTTTACTTCGTTCCACAGACCCGCTTGCCGCAAGGCCGTCTCGACAATGGAGTCTTCTTGTCCCTGCAATGCGGCGAGTCCGTGCAATCTTGGCCCATAGGCAATATTCTCAAAAATACTTTTTGGGTACGGATTAGGACTTTGAAACACCATCGCAATCCGCGTCCGAAGCTCAACGACATCCATGCTGGGAGTATATATATCGCTGCCATCGAGGTAGACATAGCCGCTGATCTGTATCCCAGGTAGTCCATGAAGCATGCGGTTGAAGCAGCGCAGGAGGGTGGATTTTCCACTGCCCGAGGGTCCTATAATCGCCAGTACCCCGCGGCGATATACATCCAGATGTATACTTTTCAAAATCGGCTGCCCATGTAACAACACACTCAGATCCCTACAGCGAATGCGGGGCGTCTCTTCAATAGCTGATCTGTCATCAGTCATTAGTGGACTGACTGATGCGCGAATGTAGCCTGATCCTGGGCTTGGGAGCTGGTGAGGCTCCAGAAAGAGATTTGATGAAATTTGCGCCATCATGCCTTAAACTGCCGAGTAGTCAGGATTCACCGTTATAAATTCGCATTGAACTTAATATATTCAGGACTTACGCAAAATGCGTTTAAGAGCACAACTTATAGCGCTCAATAAGCTGTAAACCCGCTGCTGATAGTAGGACTGCGTAAGTCCTGATATTATTAATCTAAGCTCACGAATACTGTTTACTAAGATTTAGATTGACATCGCTTGGCCCAGACTTCCTGTGCCATTCCATGCTGGATTATTTTATTGACAACAGGACTTGCGCAAAATAATCTCTAAAGTATTTAGAGATTCTGATCATTGATGTATAATATCGGCCTATCATCAGTTAATATCTCGGTACACTATGAAGCCGCAGCGCGTTGACTGCTGCCGTTTTATTCTGGGGACCCAGATCAACTATACGCAAACCTATTTTGCCGACCATCATCGTCATTTTTCGCATGACGCCATCAATCGGTACTTAAGTGAGGACAAGGTCACTCCATCGGCGTCATGGAAAGCAGCTAAACACTTGATTAAGTTTAGCGATAATAGTGCCCTTATTTTTGACGATAGCGTCCTGGATAAGCGGTATTCGTTCAAGATAGAGAGGGTGCGTCGCCAGTATAGTGGCAATGAGCATGGGGTGATCAAGGGCATCGGCGTAGTCAATTGCATATACGTCAATCTGGATACCAAAGAATTCTGGGTCATTGATTGGCGCATTGATCATCCCGATGACGATGGCAAGACCAAGCTGGACCACATGCGGGAGATGTTCGATAACGCCATCAACCACAAAAAGCTTCCACTTGACTACCCTAGCGAGAAAAGCTGGGACTAATATCTACGCCATGAAAGATAAACTGCTATCAAACTACATGAAAGAGGAGCTAATAAACCCGTCTATCCCTATGGCACTGGTCTGATAAAAAACAAAAATCCATAGGATTCTGCGGGAGCGAAAGCATCGTGCGTAAGTCCTAGACAATTTAACGTGATGCTCCTTCATCGCGGGTTTGAGGCGGCACGGCCCCAAGCTCGTATTTCATGAACCGATTCTGATGCGGCTTGAACTTTATATCCCAACGCATTCCATCGGCTGGAGCCCCGAATTCGAACCACCATGCCAGCAGGCAGCTGTTATAATTCAGTCCCCATAACCGAGGGGCGCCGTCGATCCTTTAATAAATTCTCCAGTCGCGGTCTTCCCCCATCTCGTGGGCTTCGGAGCAATCATCCTCCTCGGCCAAGGCATCCTCTTCCAGAAGCGGGAAATCGTCCTGCAAAAGCTCGCTCAACTCGTCTCCCCCTAACATTTCTTGCTCCGTCTCCTTGAATAATAATTTTCAGAATGCCATACCTTCATGACAATGCTGTTTCAATCCGCAATCCCGCCGACCCGTCCACGCCAAGGGACCTGAACAGCACGCGGATCTAGCCATGACAGTTGAAACCACCGCAGGCATCCTTTCATCAAGATGCAAAGAAATATCTATAAAATTATTGGGAGAACCTATCGACGACCAAAACGAGGCAATTGGAGGGTAACACGGTGGAAAAATCGACTTTGCTCTTACTCATCCTGTTGCTCAGCATTGCTGCGTACTATTGCGGAAGTCAGAAGGCGCGTCGTATCGCAGGGCAGACCGAGGGACGACGCCTGCATTCGCTGCCGGGGTTCTATGGATATTACACGGCGCTATGGGTTGCGCTACCCGCACTGGTCCTCATGATGATCTGGTTATTCGGCGAAGGTCCTATTGTCACATCCGGCGCCCTTGCCAGTTTACCCCCGGATGTTACGAATACGCCTCCTGAAAGGCTAAGCCTGCTGGTGAATGACATACGCAATATTGCCGGCGGATCTGCTTCCGGTGATGTCGACCCCTCAATGCTCGCCGCCGCCGATCGCTACCTTCATCTGGAGCGACACAGCAACGTGTTACTTTCGATACTGGCCGTATGTGCGTCGATGGGTGGCTGTCACTTTGCCTATAAGCGCATCGACCCCGCCTTTCGCGCCCGCAACAAGGTCGAAAGAATGCTGACATTATTCCTTATCGCGTGTGCGCTTGTGGCCATCTTCACAACCATCGGCATAGTGCTCTCGGTGGTCATCGAGTCGATGCGGTTCTTTCAACAAGTGCCCGTCACCGAATTCCTGTTCGGGCTCAAGTGGAGCCCTCAGATCGCCATTCGCTCGGATCAGGTTGGCTCCTCTGGCGCATTTGGCTCCGTGCCGCTCATTACTGGTACTCTATTGATCTCGCTGGTTGCGATGATTGTGGCTGTACCCATTGGCCTGCTTTCGGCCATCTATCTCTCAGAGTATGCCGGTCCCCGATTCAGAGCCACCGCCAAGCCTCTTCTGGAAATTCTGGCCGGCATACCCACGGTTGTATATGGATTTTTTGCGGCTTTGGTCGTGGCGCCGTTCATCCGCGACCTAGGCGCCCACACCGGACTCGATGTCTCTTCGGAGAGCGCATTGGCCGCGGGACTGGTGATGGGGATCATGATCATACCCTTCGTATCCTCGCTTTCCGACGACTTCATCAATGCCGTGCCGCAATCCTTGCGGGATGGCGCATACGCCTTAGGTGCGACGCAGTCCGAAACCATCCGTCAGGTCGTCTTGCCGGCGGCGCTGCCAGGCGTGGTAGGCGGCATCCTCCTGGCAGTCTCTCGAGCCATTGGAGAAACCATGATCGTTGTGATGGCGGCGGGACTCAGCGCCAATCTTACGCTCAACCCTCTGGAAGCCGTAACCACCGTTACCACACAAATCGTTACGCTGTTGGTGGGAGATCAGGAATTCGACAGCCCCAAGACCTTGGCTGCCTTTGCCCTGGGTTTGCTACTATTTCTCTTGACTCTGGCACTCAACATCATTGCCTTGCGTATCGTCCGGAAATACCGTGAACAGTATGAATAATGAAGCTCAGACGCCGACCGAGAGCCAGCGTATTGTCGACATCGTTATCGCTGGTCTAGCTAAACGGCGGCGGGCCGAAATGCGCTTTCGATTTTATGGTTTGATATCCATTATCGTCGGGCTTTTATTCCTGGTCCTCCTGTTCAGCAGCATCATCAGCCAAGGTTACACGGCATTTGTCTACACCAATGTGGCTCTGGACATCACCTACGATGCTGAAAAGATCGACCCCGATGGCAGCCGCAAGGCTGAGGTCCTCGCGAGTGGCGACTATGATTCCCTGTGGAAAGCCTCGCTGTTTAAATTGTTTCCTGAAGTCACCGATCGTCAGAAAAAGCGGACCCTAAGCTCCTTCATGGGTTCATCCGCTGGACAGCGGTTGCGGGATCGGGTGCTGGCCAAACCGGCATTGATTGGGACCACAGAAAGAATCTGGCTGCCGGTCGATGACAGTATCGACATGCTGGCCAAGGGGCGCCTGGGAAATGAGGATGAACTCAGCGAAAAGCTCAGGGATAGCCAGACCTGGCTCCACGCCATGCAGGCTAAGGGTTTGATACACAAGGCGTTAAACACGGAATTTTTCACCAATGGCGACTCCCGGGAACCCGATGCCGCCGGCATTTGGGGCGCGGTCACCGGTTCGGCCTTCACCCTGATGGTTACCATGGCCCTCTCCCTGCCTATCGGCATCGCGGCCGCCATTTATCTCGAGGAGTTCGCGCCGCGCAACCGTTGGACCGACCTGATCGAGGTCAACATCAATAACTTGGCGGCAGTACCCTCCATCGTATTCGGGCTGCTCGGGCTGGCTGTATTCATCAACCTGTTCGGATTCCCTCGATCCTCCCCCTTGGTCGGAGGGTTGGTGCTGACACTCATGACCCTGCCGGTCATCATCATTGCCGGCCGATCGGCCCTGAAGTCGGTACCACCCTCGGTGCGTGAAGCGGCACTTGGGGTCGGGGCATCCCCAGTACAAATGGTGTTCGATCATGTACTGCCGCTGGCCATGCCGGGCATGCTGACAGGCGCCATCATCGGCCTCGCCCGGGCGCTGGGTGAAAGCGCGCCACTCTTGATGATCGGCATGGTCGCGTTCATTGTCGATGTACCCACCAGCTTGAGCAGTCCATCGACAGTGTTGCCGGTGCAAATTTATTTATGGGCTGACAGCCCCGAGCGGGCCTTTACGGAGCGGACTTCAGCCGCCATTCTGGTTTTGTTGGCATTCCTGATCGTCATGAACGGACTAGCGGTGTATTTGCGCAAACATTACGAGCGCCGGTGGTAGGCATTAACCTGATGAATCCGTGGTATACGGATGTATACCCTTCGGTTGATGCATACTATCGTTATTCACAGAGCAAGACGGCGGCCATGAAAACCAGAGATACAACTGCTATGGAAAGAGCATACGATCGAGACTATCAAGGCACTGTTGGGGAATATACATCACCCAACCCTCGGATCAGATGTCGTAATGTAGATGTCTTCTATAGCGACAAGCAGGCCGTTGAAAACGTCAATCTCGATATAGGCATCAACCAGGTGATCGCTCTGATCGGACCATCGGGATGCGGGAAGTCCACGTTTCTCCGTTGCCTGAACCGGATGAATGACACAATTCCCGAGTGTCGGGTCACGGGCGAAATCGTCATGGATGGCAAGGCCATTTATGGCGACGACGTCGATGTCGTTCCATTGCGCGCCCAGGTCGGCATGGTGTTCCAGAAACCCAACCCATTCCCGAAGAGCATCTTCGAAAACGTGGCCTACGGCCCACGCATACATGGGCTGGTGCAAACCAAAGTCGATCTCGAGGAGACGGTGGAAAGATCGCTGCGCCGTGCCGGACTCTGGGACGAAGTAAAAGATCGACTGGAAGAGCCCGGCACCGGCCTCTCCGGTGGACAACAACAACGGCTTTGCATCGCCCGAACGATTGCCGTCAACCCCGAGGTCATTCTGATGGACGAGCCCTGTTCCGCGCTCGATCCCATCGCGACCGCCAAAATCGAACAGCTGATAGACGAACTTCGCGTACTCTACACCATCGTCATCGTGACTCACTCGATGCAGCAGGCCGCCCGTGTATCCCAGCGCACGGCCTATTTTCATCTGGGACGGCTGGTGGAGGTGGGAGAAACCGCGCAGGTCTTCACCAATCCGCTGCATCAATTGACCGAGGAATATATTACGGGTCGATTCGGTTGATACCGCCAATGGCGCCTGTAACCAAGCTCTCCGACAATCCGCTGCGGGGGCTGAGAACTTGTGAATAAACCCCCGGCCTACTGCGGACACCCCTGGACGCAGTGGGCGGCGTTGCGGGGGTCCCCAAAATCTGGTCGTTTAGCGCTGCTGGACTCCCCGATTTTGTGCGCCCCCGCGCCTTGCCCACCACGCCCAGGAACGCCCTCGCTACGGCCGGGGTTTATTCACAAGCTCTGAGATGACTGACCGGCATGGATTCCAGTATCATTAGCACAACCTGATATTGCCAGGTCCTACCGACATATCTTTCATGCTCTTTCGACAGCTTTTCGAATTCGAAACGGGTAATACCGTGTCGACCATTCGTCAGGAAATGCAAAAGAATGCGCGATTGGGCGGCGGTACAACCCGTGAACAGTTCATTGAAATCATGAAAGTCCTGGATCTCCCCTATCCGCGTCACATCGACGAGGCCGTTCCCGCGAATATGGCCTGCGGACGGCTGACCCAGGGTTGATGGCAACCTGACTCCCGTCCCGGCTTAAACGCGCAATCCCCTACGAGTTTGCTGCCGCTTCTGGCGATTACGGTCATTGTCGGTCTACTGCTGGGCCTATTAGGCGGGGGAGGATCGATACTGATGGTCCCCGTTCTCGTTTACCTCGGCGGAATGGAAGCCAAGACCGCCATCGCGACCTCATTGGTGGTTGTTGGCCTGACCAGCTTGATCGCCGTACTGGGCCATGCGCGCGGCGGGCGTGTGTGCTGGAGGAATGGTCTCGCTTTCGGCCTGTCCGGGATGGCGGGAGCTTATGGCGGAGGCCGTCTGGCCGCCTATGTTCCCGGCACTCTACTGCTGTTGATGTTTGCGCTGGTCATGCTGGGTACGGCCTTTACCTTGCTGGCCGCTCGCAAGGATCGATCAGACGCGCCCGCCGATGGCCCCCTTTGTCCAATTTTATTAAATCTCCCGGCGATTTTTTTCGATGGCTTCCTCGTCGGTATCATCACCGGGCTGGTCGGCGTCGGCGGTGGTTTCGTCATCGTTCCCGCCCTGAATATCCTGGGCGGTCTGCCGATACGGGCGGCGATCGGGACATCCTTGCTGATCATCGTGATGAATTCCTCGGCGGCGCTGGCTGGCTACATGAATCATGTCCACATCGATGCGCGCCTCGCCGGTTCCATCACGCTGGCGGCGATCCTGGGCAGCCTGCTCGGGAGCTTGCTCTCGAACCGAGTCAGCGGCCGTGGTCTACGACGTGGCTTCGGGATTTTCGTGATCGCCATTTCGGCGTATTTGTTGCACCGGGAGTTATCCTGGCCGGCGCTTCTGGACATGCGCCGGTTGGTCGAACAGCATCATGAATTCTTCAAGGGCCTACTGACAGCCATCGTTGCGATGTCCCTGTACTGGTTTCGGGGAATGGTCCATCATCGACACCCATCGAAGCTGGCCGCCCAAGACGGTAATCCAGAGCGCGAATGATCCTAGAAACGGCAGTTGGGCGTGGACGGAAAATAGACCCTTCCGGCAGGGAACAACCCCGTTCCTGAAACCTCTTAGTATTCCGATTATCCTAAATCCGGCAGTTGGGCTTGATGTAGGTGCGAATTCATTCGCCTATTCAGTGCTTTGTGTGCGAATGAATTCGCACCTACGGTAAATCGCATCATCCTGTTGATCCTGTAGATTCCTGTCCAACTGCTTTTTCTAGGATTATCCAACCCGCGCGGGTTGCCCCGTTACATCCATCCACGGTAAGCATGCCATGAAGTCTCTTTTCGCATTTCTGATCGCTCTGACACTCACCCTGTCCGGCTGCGGTGAACCCTCCAGGACCTCGAGCTCAACCCTTGCCTCGGAGTCGGTCATCACTGGACTCGTGCTCTATGATGATAACCCCGTTACCAAAGCCAGCATCGAAGCGACGGACCGCAATGGCAAGGCGATCGCCAACGCCACACTCAATGGCGATGCGCATTATCGGCTGAAGCTGCCTGCCGGCACGGCATTTCCCGTCGTCCTGACCGCGAAGCCGGAAGGGGAGGCGCAGGCGCTCAAGGCGGCGGTGACCAGCGATCTGGTGAGCGAACAGGACATCAGCTCGGTCACCACCATCGTGGTCGATACCGCCATGAGTCTGGGCGGACTCACCGAGTCCAATCTCGCCAAGGCGGCGGGCGCCGCCATTTCCCAGCGCCGCAGCACCGGGGGCAGCGGCGGATCCGCCGGTTTCAAGGGCGACCCCACCAAGCAGTACGGCGGCTGGCATTGAGGCCGCGGGCCGTGCGAGCCAGCGGCCGGCAATACTTGCGGGCGAGACTCGGAAACGCCGTCGCGAATCCTGTCGTTCCCCTCGTACAGGGTGGCCGAAGACAGGGCCGGCACCCCCTCGCGAGCGGCCAGCCAGGGAAACGCAGGGTCAACTCTTGCAATCAAGCATTCTTGGAACGGGTGGTGAGAGGGCCGGGGAGCCATGTGGCTCTCCCGTCGGTGTGCAGCTCGACTCACGGTGGAGTAGTGTACACCGAAATAGTTAGCGATCCCCCCGCATTGCGTAGACGCCGTGAAGCTGGCGCATCTGCTGGGAGAGGTTGGCGTCGTCCGTCTCCACGACGAAGCAATAAGGAGTCGTAAAAAAATAACTGGCCGATTTTCGGGTCTGTGGCTACCGAGGTTTGATGGCGTAGTTCCAATCCTTGCCATGAAATTTTGCTGGCTGGAGATTGATTGCCCTGAGGTCTTCATCGCTGACCTTGATCCCAATGGGATAGGTGTTCGCGTCCAACTCGGCCTGAATAGTGAGGCCGGTCTCCGTGGTCGTATTGCCAATTAAATTCACGATCACTTCGTGGCTGATCAACGGTCGTCCTCGCCAGTTCTCAGTAATATGACAAAACATCCGATGCTCGATCTTGTTCCACTTGCTGGTGCCCGGTGGGAAGTGGCGCACATGGATAACTAAGCCGGTCTCATCCGTGAGCTTTTGGAGTTCCATCTTCCATAGCCGATTGCGGCTGGCATTGCTCCCACCGCCATCGGCAGTGATCAATAGCGCACGGGCGTGTGGATAGCACGCATGCCCCATATGGGCCCACCAGCGCCGGATCGATTCCACTGCGAATTGGGCCGTATCATGATCGACTCCGACACTGACCCAGCCTCGGTTATGTGTCGGGTCATATACCCCATAGGGGCAAATCTTGCCCAGTTTAGGGTCTGGAAAATCATGCGTGCGCACGCGCTCCGGCTGCCCTCGGGGCTGATACTCCTGTCCCTCGTTGGCAAAAGGACCGACCAATTCCTTCTTTTTTGCATCGACCGAAATGACGGGTTGCCCTGCGCGCTGACAGACTTTCACACAACGGTTGATATAGCGGAATTGGGCATCGCGATCTGGATGAGCTGCGCCTTCCAAACTCTTGCGCGTACCTTGCAAGCTATAGTGCAGATCCGCCAGCAACTGAGCCACCTTGGTATGACTCACCTCGTGCCCTTGGTTGGCGAGCGCCTTAGCGAGCTTTCGTGTGCTCTTACAGGTCCATCGCAACGGCGACATGGGATCTCCACGCGTGGTCGGTTCCACCAACGCTTCCAACGCTGCCACTAGCCCAAGGTCCATCGTCGGCAATAATTTTCGGCCCCCACCCGGTTGTCGAATGCGCCGCGCCGTACCACTCAGCGCCGTCCGATCTTGACGCATCTCTTCACATCCGCGGCGAATCGTCCGCTCTCCTAGGCCCGTCGCATGGGCCACCGCTTGGATTCCGCCGTGTCCCAGTTCGAGTGCTTCGCTTGCCGCCCAACAACGGCGTCCTCGTTCATCCAACTCCGACTTGAGGCGGTTGAACTTCCTCCGCAAACCCTCTATCACAGCCATTTCAATCATCTATCCATCATAAATCCGACTCCTTCAAATCGGCCAGTTATTTATTTACGGTGACTTAGTGTTCGACTCACTTTCGGCAGTGCGTCCCGATGGCGGGCAACAGAACAGAATTCTTCAGCGAGGTTCGGCGACAGACAGGGGCGCTATCGGCGGTGCGATAGGTGATGCCGCGATTTTTCCGGTGGACCC